>ENA-OQCU01000345-OQCU01000345.1-human-gut-metagenome-genome-assembly--contig:-NODE-345-length-22788-cov-7.946472_pt1 | contig 22788 bp, 20 predicted proteins | sample MGYA00242504_ERZ504590 | MGnify/ENA primary metagenome ERZ504590 (study PRJEB26092, sample SAMD00036318) | human gut metagenome | host: Homo sapiens | study: EMG produced TPA metagenomics assembly of... | reverse complement strand
AATTGCTGACAAACAGCAGGAAGCAGGAAACTTCCAGAAAGAATATCTGGAGCATGACTATTTGGAGGACGAAGACATCCAGATCATCCGTACGAAAAAATTCGGCATGAAACCAATGTATCCGGAAGATGCCTGCGTACAGATGGAACTTCTTGGACACACCTTCTTCGTATTCCGCAATGCAGAGACCGACGAAGTAAACGTCGTTTACAAGAGAAAGAACAACACCTACGGTCTGATCGAGCCGGAGTGCTGAAAAGTAAATAAAGAATGAACAGTCACCCTGTTTCCAGCTTAGAAAAGCTGTGAAACAGGGTGACTTTTTCGCGGAAAGGGCCGGAAAGTCCGGGAAAAGCCGTAAAAACAGCGGAAAACCGGGGAACGGCACCAAATGTTTACGAAAAATTCATTGTTATCTTGTGCCAGAAGTGGTAGAATAGTACCATATGTTAATATGGCAATTAATAGAGAAAGCAGGAGCAAACATTCTATGAAATTCACAGAAAAACTTTTTGGTACGCACAGTGAGCGCGAGTTGAAACGAATCTATCCAATCGTAGACAAAATCGAAGCTCTCCGCCCGACCATGCAGGCGCTGACCGATGAAGAGCTGCGTGCCAAGACAAAGGAATATAAAGACCGCTACAACGGAGGCGAATCCCTGGATTCCATTCTCCCGGAAGCATTCGCAACCGTCCGCGAGGCAGCAAAACGTTCCCTCGGTATGGAACACCACCGCGTACAGCTGATCGGTGGCATTATCCTCCATCAGGGCCGTATCGCCGAGATGAAAACCGGTGAAGGAAAAACCCTCGTTTCCACCCTTCCGGCTTACCTGAATGCACTGACCGGACGCGGTGTCCACATCGTTACCGTCAACGATTACCTGGCAAACCGAGATGCTGAGTGGATGGGCAAAGTCCACAGATTCCTCGGTTTGACCGTCGGTGTCGTTCTGAACGATATGAAGAACGATGAGCGCCGCCAGCAGTATGCATGCGACATCACCTACATCACCAACAACGAACTTGGTTTCGATTACCTGCGTGACAACATGGTGATCTACAAAGAGCAGCTCGTACAGAGAGAGCTTGCTTACTGTATCATCGACGAGGTCGACTCCGTCCTGATCGACGAGGCAAGAACACCTCTGATTATTTCCGGACAGAGCAGCAAATCCACCAAGCTGTACGAGACCGCAGATATTCTGGCACACCAGATGCAGCGCGGCGAGGCAAGCGGCGAGATGACCAAGATGACCGCGATCATGGGCGAGGAGATCGAGGAGACCGGAGACTTCATCGTCAACGAGAAGGACAAATTCGTTACCCTGACCGATGACGGTGTGAAGAAAGTCGAGAACTTCTTCCATATCGAGAACCTCTCCGATCCGGAGAACCTGGAGATTCAGCACAACGTGATCCTGGCGCTGCGTGCCAATTATCTGATGCACCGCGACAAGGACTATGTAGTCAAAGACGACGAGGTTCTGATCGTCGATGAGTTCACCGGCCGTATCATGCCGGGCCGCCGTTATTCCGATGGTCTGCATCAGGCAATCGAGGCAAAAGAGCACGTAAAAGTAAGAAGAGAGAGTAAGACTCTGGCAACGATCACGTTCCAGAACTTCTTTAATAAATACGAGAAAAAAGCCGGCATGACCGGTACTGCCCTCACCGAGGAGCAGGAGTTCCGTGACATCTACGGCATGGACGTTATCGAGATCCCGACCAACCGCCCGGTCATCCGTGTGGATATGGACGATGCCGTATACATGACGAAAAAAGAGAAATTCCACGCAGTCGTAGAGGAAGTCAAAGAGGCACATGCCGTGAACCAGCCGGTTCTGGTTGGTACCATCACCATTGAGACTTCTGAGCTGATCAGCAAAATGCTTCGCCGCGAGGGAATTCCGCATCAGGTCTTAAATGCGAAGTTCCATGAGCTCGAGGCAGAAATCGTAGCCCATGCCGGCGAGGCAGGAGCCGTTACCATCGCGACCAATATGGCCGGCCGTGGTACCGATATCAAGCTGGATGATGTGGCAAAAGCTGCCGGCGGCTTAAAGATCATCGGCACCGAGCGTCATGAGTCCCGCCGTATCGACAATCAGCTCCGTGGTCGTTCCGGCCGTCAGGGAGACCCGGGTGAGTCCCGTTTCTACATTTCCCTGGAAGACGATCTGATGAGACTCTTCGGTTCCGAAAAACTGATGGGCATTTTCAAATCCCTCGGCGTACCGGAAAATGAGCAGATCGAGCACAAGATGCTTTCTTCCGCCATCGAAAAAGCGCAGAAGAAGATCGAGGGCAACAACTACGGAATCCGTAAAAACCTGCTCGACTATGACCAGGTCAACAACGAGCAGCGTGAGATCATCTACAAAGAGAGACGCCGCGTTCTGGACGGCGAGAGCATGAGAGACACCATCTTCAAGATGATTGCCGACACCATCGACAATACCGTAGATCTCTGCATCGGCGAGAACACCGAGCAGTCCGAGTGGGATCTGACAGAATTAAATGAGATGCTGCTCTCCATCATGCCGGTGAAGGCAGTGACAAAAGAGCGCGTAGAGAAGATTTCCAAAAACGAGCTGAAACAGCAGTTAAAAGAGGAAGCTGTTAAACTCTACGAGGAGAAAGAAGCAGAATTCCCGGAGGAGGAGCAGATTCGTGAGCTTGAGCGTGTCGTTCTTCTGAAGGTTATCGACCAGAAGTGGATGGATCATATCGATGATATGGATCAGCTCCGCGAGGGTATCGGCCTGCAGGCATACGGCCAGAGAGACCCGAAGGTTGAGTACAAGATGGCAGCTTACGACATGTTTAACGAAATGCTCGAGTCCATCCAGCAGGATACCGTCCGTCTCCTGTTCCATGTACGTGTTGAGCAGAAAGTAGAACGTGAGCAGGTAGCCAAAGTGACCGGAACCAACAAAGACGAGTCCGGCCCGAGAAAACCGGTACAGCGCGCAGAGCGTAAGATCTATCCAAACGATCCATGCCCGTGCGGAAGCGGCAAGAAGTACAAACAGTGCTGCGGAAGAAAACCGGTTTGATAAAAGCAGAACAGCAGTGAGACGGATGAGCACGATCCGTTTGACAAAGCACGCAGCTTCCCTACCAGAAGCTGCGTGTCATACAAAATATAAAACAGAAAGCAGGTGAAGCTTGTGGTAGTTGAATTAGACCAGTTCAAAATGGAACTTGGCACATACGATAAACCATTAGTGGAAGTGAGGGATTCACTTTGACCTCGCTAACAAAGAGCAGAGGATCGAAGAATTAGAGCGTAAAATGGAGGAACCCAATTTCTGGGACAACCCCGAAGAAGCGCAGGAGCAGATGAAACAGCTGAGCAGCATGAAAGAGGACAGAGATACGTATCAGAAACTGGTATCCGCCAAAGAAGATATGGAAACTCTGATCGAGATGGGACAGGAGGAGGATGACGATTCCGTTGTTCCGGAAATCGCGGAAATGATGGAAGAGTTCAAGGCATCCTTCGATGCCATCCGCATCAAAACCCTGCTGTCCGGCGAATTTGACAAGGACAATGCGATCATCAAACTGAACGCAGGTGCAGGCGGAACCGAGGCGTGCGACTGGTGCGGCATGCTGTACCGTATGTACACCAGATGGGCAGAACGCAAAGGCTTTACGATCGAGGAACTCGACTTTCTGGACGGTGATGAGGCCGGTGTGAAGTCCGTGACATTCCAGGTCAACGGCGAAAACGCTTACGGTTATCTGAAATCCGAAAAAGGCGTTCACCGTCTCGTCCGTATTTCTCCGTTCAACGCGGCAGGAAAACGCCAGACATCGTTCGTATCGTGCGATGTTATGCCGGATATCGACAAAGAGATCGATGTTGAGGTTCGTGATGAGGATATCCGTATCGATACGTACCGTTCCAGCGGTGCCGGCGGACAGCACATCAACAAGACGTCATCGGCGATCCGAATCACGCATATGCCGACCGGCATCGTGGTTACGTGCCAGAATGAGCGTTCCCAGTTCCAGAACAAGGACAAGGCAATGCAGATGCTGAAAGCAAAATTGTATATGCTGAAACTCCAGGAGCAGGCAGATAAGCTGAGCGACATCCGCGGCGAAGTAACCGAGATCGGCTGGGGCAACCAGATCCGTTCTTACGTTATGCAGCCATACACCATGGTCAAAGACCACCGTACCAACGCAGAGACCGGAAACGTCGATGCAGTCATGGACGGCGGAATTGATCTGTTTATCAACGCATATCTGAAGTGGATTGCCCTCGGAACCGGAGCGAAAGAGGAAGAAGCATAATTCGGCTGTGGGCAGAGCACAGTGACAAGTAAAATAAGGAGCATTTTCACCAACAGAGGACGGAAATGCTCCTTTCTGTTTTGAAGCCAAAGGCAAACAGGAGGTAAAAGTATGGGTATTATCAGAGCAGCAGTCAATGCAGTACACGGCAGTCTCGCCGATCAGTGGCTGGAGACCGTGGAACCGTATGAGATGGGGGAACATACGGTATTTACAGAGGGGATTCTGGTAAGAAAAGGCCAGAATAAAAAGGGAAGCCAGACGATTTCAAACGGTTCTGTGATCCATGTCTATGACAATCAGTTCATGATGCTGGTAGACGGCGGAAAGATCATTGATTACACCGCAGAGCCGGGCTACTTTACCGTAGACCAGTCATCGTCTCCGTCGATGTTCAGCGGATCGCTTGACGCGGCAGTAAAAGATACGTTTGAGCGCCTGAAATTCGGCGGCCAGACTCCGCATGAGCAGAGAGTTTTCTATATTAATCTGCAGGAAATCAAGGGAATCAAATTCGGAACGAGAAATCCGGTCAACTATTTCGACCAGTTCTACAATGCCGAGCTGTTCCTTCGGGCACACGGTTCCTATTCCATCCGCATCGTCGATCCGCTCCGCTTCTACGCAGAGGCTGTGCCGAGAAACGCATCCCGCGTGGAGATCGAGGATATCAACGAGCAGTATATGAACGAATTTTTAGAGGGCCTGCAGTCCTCGATCAATCAGATGGCAGCCGACGGCATCCGCATTTCGTTCGCAGCATCCAAGAGCGCCGAGCTGTCCCGCTACATGGCAGATGCGATGGATGAGAGCTGGCGGGCAATGCGCGGCATGGAGATCCAGTCCGTGGCAATCGCAAGCCTTTCCTACGATGAAGCTTCCCAGAAACTGATCCAGATGCGCAACGAAGGTGCGATGATGTCTGATCCATCGATCCGTGAGGGCTATGTACAGGGAGCGATGGCACGCAGTATGGAGAAAGCAGCAGCCAACCCAAACGGAGCCATGAACGGCTTTATGGGTGTTCAGATGGGCATGAATGCCTTCGGTTCCTCGTTTGCATCGGCGTCCGCTTCGAATCAGCAGCAGATGCAGCAGCAGGCGGCAGCCAAGGCACAGCAGGAAGCTGCAAAAGGCGTATGGAAATGCTCCTGCGGAACGGAAAACACCGGCAATTTCTGCTCAAACTGCGGAAGTGCAAAGCCGATGGTGTGGATCTGCGGCAAGTGCGGAACGGAGAACAGCGGGAAGTTTTGTTCGAACTGCGGCAGCCCGAAACCGGAAGCGGCAGGAAAATGGGTCTGCGCATGCGGGACCGAGAATACCGGCAAGTTCTGCTCGAACTGCGGAAAACCAAGACAGTAAAAGAAAACAGATAACCATCCAATACAACAGCGGCTCCGGGGAAGGAGGGATAGAATATGGAGGTTATTACATACAAATGCCCGAACTGCGGAGGCGATCTGACCTTCGATCCGGCAAGCGGAAAGTATAAATGCGAGTACTGCCTGTCCTCGTTTACACAGGAAGAAGCCGAAAAGGCGAACCCGAAAGCAGCGGAAGCGCTGAACGGGGAGGACGATGCTGCCGGTGCACAGGAAGCATCCGATGCACAGAAGGAAAGCAGTACGGAGGAAACAAAAGGGGAAACAGAGCAGGGCGAAGCAGTTGTCTACATCTGCCCGAACTGCGGCGCCGAGATTGTGACCGATGCGACGACGGCAGCGACATACTGTTTCTACTGCCACAACCCGGTGGTGCTTTCCGGCCGGCTTTCGGGAGAATATATGCCGGATTTCGTGCTGCCGTTTAAGATCAGCAAGGAGCAGGCAATCGAGAAATTTTTGTCATTTGCGCGGAAGAAACGCTTTATTCCGAAAGACTTTTTCGAGAAAAACCAGGTACAGAAGATGACGGGTGTCTATTTCCCGTACTGGATTTACGGCGGAGACTTTGAGACGGATTACATGGCACGCGGCCGGAAGGTGAGAGTCTGGCAGACCGGTGATGTGGAGTACAAAGAGACCAGCATCTACGATGTCCGCCGGGAGGGCGAGGTCCGCGTGGACGGTCTGTCGCGCAATGCACTGAACAAGGCCGACCGCGATCTGATCGAATGCGTGCAGCCCTATCGTCTGGAGGAGATGCAGCCGTTTTCTATGGGCTATCTTTCCGGATTTCAGGCGGAAAAACGTGATATCGAACAGGCGCAGATCGCACCGGAACTGAAAAAAGAACTGGAGACGATGGCGCGCGGCGCAATGCGGAACGAGGCGAACGAGTATCTCTCCCTCGAGCAGGAGAAAATGAAGCTTTCTCCAAAGCGGGAGGACTGGCGTTACGTACTGTTTCCGGTCTGGACACTGACGTATCCGGGAAAAGACGGAAAGGTTTATTACTACGCGATGAACGGCCAGACCGGCACGATCAACGGTGATTTTCCGTTTGAGCGGAAAAAAGCGCTGCTGACGTCGGTTGTGAGTGCACTTTTTGTACTGATCTTTATGCTGGTGGGAGGGTATTTCTCATGAGAAGAATGAAAAAAGCGAGACAATATCTGCTCGGCATTTTTGCAGCCCTTCTGCTGTGCGGGATTTTTTCTGTGAATACCGTAAAAGCGGACACCCAGTATGTCTACGACAACGCATCGCTTCTTTCGGATGAGGAGGAGCAGGATCTCGAGCGTTCCTGTGCGGAGTTCGAGAGCAATACGGACATTCATATGGTGATCCTGACCGAGTACAGCAGCGGCTCCGAGGACTGCCAGGCGATTGCGGATGATTTCTATGATAAAAAGTATCCGAAGGAGCCGAACGGCGTCTGCTTCCTCATCGACATGGGACAGCGCCAGATTGTAATTTCAACGTCGGGCATTATGCAGTATTATATGTCGGACGCGGAAATCGATGACATTCTGCAGGCAGCGCAGAGCTATGCAAAAGAGGGCGACTATGCGGGGACGTTTGCAAAAATGATTACGATAACGCAGGAGTGCTTCGACCGCGGTGTTTCCGAGGCGGACTACCTGATTACAGAAGACGGCTCGATCATTCATTACCGTAAAATCAACAGTACCGAGGCAATGATTGCTGTCCTTTTAGCTGCTGTGACAGGATTTTGTGTTTATTTTGGAATCTGGAAGAGTTACAGACGAAAGAAAAACCGCGGTGCAAAGGGCTATGCGGATCTGAAACGCGTAAAAATCAGAGACCGCAGGGATGCACTGATTGACCGCCATGTGTCGATGCACAAGATCCCGAGGGACGACGGAAACCACGGAGGAGGCGGTTCCGGCGGCGGAGGAGGCGGTGGCGGCGGAAGCCACGTTCACACATCCGCCAGCGGAAACAGCCACGGCGGCGGAAGTATCGGATTCTAAAAAGTCCTTGCGCATTGTGCCGGAATATGGTACGATCTTTCCTGTGAAAACAAATGTATTTCCTGGAAAGAACATAGAAACAGAGGATTGCCATGAGAGAAGAGAAAACAAAGTATTATGTAATCAAAGAAAAGGCGGTTCCGGAGGTCCTTTTGAAGGTCATCGAGGCCAAACGGTTGATGGATATGCAGGAGCTTACCGTGCAGCAGGCAACGGAAAAAGCGGGAATCAGCAGAAGCTCTTTCTATAAATACAAAGATGATATTCTTCCTTTTCATGACAATGCAAAAGGAAAAACGATTACGTTTATTCTGCAGATGGACGATGAGCCGGGACTGCTTTCCGATGTGCTGAAGATTATCGCCGAGTTTCACGGAAACATTCTGACCATTCATCAGACGATTCCGTTAAACGGCGTGGCGTCACTGACGATCAGCGTGGATATCGCGGAAGACCGGGGAGACGCCTCGGAGATGATCAACGAGATTGAGTCCAGACAGGGAGTTCATTATTTTAAAATCTTAGGACAGGAGTCCTGAAAAAGAAAAAGCAAGAGAGGGACAAAAGAGATGATTCAGATTGCAGTATTAGGATATGGCACCGTTGGTTCCGGCGTGGTAGAAGTCATCAACACGAACCATGACAGCATCAACAAGAGAGCAGAGAACGAGATTAATATCAAATACGTTCTGGATTTAAGAGATTTCCCGGGAGATCCAGTGGAAAAAGTGCTGGTACATGATTACGAAGTGATCGCAAACGATCCGGAGGTTGATATTGTTGTCGAGGTCATGGGCGGCGTTGAGCCGGCTTACACCTTCACAAAACGTGCGCTGGAGGCTGGAAAGAGCGTCTGCACATCCAACAAAGAGCTGGTGGCAAGACACGGTACCGAGCTTCTTGCAATTGCAAAAGAGCACGGCGCAAACTATCTGTTTGAGGCAAGCTGCGGCGGCGGTATCCCGATCATCCGTCCGTTAAACTCCTCCCTGACTGCAGATGAGATCGATGAAGTAACTGGTATCTTAAATGGTACCACGAACTATATCTTAAGCAAAATGGCAAGCGACGGTTCCGATTTCGCGGATGTATTAAAAGAGGCACAGCGCCTCGGCTACGCAGAGCGCAACCCGGAAGCAGATGTAGAAGGCTACGATGCGTGCCGTAAAATTGCGATTCTTTCTTCTCTTGCTTATGGAAAAGAAGTCAATTACGAAGAGGTTTACACCGAGGGAATCACAAAGATCACCGCAGAGGATATCAAATATGCGACCTCGATGGGAACCGCAATCAAACTGCTCGCAACAAGCCGCAAGGTGGGTGATCAGTATTACGCCATGGTAAGCCCGGTGATGATTGACGCGAAAAACCCGCTGTACAGCGTAAACGGTGTCTTCAACGCCATCTTCATCCACGGAAATGTACTGGGTGATGCCATGTTCTACGGAAGCGGAGCAGGAAAACTCCCGACCGCAAGTGCTGTTGTTGCCGATGTTGTAGACTGCGCAAAGAACAAAGGCAGAAACATCATGATGAGCTGGAGCGAGGAGAAACTGAACCTGCTGCAGATCGATGATGTGAAGAGCCGCTTCTTCGTCCGCGTATCCGGCCACGCCGCAGAGCGCCAGAGTGAGATCGAGGAGCTGTTCGGAAAAGTAGAAATCGTAGCAGTTCCAAGTCTGTCCGAGGAGTTCGCATTCATCACAGGCGAAATCACAGAGCAGGAGTACAGAGAAAAAGCAGAGAAACTCGACGGAATCCAGAGCAGAATCCGCGCGAGAATTTAAGATCTCGAAATAGACATAACTAAAAAGACGTTTCACAGCCGTAAAGCAGAAGGGTGATGAACGTCTTTTTAGTTATCTTAAGATTTATTTTTAAAGATCTGTGCCGGATCCAAAGGAATCCGTATCATATCCCACCGGTTCCGATGCCGGATACAGGATATCTTTCCGTTCCTGATAGAACGCAGCCATCGTGATCTGCATATACGGCATCACCCATAAGAAGCCGATGGCGCAGGAGCAAGGATGCGAGGATCTCAAGTCCTAAAAAGCTGAGGAGCAGCAGAATGTAGCGGAAGAAATTCTTTTTCATCAGCACAAAGCTCTGACGGATCGCCTGGATCGGGCCGATGCCGGGAGTGTCGTTCATCACGAAGGTGGAAAGGGAAAACGGAACCAGCACCAGCGTGGAAACGAGAGAGCCGATCAGCTTATAAACGTAAACATTCATGAGCGAAGAAAGCTCGGCGTCAATGGAAAGTGCAGTTCCAAGCGTCAGTTCCGCACTCGGGGAGGAAAGATACTGGAAGCCTGGAATGCTGGAAATCAGGGCGATCACGGAGCTGATGCCGTTGATGATAAGGAACATCAGCACGTACTGGTCCGGGTGGTGATAGAAAGCGTAGAGCATATCACCGACGGAAATCGGTTCCCCGCGCAGCGTCGAGAGGCAGATTTTTAAGTAGCCTGCCTGGAAGAGGCTGAGGAGCAGGGAAAACAGGAACAGCGTCAGATTCAGGAAAATGATATCGTACAGCGTTGTGCCTGAAAAAATCAGCGTCGGGATGAGGGAACAGGAGAAGGTGAGAAACAGGTTGATCGCGGTTGCGCCCACCAGCGTGCCGCATCGGCCTGCCATGGCCTCACGGGCCTGCTTTTTCAGTTCTGAAAATTTCTGTTTTTGTCCGTTCATGAAAAATCCTTTCTGGTACCTAAATAGTATTTCCGTCGGTGGTTGTTCCGTTATCCGGTGTCATCTGGTATTCCTGCATGTACTGATTGTAATACCGCTCGAGCAGGTTGGTGCTGCCGCCGCTGACCATGTTGAAAAGCAGGAAAGAAGCATACATGCAGATACCGACAATGATGCCGATGGTACAGCCCGCCAGACCGGCTTTTGCCGTGCCGCTCATGCGTCCTGCGCCGCGGCTTAAAAGGGCGAAGATCACGCCGAGCGAGCCGAAAAACAGGGAACCCATGTTGAGCATGAACAAAAAGGAGCAGATCGCCATGACCATCGAAGCGGCCGCAAGGGCCTGCGAACCCGTCCTGCGCGGCGGCTGTACGGGAGGCTGCTGCTGGTAATGCTGATACGGTCCGGGACGCTGGCCCTCAGGCACGCCGTACGGATGGGAGGACTGATAGGAATCTCCGGACTCATTGGTGTTTGGATCGTAATTTTCTGGTGTCATAAAATGTCCTTTCTTCTGCAAAAAAGCGCGGTTTCACACGCAGTCTGTCAAAAAAGCTATAGTAAAGATTTTATCATGTAAGGTTGACAAAAACAAGACCTATTGATAAGGTAATAGAGTGGCTGTTCCGCCAAGGGTCCCGCTTTTTATGCGGGAAAAACAGAGAAGGAACAGCGTGTTTTGGAAGAGACAACAGGAGGAATTTACCTATGGATATGAATCAGGTATTGGCAGCCGAGCTGAACGTCAAACCGTGGCAGGTAGAAGCTGCAGTGAAACTGATTGACGAGGGAAACACGATCCCTTTTATTTCACGATATCGAAAAGAAGCAACAGGTTCCTTAAACGATGAGATACTGCGAAATCTGTACGACCGTCTGATGTACCTGCGCAGTTTAAATGACCGCAAGGCCGTTGTCCTTGCGAGCATCGAGGAGCAGGGCAAGCTGACCGCAGAACTGAAAAAATCCATCGAAGAGGCCGCAACTCTCGTGGTCGTAGAGGATTTATACCGCCCGTACCGTCCGAAACGCCGGACGCGTGCGACGATCGCAAAAGAAAAAGGACTGGAGCCGCTGGCGAATATCATTCTTCTGCAGATGACAAAAGAGCCGCTCGAAAAAGAGGCAGAGGTTTTTGTTTCAGAAGAAAAGGAAGTCAAAACGGCAAAAGACGCCATTGCTGGTGCCTGCGACATCATCGCCGAGAGCATTTCCGATGAGGCCGATTACCGTATGGAGATCCGCCGCAGAACCGAGGCGAAGGGCCTGATCGTCTCGACAGCAAAGGATGAGAAAGCAGAGTCCGTTTACGAGAATTACTATGAGTTTTCCGAGCCGGTATCGAAAATTGCCGGACACCGTGTGCTGGCACTGAACCGCGGTGAGAAAGAAAAATTCCTGAACGTCAAAATTGAGGCGCCGACGGAAGAAATCCTGCGTTATCTCGAGAAAAAAATCATCACCAAAGAGAATCCGCAGACAAAGCCGGTTCTGCAGGCGACCATCGAGGATGCCTACAACCGTCTGATCGCTCCGGCCATCGAGCGTGAGGTCAGAAATCAGCTCACCGAAAAGGCAGAGGACGGTGCGATCAAGGTCTTTGGAAAGAACCTTGAGCAGCTTCTGATGCAGCCGCCGATCGCAGGCCAGGTTGTCCTTGGATGGGACCCGGCGTTCCGTACGGGATGCAAGCTGGCCGTTGTCGATGCGACCGGAAAAGTGCTCGACACCACCGTTGTTTACCCGACGGCGCCGACGAACGAGAAGAAGATTGCAGCAGCAAAAGCGACCGTAAAAGATCTGATCCACAAATACGGCGTCACCCTGATTTCTGTCGGAAACGGAACTGCAAGCCGTGAGTCCGAGCAGATCATCGTCGAGATCTTAAAAGAGATCCCGGAGAAGGTTGCGTATGTGATCACAAACGAGGCAGGAGCGTCCGTTTACTCCGCAAGCAAGCTGGCAACCGAGGAATTTCCAAACTTTGATGTCGGACAGCGAAGCGCCGCTTCCATCGCACGCCGTGTGCAGGATCCGCTGGCAGAGCTTGTCAAAATCGATCCGAAATCCATCGGTGTCGGCCAGTATCAGCACGATATGAACCAGAAGAAGCTCGGCGAGGCGCTCGGCGGTGTCGTTGAGGACTGCGTGAATAAAGTCGGTGTGGATCTGAACACGGCATCTGCGTCGCTGCTGGAATACATTTCCGGTGTCAGCAAGGTGATAGCAAAAAACATCGTGGCATACCGCGAGGAGAACGGCCGTTTCGAGAGCAGAAAAGAGCTCCTGAAAGTGGCAAAACTCGGACCGAAGGCGTTTGAGCAGTGCGCGGGCTTTATGCGCATTACCGGCGGCAAAAATCCGCTGGACGGCACAAGCGTTCATCCGGAGAGCTACGAGGCAGTCGAGAAGTTATTTGCAAAGTTAAATATGAAGACAGAGCAGATCAGCGAGGGACCGACGGCGTTCTTCATCAAAGATTACAAGAAGATGGCAGAGGAGATCGGTGTCGGCGAGATTACGCTGCGCGATATCATCAAAGAGCTGCAGAAGCCTGGCCGTGACCCGCGTGACGAGATGCCGCGCCCGATCCTGCGCACCGACGTGCTCGATATGAAGGACCTGAAGGTCGGCATGATCTTAAAGGGAACCGTGCGCAACGTCATTGACTTCGGTGCATTCGTCGATATCGGCGTGCATCAGGACGGACTCGTCCACATTTCCCAGATGACGAAACGCTTCATCAAGCATCCGCTGGAGGCTGTGAGCGTCGGCGATATCGTGGAAGTGAAGGTCATCAGCCTTGATCTGGCGAAGAAGCGGATCGGGCTGTCGATGCTGCTGGATAAATAAAGTGTGATATGTGGGTTGCCCGAAAGAAAACAGGGGCAGCCCGCGGTGTATCAAAGGGGGATTACCATGAATGAGGAAGAAGTGCTGGTCGGACGGATTCAGGATCTGGCAGAGCAGTGTTATCACAGGGATGTTCCGTCACACACGGAGTTTCTGACGCTGGCGGAGCAGGATCTGTTCTACCGTACGGTAAATAAAATCCCGGGCGTGCGTTACGTGCTGTCCGGCGGATACGAGGCGGCAGAGCGGAAAGCGGCGCTGTTTCTGCCATCCTATGCAGAGGACGGTGATGCGTCGATGCTTCCGATCGCAGTCGTGCGCATCAGCCCGCTGAATGAAAAATTTGCGGATGCGCTGTCACACCGTGATTTCTTAGGATCACTGATGAATCTCGGCGTGGAGCGGTATAAGCTGGGAGACATTCTGATCGATGGAAACCAGGCGTATCTGATCTGTATGGCGGATATGGCGGACTACATCTGTGCGGAGCTGAAAAAAGTGCGCCATACGAGCGTGTACTGTGAAGTCGAGGCGGGACTGCCGGAGGAGCTGACGGAGCCGAAAACCGAGCGGAAAGAAGGCTCCGTCGCTTCCGTGCGGCTCGATGCGGTGCTGTCGCTGGCGTTCAGCAGTTCGCGGAGCAAAATGGTGCCGCTGATCGAGGGCGGCCAGGTGTTTATCAACGGAAAGCTGGTGACGTCGCCGAGCGCGTCATTAAAAGAGGACGATCTCGTGACCGTGCGCCATATGGGAAAATTCCGCTATGTTGGCGTGCAGAATCAGACGAAAAAGGGAAGGCTGTACGTGGCTGTTGAACGATTTGTCTCATAATAGATATTTTGAGGGATTTTACAGGAAAAGACCATTGACAGTGTTTGTAAAAAGACGGTATTATAGAGGGTATGTAGAAGGTCCGCAGTTATGAGAATTTTCATGAAATTTTTCATACAGAAGCGGACTGCGAAGATTACGTATCAGGAAGGCAGGAAGAAAAAATGGGAAAAATTATACTGACCGGCGACCGACCGACCGGCAAGCTGCATGTAGGACATTACGTTGGTTCACTGCGCCGCCGCGTGGAGCTGCAGAACTCCGGTGAATTCGATAAAATTTACATCATGATTGCAGACGCACAGGCGCTGACCGACAATGCGGACAACCCGGAGAAGGTGCGCCAGAACATTCTGGAGGTAGCGCTGGATTACCTTTCCTGCGGACTTGATCCGGAAAAGAGCACCATCTTTATCCAGTCTCAGATTCCGGAACTGTGCGAGCTTTCTTTCTATTATATGAATCTCGTTACGGTTTCCAGACTGCAGAGAAATCCAACCGTAAAATCGGAGATCCAGATGAGAAACTTTGAGGCGAGCATCCCGGTTGGATTCTTCACCTACCCGATCAGCCAGGCAGCCGATATCACTGCATTCAAGGCAACGACCGTTCCGGTTGGAGAGGATCAGATGCCGATGATCGAGCAGACACAGGAGATCGTCCACAAATTCAATACGGTTTATGGCGAGGCACTTGTGCAGCCGAAGATTATGTTGCCGGAGAATGATTCCTGCAGACGTCTGCCGGGTATCGATGGAAAAGCGAAGATGAGTAAATCGCTTGGAAACTGCATTTACCTGTCCGAGGAGCCGGATGAGATCAAGAAAAAAGTCATGAGCATGTACACCGACCCGGATCACATCAAGATCACCGACCCGGGCAAGATCGAGGGAAATACCGTATTTACTTATCTCGATGCATTCTGCCAGCCGGAGCACTTCGAGCGCTATCTGCCGGATTACGCAAATCTCGACGAGTTGAAAGCACATTACCAGAGAGGCGGCCTTGGCGATGTCAAAGTGAAGAAGTTCCTGAACAATGTACTGCAGGAGACCTTAGAGCCGATCCGCAATCGCAGAAAAGAACTGGAAAAAGACATTCCGGCGATCTATGAGATGCTGAAAAAAGGCAGCGAAGAGGCAGAAAAAGTTGCCGCTCAGACACTGGCGGATGTCAAAGCAGCCATGAAAATCAACTATTTTGATGATCTGGACCTGATCCGTTCCCAGGCAGAGCGTTACGGCAAATAATTACCAATAGAAGATAAATGGAAAAAGCGGACATTATGGTTCCGCTTTTTCTGTTGCAGGGCGGACGAAAGTTCGGAGTCCTGCGGTCAGAGAGGATAGCATATGGTCATACATGGATTTCAAAAGCTGACGCTGCTGGATTACCCGGGCAAGGTGGCGTGCACATTGTTTTCGGGCGGATGTAATTTCCGCTGCCCGTTCTGCCAGAACGGAAATCTCGTGCAGCATCCCGAATGGGAGCCGGTGATTCCGGAGGAGGAGATTTTTGCAGTGCTCGAAAAGCGGTGCGGCGTGCTGGACGGCGTCTGCGTGACGGGCGGTGAGCCGACGCTGGATCCGGATCTGGAGCGGTTCGTGACGAAAATTAAGGAACTGGGATATCTTGTGAAGCTCGATACGAATGGATACCGGCCGGAGATTTTGAAAAAGCTGGTGGAAGAGAAGAAAATCGATTACGTCGCCATGGACATCAAAAATGCGCCGTCCCGGTACGGCGAGACGGCGGGCGTGAAAAAGATCGATGTGATGCGGATCAATGAGTCGGTCGAGTTTTTAAAGAGCGGCGTGGTGGACTATGAGTTCCGGACAACGCTCTGCAAAGAGCTGCATGGAAGGGAAGAGATCGAAGCGATCGGAAAGTGGCTTTCCGGGGCAAAACGGTACTTCCTGCAGAATTACCGGGAATCGGATTATGTGATTGATCCGAGGTTCTCGGGGTATGCGCGGGAGCAGCTCGAGCGGTTCTGCGAGATCCTGCGCGGAAAGATTGAGACGGTGGAGATCCGCGGCGTGGATTAAAAAACGCTTTAAAGCGTGCGGTACCAGTAGCCGAAGCGGGCATCGGGCGCGAGCTCGGATGGGCGCATCGCCTGCTTAAAGTGGAAAAAGCCGAAGAGGCTTGCCATGAACTGCTCATTCGGCGTGTAGACGCCGGGGACGCCGAAATACCAGAGTTCCTGCTGGTCGCGGTTCCGGGCGAGGAGCAGATGGCGATAGGACGAGGAGCCATGGAGGACGAAGCGGTTCGCATCCACCGAAAGACCGGCGGCGCGGAGCTGTGGAAGATCGTCGAGTGATAGGCGCAGGCAGTCGGTCAGATCATCATCTGGGAACGGATGGAACTCCGGGAACTGGTCCTGAAGCTGGAGATAGAGAGCAGCCCGGGACGGCGGCACGGCTGCTGCGGCGGGAAAATCGGCGGAAGTCATATGTAGCGGCTGGGCGGTAGAATCCGGGATGGGCTGCGGCGGTTCCGGGTTGGCAGAGGGATAGCTTTCTGCGGTTTTCACAGATTCCGCGGATGCGGGATAGAGTGTGTTGGCGGATGATTGCGTGATCCTGTCTGCAGGAACGGTGTTTACCGTGTCAGTTGATGTGGATTCTGTGGAGACGGTGGATTCCGGGTTGGAATTTTGTGGATAAAGTTCGGAATTGCTGCTGAATTCTGTGGAAAGTTCATCGAACTGTGCTTTTGAAGCGTCTGATGATGGCAGGGACTGCGCAGGTACGGCGGGATCCAGAGGTTCGGGTGTTTCGGCAGTTTTCTCTTCGGTCGGTCTGGTACCATTGTCTGCGGATGTTTTGGGCTCCTGCGGGAGCGTGGGCGAGAAAAACTCCGGCTGAATCGGAAGATCGTCCCACTGGGTGGCGATGACGCCGGTCTGGCGGCAGAGCAGGATCAGACCGCCAAGCTCGTCGAGCGTGACATCCGTCTGCCCAATGGCATCGGAGTGCGTGAAGAGTTTTCCACTCGTAGAAGAGCGCCCCGCAAGGAGATTTCCGAGCGGAATGCCGTACATCCGCCCTGACCGGCGGATAAATCCGTAGACCGTGACCGAGGTCTCCGGCGGAAGCGACGGCGATTTGATCTGGAAGTCCATGCGGCAGAAGCCGTTCTGCGACTCCACGCGGACAAAGCCGCAGCATCCGCCCTTGCGGTTGTTCGGGTATTCGTATAGATAGGCAATGAAACGCCGGTAATCAGACATAAAAACCTCCTGCATAGAAGTAAAAAGAGTAGAAAAAGATACTGCGCTACAGTTCACGATATGCGGGAAGGACAGAAAATATACGCAGAGAAGAAAGGAAGTGCACAATGGAAGAAGAAACAAAGCTGGAAACGCCGGAGGAAAAAGCGCACCGGAAAGAACGGGAACGCTTCATGCGCCAGGCGATTACGCAGGCGAAGAAAGCGGAAAAGCTGATGGAAGTGCCGATCGGCTGTGTGATTGTGTACGAGGGAAAGGTGATTGCGCGGGGCTATAACCGCAGAAATACGGATAAAAACACGCTGTCCCACGCGGAACTGAATGCGATCCGGAAAGCCAGCAAAAAGCTCGGCGACTGGCGGCTGGAGGGCTGTACGTTGTATGTCACCCTGGAACCGTGCCAGATGTGCGCCGGTGCGATCGTACAGGCGAGAGTCAGCGAAGTCGTCATCGGCAGCATGAACCCGAAGGCGGGCTGCGCGGGATCGATCTTAAATATGCTGGAAATGCACGAGTTTAACCATCAGGTGAAGGTCGAGCGCGGCGTGCTGAAAGAAGAGTGCTCGGAGATGCTGAGTGCGTTTTTCCGGAGACTGCGGGTGGTGAAAAAGAAGAAAAAAGAAGAGAGGAAGAGGGTGGAAGAAGGGAAAGAATAAAAGAAGAGGCAGCATCGGGATGGGATGCTGCCTGAGGAAGATTATTTGTTTGAGTAAGCTGCACTTTCGAATTTGATTTCTGCAAAAAAATACAATCCCCGCATTTCCAGCAGAAACCATGCAGAAACCATCGAAAAAATCATTGACGAATCCCGAAAAAAGCACTATAATATATGATGTATTTGACAAAATACGGAGAAGTACCCAAGAGGCTGAAGGGTCTGGCTTCGAACACCAGTAGGTCGGAAACGGCGCAAGGGTTCAAATCCCTTCTTCTCCGCTATGCAAAAAAGAGACAGCAAAAAGATTGAAAAATCGAAAAAGCTGTCTCTTTTTCTGTGAGAAATTATGAAATAGATGCAAAACAAAAGAAACAAAGACAGAAAAAGCATCGCCAGTTCACGAAAAGGGACCGATGCACAACAAAGCAAAATAAAAAGGAGAGACAATACATGGCGCAGTTACCACAGGAATTTCTGACCCGCATGCAGGACATGCTGGGCGATGAATTTGATGCATTTTTAACTTCCTACGACGCACCCCGCACAGCCGGGCTGCGTGTGAATACAAAAAAATGCCGGACCGAAGATTTCCCGCCGCTTGTTCCGGGAACGTGGAAGAAAATTCCGTGGATTCCAAACGGCTATTTCGTGCCGGACGGCATGCGCATGGGCCAGTCTCCGCTGTATGCGGCAGGCGTCTTCTATCTGCAGGAGCCAAGCGCCATGACCCCGGCGTCCCGCCTCCCGATCGAACCGGGTGAGCGTGTGCTCGATCTCTGCGCCGCACCGGGCGGCAAGGCAACCGAGCTGAATGCGCGCCTGAAAGGAACCGGCCTTCTCGTCGCCAATGACATCAGCAACGCCCGCGCCAAAGCACTGCTGCGCAATCTGGAGCTGTTCGGAAGTGAAAACGTGCTTGTCACCAATGAGACACCGGCAGGCCTTGCAGACGTCTTCCCGGGCTTCTTCGATAAAATCCTCGTGGATGCACCGTGCTCCGGCGAGGGCATGTTCCGGAAAGACGAGGCAGTCATCGGCACCTGGACCCCGGAGAGGCCGGATTTCTTTGCGGATCTGCAGCGCGAGATCACCTCGGATGCTGTCAAAATGCTGCGTCCGGGCGGCCTCATGATGTATTCGACGTGTACCTTCGCCCCGCAGGAGGACGAGGGAACCGTTTCTTTCCTTCTGGAAAACTTCCCGGAAATGGAACTGATCGAGATGGAAGGCTACGAAGGTTTTTCAAAAGGCAATCCAGTACTGGGGAAACGGCGATCCGGAGATCGAAAAGACCGTGCGCATCTGGCCGCATAAAATGAACGGCGAGGGCCATTACCTTGCCCTGTTCCGCAAAAAAGGCGAAGCCATTCCTTATGAGACAGAAGAAAAACCGATCGAAAAGGAAAAACAAAAAACAGAAAAACCGGGAAAAAAAGACCGCGGAACGGAAGCACCGGGTCCGTCGAAAGCAGAAAAACAGATCCTTTCCGATTTCCTGTCCCGGATGACAGCACCGATCCCGGTGGAGGAACTGGAAGTCCGCGCCGGAAAAGTATACCATTCCCCGTCCCTGCCGGATGGCGTGCGGAATCTTCATTTCCTGCGGAACGGTCTGTATCTCGGTGAACTGAAAAAAGACCGTTTCGAGCCGTCACAGCCGTTTGCCGTGACACTCTCCGCGGACAAGTTCAAAGATTACATGAATTTAAAGGCAGATGACGAGCGTACCGAAAAATATCTCCACGGTGAGACAATTTCCGTAGAGCCGGGAGAGACCGCATCGCCGTCGGGCTGGAAGCTGGTCTGCGTCGATGGATTCGGCCTTGGATGGGGCAAACTGGTCAATGGAACCTTGAAAAATAAGTACCCTGTTGGATGGAGAAAGTAGAAAAATCATGCCAGTTTTTGCAGGAAAAACGTCGAAATATTACAAAGTTATTAACAGAAATTAAAAAAGACTTTCATTTCAGACATACTTGTGTTATAATGGCAAAGTACGGCGGGAAAAAAGGCCCATTTTCCGCAGTAACTTGGAGTGACAATCAGCAACAGAACGTAATAAGTATGAGGTGTACGACATGAAAAAAAAGAAATTATTCAGCCTGGTTTTGGCCACAGTGCTTACGGCAGCAACCGTTCTGCCATGCTATGGTGCCAGTACAAAGGAGAAAATTTCAAATGCTCAGGCAGAACAGGCTGCCGCACAGTCTCAGCTTGACAGCATACAGAGCAGGATTGACGAACTCAATTCCAAAAAGGGACAATCAGAAGAATATCTTTCCGAACTGAACCAGCAGCTGGACGATCTGCAGAACCGTCTGCAGGAGCTTCAGGATCAGTATGATGCGAAGCAGAACGAACTGGTACAGATTCAGGCAGATCTGGAAGATGCAAAAGCAAAAGAAGAAGAGCAGTACGAGGCGATGAAGCTCCGTATCCAGTATATGTATGAAAATTCCTCCGGAAACGGATACATGGCAATGCTCTTTTCTTCCAAAAGCATTTCAGAGCTGATCAGCCGGGCAGAATACATACAGAAAATTTCCGATTTCGACCGCGATCTTATGCAGGAGTATGAGGACACGGTAGACCAGGTAAAAGAAAAAGAAACACAGGTGCAGGAAGAGCAGGCAGCGATCGTAGAACTGCAGCAGCAGAGCAGCGATCAGCAGGAAGCCATTCAGGAGCTGTACGCAGCAGCTTATCAGGAACTCCGTACCTACTCCGCAGAGCTGGACGATGCAAAATCCAGCGAGAGTGCACTGGTAGATGAAATCAACAGCAAAGCAGATGCAATCAATGACCTGATCCGTCAGGCGAAAGAAGAGGAGATTGCAGCGCAGAAGAAAGCAGAAGAGGAAGCAGCCGCAGCAGCCGCCGCACAGCAGGCTGCCGCAGAAGCTGAGGCTGAGGCCGCCAGAAAACAGGCAGCCGAGGCCGCAAGAGTCGCAGCCGCAGAAGCAGCAAATGCCGCAGCGAAAGCAGATACCGATACAAGCAGCAGCTCCGGAAGCAGTTCTTCGGACAGCAGCGCATCCTCCACGACAACGGAGAGTCCATCCGCGTCAGATACTTCCAGCAGCTCCTCCAGCGGAACATACCTTGGAAGATTTAAACTGACAGGCTATTGCTCCTGTTCCATCTGTACCGGACAGTGGTCCGGCGGATCCACCGCGAGCGGAACCACACCGACCGCAGGAAGAACGATCGCCATGGGCGGTGTACCATTCGGAACGAAACTGATGATCAACGGCCAGGTTTACACGGTAGAAGACCGCGGAACCGCTTACGGCCACGTAGACATCTTCTGCAGCAGCCATTCCGAGGCGCTGAGCTTCGGCGTGCAGTATGCAGATGTATATCAGCTGAGCTGAGAAACAAAGATAAGAGATATGCCGGAACAGAACTTCCGGCATATCTCTTTTTTTGACTTTCTCAGAAACTGTCATTCTAAAATAACACCAAAAAGGCCGCAAACCTGTGTAAAAATGTACCTTTTTGAAGCAATAATAAAAAAAAGTTAAAAAAAATTTCAAAAAAGGTGTTGACATTCCTATAGACATCATATATAATAGCTATTGTTGACGGACGAGAGTTCAGAAAACAAATAAAATCGAAGCGTGGCTCAGTTTGGTAGAGCGCTGCGTTCGGGACGCAGAGGTCGTGGGTTCGAATCCCGTCGCTTCGACTGGAATGAAAATGCCGAAAGCCTTGACAATCAAGAGCTTCGGCATTTTTTCGTATGTCAGAAAGAGAACAGGAAACAGTACACGAGGAGGAAATTTTTTGTGAAAGCATTATTTTTTGATATTGATGGAACGTTACTGAGTGAGATTACAAAAGAAATTCCGCAGAGCGCGCTCGATGCATTGAAAAAGACAGCGGAAAAAGGAAATCTTACGTTTATTAATACCGGCCGCACCTGGTCGGAGCTGCCCGAGGAGCTGAAAAAGCTTCCGTTTTCCGGATTTCTGTGCGGCTGCGGGACCTATCTGCGCCGGGACGGCGAAATCCTGATGCATCAGACGATTCCGAAAAAGCGCTGTGAGGAAATCCCGGTTATTTTAAAGGAGTGCAGGATCGGCATGATTCTGGAGGGAACGGATAATGTTTATTTTTCGTCGGAGGTATCCCGTTTTCGGGAGGTCGAGCAGACCCGTGCCTATTTCGCAGCTGTCGGAATCGGACTCGCGGAGACAGCGGAGACAAAAGGAATCATTTACGATAAATTTTGTATCGTAACCGATGCACAGTCTGATATAGAACGTATGTACCGTGAATTTGAGCAGGAGTTTGATATCATGGATCGCCGCGGCGGTGTATACGAAATCGTTCCGCACGGCTGCAGCAAAGGAACAGCTGTGGACTATGCGCTGAAACAGTTTCAGCTGGAGAAAGAAGATGCATACGTATTTGGCGACAGCAGCAACGACCTTACCATGTTCCGGTGCGGCGCACACACCATTGCGCTTGGAAAACATGATGAGATTCTGGATCCGTACACAGAGTACGTAACCGATACCGTCGAGCGGGACGGCGTGGCAAAGGCGATGGAGCAATTACGGATTGATCTGACAGAAAAAAAGAAAGCGAAGGGGCGCATTTGAAAAGAAATTTTCAGGTGCGCCCCTTTGGTTGCAATTTTCTGAAAAAGGAAACAAGAAAAGCAGCGTCTGAAAAGGTATGTGCATTGCAAAGTAAAAAATTTCATGGTAATATAAAAATGAGTTTTTATGTATATTTGTAATGATACCAGGAGGTGAGCGTTCAGAAGTTCCATGGAAACAGAAAAAATCAGATAAATAAAAAAAGCCTCAGATAC
>ENA-OQCU01000341-OQCU01000341.1-human-gut-metagenome-genome-assembly--contig:-NODE-341-length-22952-cov-5.596933_pt1 | contig 22952 bp, 20 predicted proteins | sample MGYA00242504_ERZ504590 | MGnify/ENA primary metagenome ERZ504590 (study PRJEB26092, sample SAMD00036318) | human gut metagenome | host: Homo sapiens | study: EMG produced TPA metagenomics assembly of... | reverse complement strand
ATTTGTAGCTACTACAGCCAACCCATTTACAGTATCGTTTTGAAATTCAACTTCACAAATTTCAGATATGATATCATCTTCTGGTAAGGCGGTTCGGGAAGCTATTTCTTTATTTTGAAATTCTCCTTCTTTATTTATATATGTTCTTTTTGTAATCTTAAATGATGCACTAGTGCTTCTGCTTACACCATTATTATTCATATTGGCAAAAGAACTTACCATATTGAAAATATCTTTGTCTGTAAGCTCTTTTGCATCATCGTAGGCGATACTGAGGACTTCGTTTTTATTCAACTTAACCTTTTGGGAATTAGTAGAAAGGTTATTGGTGCTTTCATTCGAGCAGGAGAATAATGTAATTCCTGCAAAGAATAGTGATAATGGAATGATTTTCATAAGTTTGTTATTAGAATATTATGTATGAGATTAGTTTTCGTATATAAATTCTCCTGCCAATATTCCCTTTTCATCGGTGATTGTCAGTTCATATATTCCTGCCGGAATATTCTCTAAAGAAGTTGATAAAGAAGAATTGGAGTGGGGTATATAGAGGTTTCTATATACTACATATCCTTCTTTTGATTTAATCTCGATGGTTACCGCTTCCCAGTCCTGTGCGAATTCGATGGTTAATTCTTTATTGCAGTCGTCAAAGAAAGCTTTTACCGGAATGAATGACTCTACTGGAATTCTATGGTTGCCATGTTTTATAAATTCTATATTTCGCATTTTTAGCGCATAATAATAGAGGAATAATTAAGGCTATCAAAGCCAAGCTTGTTTTTTAATTTGTTCATAATCGTTTTACGTTTTAGTTTTGTACAAACTTAGGTATTATAGGATTATGAATGACAAAAAGAGGGAGTTATAGTATATACAAGATTTGTTGATTATCAGCGAGTTACAAAAATTGTTATATACAGTGATGTATATGTAGTGTTTATAATTCACTGATAATAAGATCTGTATGAGAACTATTTATTTTAAGAGGTTTTTGATGATGTAATCTCGTAAAAACGTTTCTTTATTGTGCTTTAGTTGGACCTCTTGATAAATTCTCGTTCGTTTCATTCGTACAGAAGCCGGATTGATGCCGAGCAATTTGGCTTCATCATTTGCGTCAAATCCAAAGATATGGAGATAGCAATATTGATATTCTGATTCTGTCAGGTTGGGAAATGCCTCTTTTAGTAGGGAGTAGAATTGGGGATATATCTTGTCTACTTCCGTCATTATGGAATGCCATGTTTTGTCAGTAGGGAGTTGGGAGTCCTCAAGCCTAATTTTTTTTAGTCAAAGAAATAAGCTTCTTGCCAACTGTGGATGTTTCCAGACTTTGCTTTTGCAGCCGGTCGTATTTATAGGATATTACTTCTATTTCCTGTTGTAGTTTGTGGGCATTATTCTCTTTGTCTGCCAATGCTTTTTGCAAAATCTGCTTTTTTTCTTCTAGTTCTGCAGATAAGTGAAGGAGCTCTATTTTCATCTTATCTAGAATTGTTTGCTGGTAATAGATTTTGGCTTTGCTTCTCTGCCGGTAAATGATATATCCTGCAACTGATAGTAAGAATAAGGAGATGGCAATAATGATGATGATTGTATTCCTTTGCTGTGTAATCTTTAATAGTTCGTTCTCTTCCCGTATCTTGGCATTGTTATACTTTTTTTCTATTTCCAATACTTTTGTCTCATTTTGAACTAATGTCAGTGAATCGAGCATGTCGGAACAGATTTCTTTGTAATGGAGTGCTTCCTTGTATTTTCCTTCTGCCTTATAAAGCAGGTAGTAAGCTTGATTGAAGTAATAAGCGATATCATTGTGTTTGGTTATCGTTTCAATCCATTCGTGTGCTTTTGCCAGTTGGTTGTCTTTTATATATATGTGTAATAGGGAGATAGAATCCTTATAGCTTTCTTTGCTGCCCGTTTCAATGGCTTTTAAGAAATATCTTTCGGCATTCTTGTATTTTTCTTGTGCCTCATATATCACTCCAAAATGCATTGGCTACATCAGCTGTTAAATCTTTGTTATGCAGTAGTTGTGAGATGGAATCAGCCTTTTGAAGTAAGGGTATGGTGCAATTAAAAGAATCAGTGAGTGTACATTCACACGCTAAATCTTTTAAGGCGTATGCATAGCTTTTAGTAGTTCCTTGCTTTCTTGAAGAAGTTACTGGCCTCTTTTTCTTTTCTCCAGACGTTCACTGGTTATATCTCTAAACCATACAAATCTGCCATATAGGCACAAATATACCCTGCCACATTATAGGCCTGATGTTCTTTGGCCAGTTGCAGCGCATCGGCATATATTTGCATTGCTTTTATCATACTCCCCCATCTTCTACATAAGCACGGCCCAGATACAAGTCTATTTGCGCCTGTTCTTCTGCCGTGCCGTGTTCGGTGAACCATTGTTGTGCCCGTTGCCATTGGTAGATAGGGAGTAATCCGGTGGCTGCTTCGTCCGTTACTTTACCGCATAGCATACACCAGTGGGCAAAGTCCTTATCAGTCAGTTCATCGGGGGCTTGTATGCTGTCCAGTAGCACGGAAGCACTATCGGCATACATGGGAATCAGTTCCTCTACAGATCGTAATAGCGGAAGTATGCTTGTCTCTTTTCTGCATCCGGGGAGGATGAGAATGAATAGTAGTCCTGTCAAAAGTAAAGCTTTCATAAGAATGTGTTCAGATTTTGCAAATATAGTCATAAATCCGGGCAACTTGTATCTGATAGAGGGAAAAGTCAGTTTTTTATGCTTTCCGTGGCTTCTCCTTTGGAAGTGAGGTGGGAAAGCATGAAAGCTCTTTGTCTTGTCAGTGAAATCTGTCTGTGTTTTTTGTTCTTCTGCCTTTTCATCAAATTTTATCACTAAAGTGAAGAAACTGTATCACTTTAGTGATGAAGTTTGATTACCTTAGTGATGATCTTTCATCACTAAGGTGAAACGATTAAATGAAAAGGCAGAGATTGGGAGAAAATACCGGTGGAATCACTCAAGTTACAGGAACGGAATTCATTTTTGTTTGCGCCATTTATAACAGTTGTAATGTTGTGCTTTCTATTGAAATATCCTATGACAAAATGATGAAGAATTTATGAATAAATCAATCATGGTAAATAATTGGTTATCAACACTTAATAAGTAAATGAAGAATTTGAAGGAAATAATCAGCCAACAGGATACTGTAACTCCTTGTGTTTTGAATCCGTTGTTTTTACGCCACAAATCTTCTGGTCCATTTGCATGCATACATCCCTCTGACCACCAGGTAGCTGATGAGAAAGGCTGTTACGGCCATGCAAATAATGTGTATTATGGCAGGAATCCCCTGAGGCAACAGCGAGGCGAACAAGTCATATCCCATTTGCACGAAGACGAAATGACACAGATAAATGCCGAAGGTCATGGATGCCACTTTTGAAAGAACAGGCGAAGAAGGTATTTTAAGCTTCTGTATACAGACAAAAACAGGAAATGTCATCATAAATACATTGATGCCGCCGAAAAGCCATACTATTTCCAGATAGGCGTAGTTTCCCGGAAAATATTCCTGCATGATGAGGTAGCCGCCGAAAGTGATGGCGTACCCTGTCACAAACATAGGGATACCGATAGCCAGGGTTTTTCTCCAACTCCATTGCAGCGGGTATTTTACCAGATAATGGGCCAGTATCAGATAGCCGATAAATCCGGAAACATAATAAAATGAACCGAATGCATTCCAGTCGCACACTCCCAGGATATCCATATTGCCCCAGTTGCCGATATATCCCAGTGCGGGAGCGGCCATCTTTATGTAGGGAAGGAACAAGGAGATGCCCCAGATGGAAAGAAATAGCTTGATATCTTTCCGGGTAGCACGCTCCAGCCATGCATGGAAGATGGGGATGATGAAGTAGAGCCCCACCAGCATATACAGATACCACAGAGGAGTGGTGTCATAGTTGAAATTGAAAATGAATGTCCAAATCTTCGTGATAGTCATTTCCAGGGTGAAGGCGGACATGTCTATGGTAGGATTGTCTGTCGTGGTGATGTAATTCAGATAAATGAAATACAATACAGGCAGCATGACCGACCAGAAGATAAGCGGGACAACAATGCGGCCGATCCGCTTTTTGTAAAATTCACTCATGCCGTTTCGTACAGGAAACAGCAGCACTCCTGTCATCATCACAAACAAGGGCACGCAACAGCGTACGGCACTTCCCAATGCGCACCCTTGCAGAAAAGTAGGACGGTCTGTGTCAAAACGTGCCACAAAAGGGTCACAGCAATGGGCGAATACAACTAAAAAACAGGCGGTGACGCGTAGCAAGTCTATCCATCCGATGTTCTCTCTTTTATTTATTTTCATATTTTCTGTTGGGCTTATTTTTGTTCAAGCACTATTACTAAAGGACGGTGATCTGATGCTACCGGTTCATTTACTACCTGTGCGGAGGTTACTGTGAAGCCTTTCATGTTCTGTTTCAGTGCTGTAATATAATCAATGGTTTCTGTAGGGGCGGGAGCCGGAAATGTATGCTGGTTTACGTCAGAAAGTATCTGAAAATCCTGTTGCAAGTATTTTATGAATGCGGATTCGGGTTCGGCATTCAGGTCGCCGGCCAGGAAAAAAGGTTTTTTGTGAGCGGCGGCAAAGTCTTTTATAAGCTCCAGTGAGGCCATGCGGTCTTCTTCGGTGAGAGACAGATGGGTGCAACAATAAATGTAGTTGTCGAACTCTGCCATAATCAGCGCACGTGCTTCTTCCCGTCCGGGAAGTGTCATGGTTTTCAGGCTGACGGGAATTTCTTTGGTGAGAAGTCCGATACCATATTTTCCTCCGTCGTAATCAATGGCAGGGGCAAAGTAAGCGTGCATTTGCGTACGTCCGGCTATCTCGCCCAGTACGTATTTTTGTCCGCTGCGGTGGGTCATGCTGTCCAGTTCCTGCAAGGCTACCACTTCGGGGTGGATATGATTGATTACATCGGCTATGCGTTGGAAGTCGCATACATCATCCATTCCGTTTGCATTTTTAATGTTATAGGTCATTAGCCGTAACGAATTTTTGTGATTGTGCCGACAGGGCTAAAAGAAGGGTAAAAAGTAAGAGCAATGTCTTTTTCATATATTCATCAGGTTTTGATTGTTTAAATTCTCTCCAAAGATAGATAAATTCATTCTTTTTTTCTTTGCCCTCAAAGATAAAAAACAAGAGAAAGTTTTTATCAGAAAGGAAATGTTTCTGTTCAACAACTTGCCGGGGCTTTATTTCTTTCCTGCCGGAGAAGCCTGTGTCATACGGATACTGCTTACCACGCCTGCGGCAATGGCAAAGAATATGGCTAATAACAAACAAGCCTGCGCCCGATGTCCTTCGGCGAACATACGGAACAACAAAGCAACCAGTGTGGTTCCCAAAGTCTGACCTAACAGACGCGCCGTACCTAGCATACCGCTGGCTCCACCGCTTCTGTGAGTGGGAGCGGAAGAAACAATGGTTACATTATTGGGCGTCTGGAACAGCCCGAAGCCCATACCACAGAGTGCCATTCGCCAGATGATATTCCATTCTGCCGGATGGGGGGGAAGCAAATAGAGTGTGAATAGGCCGGTAGCGAAGATGGCCATGCCGATGCCTCCCAGCAATCCGGGATGTACTTTCTCTACCAGTCTGCCTGCAAGTGGTGCGGTCAAGATGGTAGCCAATGGCCAGGGGGTAAGTAGCAAACCGATCTGTACGGCGCTGTATCCCAATATATTCTGCATAAAAAACGGTAAGGAAACCATAGCCAGCATCTGGGCGGTGAATGAGGTGATGGAAGTACTGATAGAAAGAGCGAAAATAGGAATCTTCAGTAAGTCCACAGGTAGGATAGGGGTCGTTTCCTTCAGTTGGCGGCGGATGAAATAAGTGCCGATTATGATTAACAAAACCAACTGGATGGCAATGAACTTTCTGTTTTCGGCGTGTGCAAAACCTTCCAAGGTATAAATTAACAACCCGAAGGTCAGTGCGTTGGCTATTGCACTGATTTTATCAAACTTGTGTTTTGTGTCTGAAGCCGGATTATGCGGTAAGAACCGATGTCCGATCACTAATGCAGCCAATCCCAAAGGAATGTTGATTACAAAAAGCCAGTGCCAGCTTCCCAATGCTAAGATACTGCCTGCAATGGATGGACCTGCGGCGGCCGAAACAGCTACCACCATGGCATTTACGCCCATTCCGCGCCCTAGTATCTGCGGCGGGTAAATTAAACGGATAAGGGCGGTATTGACACTCATTACACAGGCCGCCCCGAAACCTTGAATGATACGGGAGACAGTCAGCATCCAGAAAGAGTCCGAGAGGGCGCAGGCCAAAGAGGCGCCTGCAAAAATGGAGATGCCGGTCAGAAATATCCGTCTGTAACCGTAAATATCACCTAATGAGGCAAATGATAGCAAGGTCATGGTAATCACCAGTTGATAGGCATTGACAATCCAGATGGCATTGGAAGGGGTGACATCGAAATCGTGTGCCAGCGTGGGTAATGCGATATTCATAATGGTTCCGTCCAGTACGGACATCATGATAGCCAGCAGTACGGCTACCACTGCGAAATATTGTTTAGGTATAAATGCGGTCTTTTCTTTGCTCATGATGCAAAATTAACGGAAATCGGTCAGATTAGGTTTAATTTCTTCTAAATAATTGCTATTCCAATGTTAAAGAACCGGGAATTTATAGAATGGTTAAGGAATAATGCTTATCTTTGCAGCCGTTAAAAACAGTGGAGAGATTTGAGTAGCTTGCAACCACAGAAAAAAATGCTAAAAAATACATTGACTTTCTTATTTACATTTATCTACTCTGATAACTTCCCAAGGTGGTTAACGAATTAACTTTTAATTTTTAATTCTTAATTTTCAATTTAGAATGGGATATTTATTCACATCCGAATCGGTGTCTGAAGGACACCCCGACAAAGTGGCCGATCAAATATCGGACGCTGTGCTTGATAAACTGTTGGCGTTTGACCCCAGTTCGAAAGTAGCTTGCGAAACCCTGGTGACTACCGGGCAGGTAGTGCTGGCTGGAGAAGTGAAAACCAAGGCGTATGTAGATTTGCAGCGCATTGCACGTGAAGTGATTAACCGTATCGGTTATACCAAAAGCGAATATATGTTCGAAGGAAACTCCTGCGGCGTATTTTCTGCCATTCACGAACAAAGTGCGGATATCAACCGTGGCGTGGAACGCGAGGACCCTATGAACCAGGGTGCGGGCGACCAGGGAATGATGTTTGGTTATGCTACCAATGAAACGGAAAACTATATGCCGCTGTCACTGGACCTGGCACATAAACTGTTGATGGTACTGGCCGAAATCCGTCGTGAAGGGAAAGTGATGACTTATCTCCGTCCCGACGCCAAGAGCCAGGTTACTATTGAATACGATGATAACGGCAAACCGGTACGCATTGATACGATTGTGGTTTCTACCCAGCATGACGAGTTTGTAACTCCGGCTGATTCTTCCAAAGAAGCTCAGTTGAAGGCTGACGAAGAGATGTTGGCTAAGATTCGTCAGGATGTGATTGAAATCCTGATGCCACGTGTCATTGCCGAAATTCATAATGAAGAAGTATTGGCTTTGTTCAATGACCGGATAGTTTATCATGTGAACCCTACAGGTAAGTTTGTGATCGGCGGTCCTCATGGAGATACCGGTTTGACAGGCCGTAAGATTATTGTGGATACATACGGTGGAAAAGGTGCTCACGGTGGTGGGGCGTTCTCAGGAAAGGACCCCAGTAAGGTAGACCGCAGTGCTGCTTATGCAGCACGCCATATCGCAAAGAATATGGTTGCTGCCGGTGTTGCCGATGAAATGTTGGTGCAGGTGTCATACGCCATTGGCGTGGCCCGTCCTATCAATATCTACGTAAATACGTACGGTCGCAGCAATGTGAAACTGAGCGACGGAGAGATTGCTAAGAAAATAGACGAACTGTTCGATCTGCGTCCGAAAGCCATTGAAGAGCGTTTGAAACTGCGTAATCCTATTTATGAGGAAACAGCTTCTTACGGTCACATGGGACGTGAGCCGAAAGTGGTGACCAAGACATACGAATCCATGTATCATGAAGCAAAGACGCTGGAAGTGGAACTGTTCACTTGGGAGAAGCTGGATTATGTGGATAAGATAAAGGAAGCGTTCGGTTTGTAAGAAACGGATTCGAATATGGTGATGTATACGGGCGAATTCAATTCGTTCCTGCGGCAATGAGCGTCATTGGCTGGCAGGGGAGGATTGGATCCGCCCGAAAACATAAGGAATTATATGAATGATATAAAGAATGTATGTGTATATAGTGCGTCCAGCACAAAGATAGCGAAGGTGTATTTTGATGTAGCGGAAGAATTAGGACGTCTTCTGGCTGAAAAGAAGATCAATCTGATTAACGGGGCAGGCTGTATCGGCCTGATGGCGGCTACCTCCGATGCAGCATTGGCTGCAGGCGGTACGGTGACGGGGGTAATCCCTCATTTTATGGTGGAGCAGGGGTGGCACCATACAGGGCTGACCCGATTGATTGAGACGGAAACCATGCACGAGCGTAAACGGATGATGGCCGATTTGTCCGATGGTGTCATTGCATTGCCCGGAGGTTGCGGCACATTGGAGGAATTGCTTGAAATCATCACCTGGAAGCAGCTGGGGCTTTATCTTAATCCGATAATCATCTTGAATATCAACGGGTTTTATAATCCTTTGCTTGAAATGCTGCAAAGGGCGGTGGAGGGTAATTTTATGCGTAAAGAGCATGTTGCGATCTGGAAGGTGGCTTCAACAGCCGAAGAAGCGATAAATTTGCTCTATACAACGCCTGTTTGGAACAAGGAAATACGTAAATTTGCAGCGATATGAGTGAAACCTGTCATCCCGGAATAGCGTATATTCTCCAACTTTATACGGAAGAGCAGAGCCGTGTTGATACGGCTTTGACACACAGCGTGTGTCATACGTCCAAGGAAGACGGGATGAGAGGAATGGAGTTGCCCTATCAGCTGCGTTCGGACTGGATGGTGACCTGCGTGCTGTTTCTTTGCTTTATCCTGGTATCATACGTGCTGGCACATGGCAAGAAACATCTTGAACAGCAATTTAAGAATTTTGCTTTGTCTAAAGAGCGTGCCAGTTTGTTTGATGATACTACCGCATCTGATGTGCGTTATACATTGGTGCTGATATTGCAGACCTGTATATTATCCGGTTTTTGTGTGTACGATTATTTTTCGGACCATGACCTGCTCCTTTTTCGTACGGTTCCTCATTGTTTATTGCTAAGTATTTACATTGGTTATGTAGTTTTTTTCTTTGTCATCAAATGGCTTCTTTATAGCTTTGTAAATTGGATTTTCTTTAACAAAACACGCAATATTATTTGGCTGGAATCTTACTTTAATGTTGTAATCGGGGCCGGATTTTTACTTTTTCCAATTGTACTTTTGATTGTGTATTTCGATCTGTCACCGCAAATTGCTCCTTATTTTATCGGTTTTGTTATAATAATTGCTAAAATTCTGCTGTTTTATAAGTGCTTTAGTAACTTTTTCAACAAATTTTATGGCGCTTTCCATTTAATTCTGTACTTTTGTGCCCTTGAAATACTCCCTGATTTTGTTCTGTGGAAAGGGATTATCTTAGCGAACAACATTTTGATTTTAAATTTTTAGTACATTGAAAATAAAAAAAGTCCTCGTATCTCAGCCGAAGCCGACTTCTGAAAAGTCGCCATACTATGATATTGCTGAGAAGTACGGTGTGAAAATTGATTTCCGCCCGTTCATCAAAGTTGAGAGCTTGTCGGCAAAAGAGTTCAGACAGCAAAAAGTCTCTATTCTTGATCATACCGCTGTGATTTTTACATCGCGGCACGCTATCGACCATTTCTTCAATCTGTGTACAGAATTGCGTGTTACTGTGCCCGAAACAATGAAATATTTCTGTACGTCCGAAACCATTGCTTTGTACATTCAGAAATATGTTCAGTATCGTAAGCGTAAAGTGTTCTTCGGCGCGACCGGTAAATTCGCAGATTTGGTGCCTTCTATCGTAAAGCACAACACGGAAAAATTATTTGGTGCCGATGTCTGATGTACACAATGATGAGATCAAGACTTTATTGGATAAAAATAAAATTCAGCATACGGAGGTAGTGATGTATCGTACGGTAAGTAATGATTTCACTCCTGAAGAAGAGTTCGATTACGATATGCTGTTGTTTTTCAGTCCTGCAGGAATCAATTCTTTAATGAAGAATTTTCCGGAGTTCGACCAAAAGGAAATTGCGATAGGATGTTTTGGTCCTGCTACTGCTAAAGCGGTAAAGGATGCCGGATTGCGGTTGGATCTGGAAGCTCCTACTGTAGAGGCTCCGTCCATGACTGCGGCATTGGATATGTTTATCCGCGAGCGTAATAAGGATTAATTTTTAGTTTATATCCCAAAACCGGGGGTTTTGTATCAATAAAGTTGTAACTTTGTGATTCGAAACCCTCGGTTTCTTTATTTTAATAAAAGAAAGAAGATTATGGTAGAATATACACTCGGTAAAAAAGAGCGTCTGAATAGTAAGACATTGATTGAGCGTCTTTTTTCAGGTGGAAGCAAGTCTTTTCCGGCTTTTCCGCTACGTGTGGTGTATATGTCGGTAGAGCCTGTGGAGGAAGATATGGCGGCAGCTTCCATTCTGATCAGCGTGCCCAAGAAGCGGTTCAAACGTGCGGTAAAGCGTAATTTGGTGAAACGTCAGGTACGTGAGGCTTATCGGAAGAACAAGCATTTGTTGCTGGATGCGCTGGCTTCCCGGAACAAAAGACTGATTATCGCCTTTATATGGCTGGATAACCATATTCATTCTTCTGCCGAAGTGGAGGAGAAAGTGAAGAAACTGCTGTTTCATATAGTGGAAAGGCTGGAATGAAAAAGATACTTTCCTATCTGTTGCTGTTGCCTGTTTATTTCTATCGGGGGTACATTTCTCCAATGACTCCTCCTTCATGCCGTTTTGTACCTACCTGTTCGGAATATGCCATCGAGGCCATTAAAAAACATGGTCCTTTCAAGGGATTGTATCTGGCTGTCCGCCGGATATTGCGTTGCCATCCGTGGGGCGGGTCGGGCTATGATCCGGTTCCGTAAAATCTGTTGTCCTTATGTTGCTGGATATTCATACGCATCGCAATGCTGCTGTACCGGGAGAATGCATTTTCAATGTAGAGCCTGCATGGTTTGAACCTGTGGAAGGGTGTTATTATTCTGTAGGCATTCATCCGTGGAAAGTTTTGGAAGCTGGTCCGGAAGATTGGACAACGTTGGAAAAGGCGGTCTGTCATCCCTCTGTTCTGGCGATAGGAGAGGCGGGTTTGGACCGTTTGGGGCCGGCAGATATTCTGTTGCAAAAAGAGGTGTTTGTCCGACAAATTTTATTGAGCGAGTCAGTAGGAAAACCGTTGGTTATTCATTGTGTGAAGGCGTTTAATGAACTGATTGAACTGAAAAAGAAGTATCGTCCGCAGATGCCTTGGGTGGTACATGGTTTCCGTAATAATCTGCATATTGCCTGCCGGCTGATGCAGGAAAACATTTATTTTTCGTTGGGAGAAAGATATCAGCCTGATGTGTTGCGGCACGTGCCTTTAGAATGTTTATTGGCCGAAACGGATGAGAGCACGCAGGATATCCGTATGGTGATAGGACGGATGGCGGAAACGAAGAATGTGGAAGTTTCCTTTCTGTGCGATAGGATAGATGAAAATGCACGGAAAATCTTTTTTCGGCAATAAGAGTTGTTTCTTCAGATAAAGAGTCGTACTTTTGTGGCATTTAAAGTATAAATCAAACATTTAAATAGATAATCATTCGATGAATTTTGTAGAAGAATTAACATGGCGTGGAATGGTGCACACAATGATGCCGGGCACCGAAGAGTTATTGGCTAAAGAACAAGTGACAGCTTATCTGGGTATTGACCCTACGGCTGATTCTCTGCATATCGGCCACTTGTGTGGTGTGATGATGCTACGTCATTTCCAGCGTTGCGGTCATAAGCCGTTGGCATTGGTGGGCGGCGCGACCGGTATGATCGGTGACCCTTCCGGCAAATCGCAGGAGCGCAATTTGCTGACCGAGGAAACATTGCGTCATAATGTGGCTTGCATCAAGAAACAGCTGGCTAAGTTCCTTGACTTTGAGAGCGATGCTCCCAACAAAGCCGAATTGGTGAATAACTATGACTGGATGAAGGATTTTACTTTCCTGGACTTTGCCCGTGAGGTAGGGAAGCACATTACAGTGAATTATATGATGGCTAAGGATTCTGTACAGAAACGTTTGAACGGTGAGGCGCGTGACGGTTTGTCATTTACAGAATTTACTTACCAGTTGTTGCAGGGATACGATTTCTTGCATCTTTATGAAACAAAGGGCTGCAAACTTCAGATGGGTGGTTCGGATCAATGGGGTAATATCACTACCGGGGCCGAGCTGATTCGCCGTACCAATGGCGGTGAAGTGTTTGCATTGACTTGCCCGTTGATTACAAAGGCCGATGGTGGTAAGTTCGGTAAGACTGAGTCTGGTAATATTTGGTTGGACCCCCGTTATACTTCTCCTTACAAGTTCTATCAGTTCTGGTTGAATGTAAGTGACGAGGATGCCGCACGTTATATAAAGATTTTCACTTCGCTGAGTCAGGAAGAAGTGGAAGCATTGACAGCAGAACATGCTGAAGCTCCGCACTTGCGTGTATTGCAGAAGCGTCTGGCTAAGGAAGTAACTGTGATGGTTCATTCGGAAGAAGATTACAATGCTGCTGTTGAGGCATCGGGCATCCTGTTTGGTAACGCCACTTCCGAAGCGTTGAAAAAGCTGGATGAAGACACGTTGCTGGCAGTGTTCGAAGGTGTTCCTCAGTTTGAGGTGTCACGAGATGCATTGGCCGAAGGTGTGAAGGCAGTAGACTTGTTCGTTGATAATGCCGCTGTTTTCGCTTCTAAAGGTGAGATGCGTAAGCTTGTACAGGGCGGTGGCGTTTCATTGAACAAGGAGAAATTAAGTGCCTTTGACCAGGTGATTACGACTGCTGACCTGCTGGATGAAAAATACCTGCTGGTTCAGCGCGGAAAGAAGAACTATTATCTGGTGATTGCCAAATAAGAAAAAAGAGAACTTCTTTTATAAATAAAAAGGGGATATTCAGTAAATGTCCCTACAAACAAAAACCGGAAGAAGAAAACCTGTTGTTTCTCCTTCCGGTTTTGTTTGTATCTTTTCTTTCGTCTTATTTTCCGTCTATCTCTTTCAACAGCTCGTCTACCGCAGCTTTCAATTGTGTGTCTTCACCTTTCACTACTGTTTCCGGTGAATTGGCCACTTTGATATCCGGCTCTAATTGTGAATTTTCCAGATAACTTCCATCCGGCAAGCGATAGCCGATAACAGGAATGCCGAATACCAGTGTCGGATCCTGCAATGTTTCCCAAGATACGCTGGTCATGGTTCCCGGTACAGGCATACCTACCAGTTTGCCTATTTTTTGATGGCTGTATACCCACGGAGTGCCGTGTGCGTTACTGTAGTTGGCTTCACACTGCACCATGATACTCGGCTTGTTCCAACGGCGGCTGGGCATATCGCAAGCTTCACGTCCGCGAACTACCTGTGTAAAGTATTTCTTTCCGCTGAACAGGATCTCAATATCCTCGTGCAAACGTCCTCCGCCATTGAAACGGGTATCGATGACGATACCTTCACGGTTATTGTACTTGCCCAGAATATCCGAATAAACGGAACGGAAGCTGTCATCTCCCATGGATTCAATGTGCACATATCCCAAACGGCCGTTCGACCATTTGTCTACATCGGCTGCCCGTTGTTTTACCCAGCGTGCATAGAGCAGATCGCTCATTACACCATTGCTGACAGGAACAACTACTTCTTCCCAACGTTCTTTGGTCTGCGGGTTATAGAGCGTAACCAGTGTTTTCTTTCTGGCTTTACCGTTCAGCAGAACAGAGTAATCGCTTTCGGGAGTGATTTCCTGACCGTCGATCTTTTCAATGATATTTCCGGCCTTCACTTTGGAACGGGCGTGGTCGAAGGGGCCTTTTTCCACTACTTCAGAAATCAACAGACCTTTGCCGTTATGATTCCAGTCATACAGTAATCCTAAGGTAGCGGTGGCATCTCCTTTCAGTTGCGGACGGAAACGTCCTCCGGTATGTGAAACGTTCAGTTCACCCAGATATTCGCTCAGTAATTCCGCAAAGTCATAATTATTATCGATATGCGGCAGGAACTTGCGATAGGCTTTGGTCATGGCATCCCAGTCTATTCCGTGCATGTTCAGGTTGTAGAAGCGTTTCTGTTCTTGTTTGTATACATGGTTGAACATATAGTCACGTTCGGCTGCGAGGTCCATCTTCACGTGGGCTTGATAGCTGATGGGCTTCAAACTTTCAGAATCAGTACCCATTTTCTGCATCGTGTTACTGCCTAGCAAGAACAAGTTCTTTCCATCCTTGTCCATTTCCATGTTGGCCCATCCGGCATCCATTTTATGGAGTAACTTGGTATCTTTCTTGCGCAGATTCATTTTCCACAGGTCATAGCCGCCTTCAAAGGCAGAGAGGTAATATAAGGTCTCGCCGTCTTTGGTGATAATGGCGCTCCCCAAATCGGAAGAGTTGGGAGTAAGGCGTACGATGCGGTCCTCTATGTTGTTCATGTTCCACCACAATGTCCTTTACTTTTCCTCTTTCTTCTCTTCTGGTATTTTTCTTGTTATCACCTTTCTTTTTATCGTTTTTCTTGGCTTCGGTTGTGTTCTTTTGTTCTTTTTCCAGTTCTTTCTGCAATTCGTAATCTTCTTTGCTCAGGCGGAATTTGTCGTATGCATCCTGGTTCATAAATACCAGCATCACATCGTTCAGTGATCCCCATGAGGCATGGGCACGCATACCATAACGCTCGGTAATGAATAAAATGGCATTACCATCCAGTACCCAGCGGGGGGAGCCACTGGTATAGCCGCTATTGGTCAGATTGATAATTTTTCCTCCTTGTGCACTTACCATGCCTATATCGGAATATGGATCATGCCGGTTTCCGATAAATTCCAATGTGAACCATTTGCCGTCCGGCGACCATGAATAGTCAAAGCCACCGCCGGTACTGAACCAGGTGGAACCGTCAGTGACCTGACGTACCTTTTTGGTTTCCAGATTAAGCACCATCAACCGGTTACGGTCTTCTATAAAGGCAAGTTCCTTCCCGTCCGGTGAGAATTGCGGATAGGTACGTTCTGTCTTGTCCGAAGGCAGGAGTACTTCTTCTTCAATGGCAGTCGCATTGGGGAAGTTGGCTTCTTCCTTACGTGCAATCTTGGCCATGTAAAGTTCCCAGTTTCCGTTGCGTTCACTGGCGTACGCCAAAATACGGTTGTCCGGTGAGAAAGTAAGTCCTGCTTCACGGGCAGGGGTATGTGTGATTTGCTTGGTGGTATTATAATCGGCGGAAGTGACGAATACTTCACCTCGTACAATGAAAGCAACTTGTTTGCCGTCCGGTGATACGGTAGCTGAGGTTGCTCCGTTACTGAAATTCAGATCCGCTATTGTATTTTGGTCATCACGGATGATATCGATTTTGACTTTCTGCGGTTTATCTCCTTGTTTTTGAGTGTATATTTCTCCATCATACGTATAACAGAGAGTGCCGTTGCTGCCCATTGACAGGAAGCGGACCGGATGGGTCTTGAAATGGGTGACCGTTTTCAATGATTGAGGACTACTTATCGGAAAGGAATATACGTTGAATGTACCTCCGTCTCGTTCGCTCAGGAAATAAACGGTTTGCCCGTCGGGCGCAAATACAGGGTTACGGTCTTCGCCTGCATGGGCGGTCAGGTTGGTATGCTTGCCGTTTTCCGAATCATATAACCATACGTCACGGGTGATGGACGAGGTGTGGTGTTTGCGCCATTCGTCTTCAAAACCTTTGCGGTCTTGGTAGAGAAATGTTTTTCCTGATTTGTCAAAGCAGACCATTTCTGCGGGAGTACCCAGCACCTGTTCGGTACGTCCGCCGGTTACCGGGACTTTGTATAGTTCTGTCATGGCCGAGGTAGGGAACAAGGCACTGTTGGCAGGGTCTTGGATAGAGGCCGAGAATAGGATATAGTTGCCGTCGGTGGTGAAGGTTGACGGTATTTCGGAAGCCGAATGGGTGGTAAGACGCCGGGCTGCTCCGCCATCGGCCGACATGACGAACAGGTCGAAATTGCCATTGCGGTCACTGGCGAAGGCAATCTGTTTACTATCCGGTGACCAGATGGGGCTGCACTCGTATGAGGCTTGTGTAGTGAGTTGGGTGGCAGTTCCTCCGTTGGCGGGTACTTTATAGATGTCTCCTTTATAACAGAATGCAATTTCCGTGCCGTCGGGGGAAATTTGCACGTCACGCAGCCATAAAGGTGTAGCTGCATAACTGCTTGCTGCAACAAAGCTTAAAGCAAGGCAAGTTAGAAGTTTTTTCATGTATTTATTTCTTTTAGTTTGTACGCAAAGTTAAGCATTTGCACTTTATTGCAAAAAAAGTGCGAAAATATTTGGAATATATTGTAGGAAAAACGTATCTTTGCACCGCTTTCTAAGGAAAGCACATAATGATTGGACTATGGTGTAATGGTAGCACAACAGGTTTTGGTTCTGTTTGTCCAAGTTCGAATCTTGGTAGTCCAACAGTTTTCAATCCGAAATGAAACAAAAGCCCGTTAAACATACAGTTTGACGGGCTTTTTTCGTATCGGATCATACTTTAATATAGTCAATACAAGGAGCAGCAGTAAAAAAACAATCGATGCCGTTAATTAGCGGCTTAGCACATTTACAATTTCCACCACATACATCTTGTGAAAACCACCGTGTGATTCCCCATACCATCGGTCCGTAATGCTCTTGTCGATAAAGTTTCCGGGCTTGATCAGATCGGCATACAGTTTCTTGCATTCAAAAGTCAACCGCGCCTGCTCAAAAGTGATGCTTCCGTTCTCGGTGAACAAGGGCGATAGTCCTGTCGCTTTTACTTTATCCATGTCACGTCCCGATTTGGAACCGCATATCTTATGTATTTCTTTATGCTCTTCACCTAGAAAAGAGAGAGTGAGATAGTCATTCTGCTCTATAAAGTCGAATGTATAACGTTCGGGGCGGATAAAGATAAAGGCTACCGGACGGTTCCATAGAAATCCTGTACCTCCCCAGTTTGCCGTCATGGTGTTGAATTTGTCTTTGGTACCGGCGGTTACCAACATCCATTCCTTGCTGATTGTCTCAAACAGATTGTCAGTCAGTTCGTTTACTTTTATTTCTTTCATTGTTTCCGTATTTTTAGCTAGTACAAAGATATAATTTTTTTCTTTTACTGTTTCAGATTAAATTTGCTAATTATTATCTTTGCGAGAAATATTAATTAAAAAAAGAAAGGACGATACAGTGGCAAATGATGTAGTTTTAACCCCGATGATGAAGCAGTTTTTTGAGTTGAAGGCAAAGCATCCCGATGCGATTATGCTATTCAGGTGCGGGGATTTTTATGAAACTTATTCAGAAGACGCTATTGTTGCCTCAGAGATTTTGGGTATTACGCTGACCAAGCGGGCCAATGGACAGGCAAAGAGCGTAGAAATGGCCGGCTTTCCTTTCCATGCATTGGACACGTATTTGCCCAAGCTGGTACGTGCCGGCAAGCGGGTGGCCATTTGTGACCAATTGGAAGATCCCAAGATGACCAAGAAACTGGTAAAGCGCGGTATCACCGAATTGGTGACTCCGGGTGTAGCCATCAATGACAATGTTCTTTCTTACAAAGAAAATAATTTTCTGGCTGCCGTTCATTTTGGGAAAGCCAGTTGTGGTGTGGCCTTCCTTGATATCTCTACCGGTGAGTTCCTTACCGCAGAGGGGTCTTTTGACTATATAGACAAGTTGTTAAATAATTTCGCCCCCAAAGAGGTGCTTTTCGAACGTGGTAAACGGGGAATGTTTGAAGGAAATTTCGGAAGCAAGTTCTTTACTTTTGAGTTGGATGACTGGGTGTTTAATGAAAGTTCCTCACGCGAGAAGCTGTTGAAGCACTTTGAGACCAAGAACTTAAAAGGTTTCGGGGTGGAGCACCTTAAGAATGGTATTGTAGCTTCGGGCGCTATTTTGCAATACCTCAATATGACGCAGCATTATCAGATCGGCCATATAACTTCTCTTTCCCGTATAGAGGAAGACCGTTATGTGCGGCTGGATAAATTCACGGTACGGAGCTTGGAACTCATAGGTAGCATGAATGAGGGCGGAACCAGTCTGCTGGATGTGATCGACCGCACTATCAGCCCTATGGGAGCCCGTCTGCTAAAACGCTGGGTAGTCTTTCCGTTGAAAGATGAGAAGCCTGTCAATGAGCGTCTGGATGTAGTGGAATACTTCTTCCGCAAGCCGGATTTCAAAGAGTTCATAGAAGAGAAACTACATCTGATAGGAGATTTGGAACGTATTGTTTCGAAAGCTGCCGTAGGACGAATCTCTCCACGCGAGGTGGTGCAACTTAAAGTAGCTTTGCAAGCCATCGAGCCGATTAAGAATGCCTGTTTGAATGCGGATAACGGGAGTCTCCGCCGTATTGGGGAACAACTGAATATATGTCTGTCTATCCGTGAAAAGATAGCGAAAGAGGTTAAGAATGATCCTCCTTTGCTGGTGAATAAAGGCGGTGTGATAGCAGACGGGGTGAATGCGGAACTGGACGAACTGCGGCAGATAGCTTTTTCCGGCAAGGATTATCTGCTCAAAGTACAGCAACGTGAAAGTGAGCTGACCGGCATTCCCAGCTTGAAAATTGCTTATAACAATGTGTTCGGTTACTATATTGAGGTGCGTAACACGCATAAGGACAAGGTACCTGCCGACTGGATCCGTAAACAGACGCTGGTGAATGCGGAACGCTATATTACTCAGGAACTGAAAGAATACGAAGAAAAGATCTTGGGGGCCGAAGATAAGATTTTAGTGCTTGAAACAAAGCTCTATAATGAATTGGTGATCGCTTTGGCAGAGTTTATTCCAGCCATTCAGATTAATGCCAGTCAGATTGCCCGATTGGATTGTCTGCTGGCTTTTGCCAATGTGGCGAAAGAGAACAATTATATCCGTCCTGTTGTGGAGGACAGTGAGGTGATTGACATCAGGCAAGGCCGTCATCCTGTCATCGAGAAGCAGCTTCCGGTAGGGGAGAAGTATATTGCCAATGATGTCTTTCTGGACTCGGAAACCCAGCAAATCATTATCATTACCGGTCCCAATATGGCGGGTAAGTCGGCTTTGCTACGCCAGACTGCGCTGATTACCTTGTTGGCGCAGATGGGTAGTTTTGTTCCTGCCGAAAGTGCGCGGATCGGTATGGTGGATAAAATATTCACCCGTGTGGGAGCCAGCGATAACATTTCTGTGGGCGAATCTACCTTTATGGTTGAAATGAATGAGGCGGCAAATATTTTGAACAACCTCTCTAGCCGTAGTTTGGTGCTGTTTGATGAGTTGGGACGGGGAACCTCCACTTATGATGGTATTTCCATTGCTTGGGCTATTGTGGAGCATATTCACGAGCATCCTAAAGCCAAGGCACGTACGCTGTTTGCCACTCATTATCATGAGTTGAACGAGATGGAGAAATCTTTCAAGCGCATCAAGAATTACAATGTATCTGTGAAGGAGATAGATAATAAAGTGATTTTTCTGCGCAAACTGGAACGTGGCGGCAGCGAACATTCTTTCGGTATTCATGTGGCAAAGATGGCAGGTATGCCGAAAAGCATCGTGAAGCGTGCCAATGATATTCTGCATCAACTGGAAACGGACAACCGCCAGCAGGGCATTGCCAAGCCTACGGCTGAGATAGCGTCCGGCCGGAGCGGAATGCAGCTCAGCTTCTTCCAGTTGGATGATCCGGTATTGAGTCAGATACGGGATGAGATTCTGAATTTGGATGTCAATAATCTGACCCCTCTTGAAGCATTGAATAAACTGAATGATATCAAGAAGATAGTAAAAGGCAAATAAATGCCTTCATTTTTCATTAACCGTTAATTACTAACCATTAATCATTATCATGAAACACTTACTAACCTTATGGATGTTGGCCTTGTGTCTGTGTGTTTCGGCCAAGGAAACATGTCCGAAAGTAATTCCCGCCCTGCAAGAGTGGAAGGGGGGAAGTGGAAAACTCGTATTGCCTGCTGAAGGCAGTATTGTTGTAGCTCCTGCCGATGAGGCGGCACTGAAAAGTGTGGCGACTGTGCTGGCACAGGACTTGAAAGATCTGTTGGATTGGAACTACACCATTAGGACCGGGAAACCGGGAAAGAATGATATTTATCTTTCATTGATGAAACCCGACAAACAATTGGGAAAGGAAGGGTATGTGCTGACTGCCGGACGCTATGCCGGTATTGAAGCACCGGCTCGTCAGGGAGTCTTTTGGGGAACCCGGAGTTTGTTGCAGATTCTTTATAATGAAAAAGGAGAGTTGCCCAAAGGAGTTGCCCGTGACTGGCCGCAATATCCCAGTCGTGGCTTCATGCTGGATGTGGGCCGTAAGTTCTTCACAATGGATTTCCTGCGGCAATATGTCAAAATACTATCGTTCTATAAACTGAATGAATTCCAGATTCATCTCAATGACAATGGTTTTGTACAGTTCTTTGATAACGACTGGAACAAGACCTATGCTGCTTTCCGCCTGGAGAGTGAGCGTTTTCCGGGGCTGACCGCCAAGGATGGTTCTTATACCAAGAAAGAATTCACCGACCTGCAACGTCTGGGCATGGAATATGGTGTGAATGTGATTCCGGAGATTGATATTCCGGCTCATTCATTGGCCTTTACACATTATAAACCCGAGATAGGCAGTGATAAATATGGAATGGATCATTTGGATTTGTACAAGGAGGAAACCTATCGTTTTGTAGATTCTTTGCTGGATGAGTATCTTTCTGGTGAGAAACCGGTTTTCATAGGTCCCGACGTACATATCGGTACAGACGAGTACAATGCCAAGGAAGCTGAGAAATTCCGCTATTTTACAGACCGGTATCTGAAGTATGTAGAGAAATACGGGAAGAATGTCCGTATGTGGGGAGCACTGCGCTGGTTGAAAGGAAACACTCCGGTGAAAGCGGATAATGTAACTATTAATGCCTGGTCATACGATTGGATTGATCCTAATGCTTCTTTGAAAGACGGATATAAGATTATCAATACGTGTGATGCTTATCTTTATATTGTTCCGGCTGCCGGATATTATCGTGATTTCCTGGACACGAAATGGCTGTATGAGCAATGGCGTGTGGGTAAAGTGAATCCTAAGGAAGAGTTGCCTGAAGGAACTCCGGGACTGTTGGGAGGTATGTTTGCCGTATGGAATGACCATTGTGGTAACGGTGTGTCACAACAGGATGTGCATTTCCGTACATTCCCGGCCGCTCAGGTACTGGCCGAGAAGATGTGGAGAGGGAAGAATGAAATGGTTTCTTACGAGGAATTTGAGGAATTGTGCAAACAGATGCCTGAAGCTCCCGGTGTCAACCTGCTGGGGCGTGTGCAGGGTGAGGTAGTCCTTCCGGGGCAGAATGAAGAACTGTCTTTGAACGGTACGGACAGCATTGCCACTATGTTGCCGGAGGTAGGCTATCCATACGTGGTAGAATTTGAAATAAATCCGGACAAAGACCAAAATATCAACGGTATTTTGTTTAAAGGTCCTCATTCCACCGTATATGCCAATTGGGAAAATAAGGGAAAATTGGCTTTCAGCCGTGACGGCTATACGTTTGTATTCCACGCTGCCACACTGCCTGCCGGAGCATGGACGAAGGTACGCATAGAGGGAGACCACAAAGGTACTACTCTTTACATAAACGGTGAGAAAGCGGAACGTTTGGAAGGACGTGTCAAGCAGTTTTACAACTATACTCATAAACGCAAGGACAAGATGTATATGCAGGAAACTTTGGTGTTTCCCATGCGGCAGATTGGGGATGTGCAGAATGGGTTCAGAGGGAAGTTGCGGAATATAAATTGCACGCAATAAAAGATATTTCTTTCTCTTACTGTGTAGGGGCAGGTTTTAGACCTGTCCCTATGCCCAATAGGAGTGAAATTTCTCCGAATGTTATCTTTAATAGTGTTATATTGTTTATTATCAAAGTTTTATATGCGGTAAATGTTATCTGTTTTATTTTCATGAAAAGGGCTTTATACCTTACTTTGCATTATTAAACTTAAGCAACAAACCCGATGAAAATAAAACAAATTCTACTTTGCATGCTTTTAGCCTGCTTTATTCTTCCCGCTTCCGCACAGAATAGCTGGGGTATTGTAGGAGGCGGACATTTTTTCTAAATCTCTGTCCAGGGATGCACGCTTCAGCCTGGGCGGTTATGCCGGAGGAATGTATGACGTTCATGTTAAAACTCATGGTATGTACAACCACAATTATTATTTACTTATGAAGAATTCAGATCCAAGACAAGACTTGGTACCGATTCTTTTTTTAGTAAATTCAATTTGGAGCTTCCTATCCTTGCTTCTTATAATGTTGCTTTGAATAACAAATGGAATTTGCGCATCAATGCGGGACCGTATCTGTCCTATGCTATGTTTGGCAGGGATAAATCCATTGATTACGCCTATGGCAACGGAATGCATTCTAGTTTGGGCTGGTGGCATCAGGATCGTCAACTCCATACGCAACCTCGGCAATCCCGACACACGCATATTCTCCACGCCGGGCACACACACTGCCGCAGCCTCGCGCACGTCGAACAAAAACCTCGAGGAACCTCAACTCCACGACCTTGA
>ENA-OQCU01000340-OQCU01000340.1-human-gut-metagenome-genome-assembly--contig:-NODE-340-length-22985-cov-3.960233_pt1 | contig 22985 bp, 18 predicted proteins | sample MGYA00242504_ERZ504590 | MGnify/ENA primary metagenome ERZ504590 (study PRJEB26092, sample SAMD00036318) | human gut metagenome | host: Homo sapiens | study: EMG produced TPA metagenomics assembly of... | reverse complement strand
GGGCGCTTCATCGCCACCGGCGAAGGCGGTCCTGCACACGGTTGAGGCCACCCAAAAGAGGTCCCAGTGCGCGATATAATCGCGCTCTCGAAAACTCGCAGATACAAGGCTTTTTCGAGCGTCAATCGTTATACTGAACTGGTTGAACACGCGCACCTGCGCGCCGTCCGTGATGCCGCGCGCCTCGGCGTCGTCGGGGTGCAGGCGCACCACCGGGTCGGGCATGAACTGGTTGAGCCACGGCAGATCGCGCAGCTTCGAGTGGGTGTAGTACGGCACGCGCGAGCCGCTGTTCAGCACCAGCGAGTAGTCCTTCGCCTCGTCGGGCGTGCTCACCGGGCTATGCACCGGCTCCTCGTACACCGGCAGCCCCTCGAAGCCGTACTGCTTCAGAATCTCGCTCACCAGCTCGATCTTGCCCGTCGGCGTGTTGAAGCCGGGCTGGCCGTCCTTGCGCAGGCCGCCGGTCTCGTACTTCTTCTCGTCCTTCGAGCCGCCCGGCACCTCGTAACCCTCGGGATGCTCCCGCAGCAGCTCCAGCGAGATGTCGATGCCCGCACCCCGGTACATATCGTCGAGCGCCGCCTCCACGCTGCCGCCGTAGCACTCCTCCTCGAAGCCCAGCGCGCAGCCGATCTCCAGGATGATCTGCCAATCCTCGCGGCACTGGCCCATCGGCTTCACCACCGGGTCGCGATGGAAGATCTTGCGGCCGAAGATGGCTGGCGGGGCCATGCGCTCGTAGCACATGGCGGCCGGCAGCAGCATGTCCACCAGGTCGTGCGTCCAAGGACGCATATAGTAGTCGATGGCCACGGTGAACTCCATGTCCTTAATGGCCCTCTGGTACTCAGGCGTCTGCGGCCACATCATGGAGTTCACGCCCAGCAGCACGCCGGCGCGGATCTTGCCGTCGGCCACCAGCTCGGGCAGGTGCGCGGTCTGGATCATCTTGAAATAGTGCGCCCACACCGGGAAGTCATCCTTGTCGTAGCGGATATCCTGCAGGCCCTTCTCGGCGTACATGTCCTCGAGTCGAAACGCCGCAGTGGACGCCGAGTAATCGAACGGCAGCCCCGGCCCCATGGCCAGGCCGCCCGCCACGTCCAAATCGCCCGTCAGCGCGATGATCGAGTACACCGCGCGCTGGAAGTTGCCCACGTTGGTGGCGTGGCACGCGCCGGCCGAGCTGGACACCAGCGTCGCGGGCGCGTTCTCGCAGATGATGCGCACGGCCTCCTCGAGCTTCGCAGCGGGAACCCAGGTGATCTCCTCCACGCGCTCGGGCGTGAACTCCTGCACGTAACCGGACAGCTCGTCGAAGCCGTGCGTCCACTTCTCCACGAAGTCCTTGTCGTACAGACCGTCGCGCAGCATGACGTGGATGAACCCGAGCGCAAGCGCGCCGTCGGTGCCGGGGCGCAGCTGCAGATGCACGTCGGCCAAGCCGGTCACCGTGGGCGTGATGCGCGGGTCGACGACGACGAACTTGCAGCCGCGCTCCTTCTGCTTCATCATGTCGCCGAAACGGTAGGGCTGCGACCATGCCGGGTTGAGCGACCACACCAGGCAGCTGGCCGTGGCGTCGGTAGGATCGGAACCCATGGTCAGCTGGCCGGTCACCAGCTGCGAGCAGATCCACGTGGCCGCCGCGCAGGTGGAGCTTTCTGTGCCGTACGTGGGCGAGCCGAACAGCGTGGCCAGGCGCTGCATAGCGCCGCGCGGCTCCTTCGGGTCGCCGCAGTAGAACAGCACCGCTTCGGGACCGCTCTCTTCTTTGATGCGGTTGAGCTCGCTGGCGATGCGCGCGTACGCGTCGTCCCAGGAGATGGGCTCCCATTCGGGCGCACCCGTGCCCTTCGGGTTCGTGCGCACCATGGGATACGTGATGCGATGCGGATCGTACAACTCCTGCAAGCTGGAAATGCCCTTCGCGCAAATGGGGTCGGCCGGGTACTTGTCGCGCGCCTCCACGCGCACCACCTTGCCGTCCTTCACCGACGCGGCGATGCCGCACTTCGGCACGTGGTTGCACATGTCGCAATAGGTGTTCTTCACCTCGATGGGCGCCTCTTCCGCAACGGCCCCTTCGGGATGCACGATCTCGTACGCCCCACCGGCCAGCGCGGCACCCGCAACGGCCGCCGTCCCCTTGAGGAACGTGCGGCGCGAAACATTGATATACTCGCTCATAGTATCCCCCCTACCTTCCCTTCTTCGACGAGGCCAGCGCGTTGGACGGCAGCACGTCAAGCGGCATGCCATCGACCGGGCGATAGTAGAACGAAGTCTCGTCCACGCGCAGCACCGCCTCGTCGCCGGCGATGAACTTCGACACCGGGCTCTCCGGGTCGTCCAGGTCGCCGAAGTAGCGCGCGCGGCCCGGGCAGTTCACCACGCATGCCGGCTGCTTGCCCTCGGCCAGCCGGGCCTCGCAGAAGATGCACTTCTCGGCCACCAGCTCGCGCTGCACGCCGTAGGACTCGTAGGGCGCGGGCACGTCGGCGCCGAACATGTTCTCGCTCGTGCGGTTGAGCTTGCGCGCGCCGTACGGGCACGCCGCCAGGCACAGCCCGCACGCGATGCACTTCTCGTAGTCGATGACGGTGATGCCGTCGTCGCGCCGCACGCTGGCTCCCGTGGGGCAGGCGTCCACACACGCGGGCTTCTCGCACTGCACGCACGCGTTCGGCACGTACGCCCGACCGCTCTCCCCTGCCTGCGTGCCCCATTCGTACACGTCCAGGTTGTTCCACGACACCCCCGGCCGCTGGTTGTTCTGCATCTGGCACGCCACCACGCATGCGCCGCATCCTGCGCATCGGCGCAGGTCGATGGCCATTCCGTACCTTGTCATCCCCTCGTCCTTTCTCCCTGGCGCGGCCGTTTCGGCTCGCACATCTCCTGGTGCGAACTCTACGCGGGACCGAGGGCCTCTTCCAGAAGCGCCCGCAACAACCGATTTCCGTATTTCGCCCTCCCGCGCGGCTGGCAGCGGCATCATCGGTTTCTGGCGTACGCCAGGTTTAAGCACGTCAAAGGGACGGGCGACTTGACACACCTCAACCTTGTCGGTGACGAGCGGCATGTGTGTCAAATCGCCCGTCCCTTTGACACACGACACACGCTCTTCGGCGTTGGCGGCAAACCCCCACAAGTGATAGTATTGTCCTGGGGATTCACCATGCAGCGCGGCTGGCCGAGCCGCAGGGAGAGGGAACCATGGCAACCGAGCAAGAGTATCGATCCATCCTGATACCGAACCAGCCGTTCCGCCGGCTGAAGATCGCCGACTACATTTCGCAGGGGAAGAAGAAAAAGCTCTTCAAGGGCGAGTACATCCGCACGAGCGCCAAGACCATCGACGACTTGTACTATTACTACATCGACGAAGGCCAGATCGTGGCCACGTTCGAGCAGGAATCGGGCGAGGTGGCGCCGCTGTACTGGCGCAACGCGGGCAACGCCTTCTCCGCCGAGTACAACGACTACGCGTCCATCGGCCGCTACAAAGCGCGCTTCATCGCCGCGCAGAACACCGTGCTGTTCGCGTTCACGCAGCGCCAGCTCTACGAGCTGAGCCAGGACGACCCCGAGCTGTTCTACGAGTTCATCAACGTGTGCCACATGTCGTTCGCGCAGATGGGACACCGCATCAGCAACACGGGCTACCAATCGTCGACGAAGCGCATGATCATGTGGCTGCAGAAGCTGTGCGCCACGCAGGAATGCGACGAGCACGGCGTGTACGACATCGAGTGCAAGCTGACGCTGCAACAGCTGTCCGAGCTGCTGTCCATCCACATTACCACCTGCACGAAGATCGTGGCGGCGCTGGAGAACGAGGGCGTCATCGAGCGCACGCGCACGCGCATCCGCATCTTCGATGCCCAGCGCCTCGCCCAATACGGCCTCGAGGACACCCCGCTGGCGTACTGATCGCTCCTATGGCGCGAAGTCGCGCTTGCGATCTGAAGGAGCGCGTTCCGCGCCGATTCGTGACGGACGCGGCGCGCGAACGACATGGCGAAAGACGCTCACCTTCCCCAGCCTTATGCAAAGCGAGACAACGCATCATCGCCCGTAAAACACGGTTTTCGCACCTGAGACGTGTTTTTCGGGCGATGATGGGCCGCGCACGGCTCCGCTCGCTGCGATCGCGCATGTTTCGCAGCTAGCGTACCTTCGCCACGATGAAGCCCAGGGTGGCCACGGCCATGACGGCGGAGAAGCCGAAGGCCAGCTGGTAGGCCAGCGCGGGGTTCGCGAGCCCCGCCGCAGACGCGCCTGCCACCGCGATGAGGAACACCATGACCGACGTGCCCAGCGACGCGCACGCTTGGCGGGCCGAGATGCAGAACGACGAGCCGTCGGCCACGATAGGCCGCGGCAGCTGCGCGAGGCTCCACGACGTGAGCGGCCCCACCAGCCCCGACACGCCCACCGCACGCACGGCCTGGCACAACGTGGTCACATACAACGGCGTGTCCGCATCGAGAAACGACATGAGCACCGCGCCGGTCGCCAGAAACGCGCCCGACACGAGCGCGACGGGACGCACCCCCACTTTGTCGGTGAGCACGCCCGCCAGCGGGTTCAGCACGAGCGCGGCCACGGTGCCGGGCAGCAGCACAACCCCGGCTTCGAGCGCGGTTCCGCCGCACAGCCCTTCCACGTACAGCGGCACGATCAGCGTCACGCCCATGAAGGAGGCGTTCAGCAGGTTCTGCGCAATGAAGCCCGCGCGATACTGGCGCGATGAGAAGATATCCATGCTGATCAGCGGGTCGTCCACCCGCTTCTGCCGCCGCACGAACAGCACGAGGAACAGCGCGCCCAGCACAAGCGGAGCCCAGATGAACGGGCTTTCGAACGAGAAGCTGCTCGCGTTCGAGAACGCCAGCAGCAGCCCGCCGAACCCGAGCGTCGACTGCGCGAGCGACACCACGTCGAGGCGCGCGCTCTTGTCGGGAGCCGCCGAGGGTTTGATGGCGACGGCCGCCGCAGCGGCAAGCGCCAACATGATGACCACGAGCAGCACGAAGAAGCTGCGCCATCCCAGCGAGAAGCTCATCGCCCCGCCGATGGTGGGACCGATGTTCGGCGCGAAGCCCATCGCGATGCCTGCCACGCCCATGGCCGTGGCCTGACGACCGCGCGGGAAGCGCGTCATGGCGATGGTCTGCATGAGGGGCATGAGCATGCCCGTGGAGATAGCCTGGAACACGCGGCCCGCCAGCAGCACGCCGAAGTTGGGAGCGAACAGGTCGGCCAGCGCCCCCACCAGGAAGAACGCAAGCGCGATGAACACGTGCTGGCGCACCGAGAAGCGTCGCGAGAGGAACGTGGCCACCGGAACGGTGATGCCCAGCACCAGCATGTAGCTGGTAGTCAGCCATTGTCCCAAGTCCACCGTCAGGCCGAACTGCAGCATGATGTCGCCCAGCATGGCGTTGACCGCAGTCTGCGAGAGGTTCCCCGACGCCGACGCCAGCACGACGATGGCGAACAGCGCGTACACGCCCATCCGCTCGCTCTTCACTCGTTTCATGCCCGCATGTCGCCTACCCTCCGTTTCCCACCAGCGCATTCCAGTATATCCCAAATATGCGCGAACGCAGGAGGAGCCTCTCGCGCTTCGCGATGCAAAATCGCTAAAGCGCACGAGGCTCCTCCTTGGACGGGTCGCTTGAAAGACATGCGTGCGGCCATCGGATCATCTTAGCGAACAACCCGAAAGCAATCGACTCCGGAAACGCCTATCGCTACGAACGAGCGAGTGCGCTTCTAGCCGATATCCTCCCGAACGCACCGCACTCCCCCACGTTTCCACCTCCTTGGTACAGATGGCCCCAAATCGAGCCGAACTCACCGGCAGAATACAATCCCGGAATAGCCTGCCCGAACGGGTCGAGAATCTCGCCCTTTTCGTTGCGAACCGGACCGCCATCGGTATTGAGCAGTGCAGGGACGCAAAGCATCGCGTAGTAAGGAGGCTGGTTCAAACCGGTGAGCGTGTCAGAAGGACGGTAGAAAGCGAGATCCTCTCCCTTGTCCACAAACTCGTTCCATTGCTTGACCGTTTTCAGCAGCTCGTCTTCGGGAACTTCGATAACCTTGGCAAGCTCCTCGAGAGTGTCCGCTGAAACCGCCCATCCGTCACCGACGGGATCGGTCGAAGTCTCTTCCGGACACGCACCCGCGTCAAGACCCGCCTGATCGAATACGAACCAACCCTTTTCCGGCAAGGGAAGGTGCGCCATATCTCCACCGAACTGCGTGATGCCGTGTCGGTAGCCGACGTTGCGAGTTATGTCGGTATCGGGCAGCGCATATTTTTTGAAATTGCTGCATGCGTCGAAGTCCTGGTAGAACCTTCGTCCGTTCACGCCGACGGTGATGCCGTGCTGCTTCACCGTAAACGAGTACAACGTCGAAACGAACCGGGTGTTCTCTATGTTGCGCAAAGAGAGCCAGTATTGGGCGCCTCCGTGCATATGCCAGAAGTCGGCACCCGCTTTCATGCAGATACGATGCCCGTCGCCAGTGTTCGCCTTGCCTGCATACGGATAGCCTTTGACGCCCGTATAGTCGCGAAGCATATCCGGGTCGCTTTCGAAGCCCCCCGTGCACATGATGACGCCTCGCTTCGCACGGTACGATTTGCCGCCCGCCACAACGCCCGTCACTTCGCCCGTTGAGGCATCGCGAACAAGCGACTCCAAAGGCGTGGAAGCCTTGTACTCTATCGTGTCGTTGCGCTTCTTCATTTCGGAAAACAAGAACTCATGGATATGATGGGGCTGATCGCCCTCCGTTTTGAAGAGAAGGAAGCCCACCGTGTTGTCGTCGGGGTACTCGGCGTATTCGTTCGTCTCCTCCCCCGATGGGTCGGGTTCGTAGATGTTCAGCCACTCTTCCTTAGCCCCCAAACCCAAAATCCAGTTCAGGTTTTCCTTCGATTCTTCCACGAACGCCCTGATGGTTGCTTCCGGAGTGCTTTCCCCTATAAGGTGTCCCAAGTAGTTCATCGGGCCGTCGGTTTCGTCGAAATACAGCTGCCAACCCGCGCAGAACGGGCTGTTCCCGTTCGGAAGCGAGTCCTTTTCCACGACAAGACAGGAAGCCCCGTCACCCTCGTCCGCCACCGTTATCGCAGCAGTAAGCCCCGCAATGCCGGCACCCGCCACTATGACGTCGTACTCTCCGTCCCATTTCTCATTGGAAGAAGCCGAATCGGCTTCCCCGCTGGCGCACCCCGCAAGACCGAAAGCGATAGCCCCGGCCAAAGCCAGACCTGCCCCCTTCAAGAAATTGCGGCGCGTTGTCTTGGTTCCCTGCTGATTCTCATTCGTCATCGCGCATTCCCCCTCCATATCTCATCCCTTTCTGCATCGATCGCTAGCCTGCCGAAGCCAGCGCCTCGACAGACGGCAAGGCTCGCTTCCGCAACCTGCCGCTTCCACTTTTACCCTTCCTCCCGAGCCCGTTCATCCGACAAACTGTCCGAACGAGGTTGAAACGCATCCCCGAACCGGATGATTTTCGTCCCGGACGCACTATGCGAGGCAATATCGCTATCTGCGCGCTTACCGCGAGAACCTCGATGTTCTATAGTGGATCGAACCAGAAACTGCACCGTCTCGAACCAGGCACGACCAAGAAGAGCGGCACGCGTTTTCGCGCGCTAGCGTAAGGCCTGAATCGGACGCGACGCGATAAACGGTCAACGGTTGGTCGTTCGAATGAAATCAGGCTTCCAAATCTCTCTGGAATGCAGAAAGGCGCCCATGAAGAACGTCACGCCCTATTCGCTCGATGACGAAGCTGTTCGTTCGGATGCAGCCGTCTCCGTCATATCTTCGATCGGATTGACTGCCGTGATAGTATGGGCCGACCTCTTGGGGCACGGATTCGGATTCGCACCGTCTTCGTCGATTATTCAACAGCTGGGAAATGCCCGTCTTTTCTTTCTCGTAGGATTCACCCTCTGCGCCATAGGATCCGTGCTTTTAGCGAGAGCTCCACAAAGAAAAACGCAGGTGCTGACAAAGGCGGCTCCGACAGCCGCTTTCCTTGGAACAGGACTATACGGCTTCGCCTACCTGCAAACGGCGCTACCGTCGGAGATCATCGCGCTTCTGGGACTCGTCTGCTGCGGCGCCGGATACTACGCGACGACTTTGCTCATATATTGCGAACTCGCAAAAACGAAACGCCTCGTCATGGCAATAGGAGCCTTATCAGCGAGCTTGATTCTCAAAACGATCGTCGGCTCGGAGTTAAGCACGGCTCTGACCTCGTCGGCACAAGTGGTTTTTGCTTCGATTCTGCCTTGGGTCTCCTTCGCGTGCCTGGAGGCGCTCAAGCGCTTCGGCACATCACGCTATCTCGAAGCATACCGCTCTCGCCCACTTTTGACGAAAAAAGGTATGTACGACCTCGTGTTTCTGCTAGTAGCCGTATCGTTGATACTGGCGGCTCTGAGAGGCACCAGCCATCTTGGACTCTGGGGAAGCAACCATTTGGGATCGCCCGTCTCAACTCCGGCAGGCTACCTCACAGTCGCCCTCGCTTTGACTGCTTGCGCATACCTCACCCTGCTTCGCAACAGCAATAATCAGATGCTTGTTCGATACCAGCCTGCGTTCCTTGTCCTAGCCGGAGGCTTTCTCATCTACGTTCTTCAGAATGAGTACGTTTTCGCACGGATCGCAGATCCCGTGTTCGACTGGCTCTACCTGACCGTAGAGTTGTTCGGGCACCTGCTCTCGGGAACCATGATCATCACCGCCATCCGCTCGGCATCGGCGCCGGCCTGGCTGTTCCAAGGAATAAGCGATTCAGCTTTCGGCTTAGTCGCTGTACCATGGCTGCTCCTCGTTCAGGAAGCTCATGTCGATATCAGAATCCTGATGGCCGTAGCCATCTTCCTCGTGATGGTAGCCGCCATACGTCCCATGAGCACGCGCCCCATGGAAATCGAGCGCTCGCTCTCTTTGTCATCTTGCGAAGGCGCAGCGGAGCTTCAAGGCGATCGTTCGACAAGCGCAAGCGAGCCAACAGAGCGCAACGAACCCTCGATAGAGCAACGCGTCAGCGAAACCCTGACGAAATACCATCTGGAAATCGCGAAGCGGCACAATCTTTCCTCCCGCGAAAGCGAGGTATTCCTCCTTTTGGCTCAAGGCAGAAGCCGTCCTTATATTTGCGAGGTATTCTGCTTGTCCGATGGCACCGTCAAAACGCATATCACGCATATCTACCGCAAATTCGATGTCCACAATCGACAAGCTTTCATCGACCAAGTTCAGAAAGAGATCGCGGAGCTCGACATGCGCAATGGACACCAAAGCGCATAGCGCCAAAACTCAAACGAGCAGCAGGCACGGACGCCAAACGCTGTCCCCGAATTGGCAGCCATGACAAAATTAGCTTCGGCGAACTCGCGTTGGGATCTTCACGACCTGGCCTTATGTCGTGCATCCGCCCTGGCATTCAGTCCAACCCGTCCAAAATCGCCTCCAAAATTGCCACAGCTTGCCATTTGGGGACAGCCAACGAGGACGTCCTCCGACGCAATTACGCCGCTGCTTTGGCGCGCGTCGACATCCTTGCCCCCATTGCATGATAATGCCAGTTCAGCTATATTTAGTATTGCTAGGCTATAGAGGAAGGGAGCGCACATGGCGGAAAACGATACCGACCGAAACGAACCATGCGATCCCGACATCGACGATACAGCCGCTGCGCCCGCCTACCGCATGAGCCGCGGACGCGTTGCGCTGCTGGCGGTGCTGGCCATCTTGCCGGTCGTGTTGACCGCGCTCGCCCAACCGTTTCTGCCGGATAGCGTTCCCCTGCACTACGGAGCAAGCGGCCCGGATCGATGGGGATCGAAAGGCGAGCTGTTCGTTGCCGCCGGCATCATCACCGTCATCGCGTTCGTCCTCGTGACGGTATACGCCGTGGTCGAACATCAACGAGAAACGGGGCGGGAGGATTGGCTCGTCGTCGACGGTCCCGTCACCAGCATGTTTCCCGTCTTCTCCATCTGCCTTGCGATCATTGATTGCCTCGACGCCGCCTACGTCTTCGCCGCCTTCCAGCTGGGAGGCTTCTCGATGCCAGAGAACATGGGCTCGCTCATCGGAGGGATCGTCTGCCTCGTCGTGGCGCTCTCCCTACTCACGCCAGCCCTGTACATGCTGATCACGGGCAAGGGCCTCTCGCTCGTGAACTTCCATCCCGGAACGAGCGACCTCGAGAAACGCACCGGAGCCGACAAACAGCAGGCGCGCGCCATCGGCGGTTTGCTGCTATTCCTCACCGTCATCGTCCTCGTGGAATTACTCGTAACGGTGAAATGAAAACGCACCCGCCACTTTCGACGGGTGCGCGCTAGTTGAACGCTTGCTGGGTCTTCTCCAACCCTACCTGCACCAAGGACAACGCCGCTTGTGCGCCGCGGTCGGTGGCTTGGGCGAAGTCGTCGGCCGCGTCCTTCTTCGGCTTCGACAGCACCCAGTCCACCACGGGCATGCGTCCCGGCGGGCGCCCGATGCCCACGCGCACGCGATGCCAGTCGCGCGTTCCCAGCTTGTCGCAGATAGAGCGCAGGCCGTTGTGCCCCGCGTGCCCGCCGCCGAACTTCACGCGCACGGTACCGGGGTCGATGTCCAGCTCGTCATGCACGACGATCAGGTGCTCAGCATCCACGCCGTACGCGTTCATCAGCTGCTTCACCGGACCGCCCGACGTGTTCATGTAGCTTTGCGGCTTGGCCAGCACCAGGTCGTGATCGCGATACACGCCTTTGGTGGTCAGCGCGCCGCATTCCGTCTTCCAGTAGCGCGCGCCCACCTCCTCGGCGATCAGGTCCACGGCGTCGAACCCGGCGTTGTGCCGCGTATGCTCGTACTCCTCGCCCGGATTTCCCAGGCCAACGATCAAAAACATCGGACCCTACTCGAACAGCGAGGCAACGGAGCCGTTGTTGTAGACGTTGCTGATGGTCTTCGCGAACAGCGGGCCCACGGACAGCACCTTCACCTTGCCGGTCTGGCGCTCCAGCGGCACGGGCACAGCGTTCGTCACCACCACTTCCTCGATGGACGAGTTCGCGATGCGCTCGTACGCCGGGCCGCTGAACAGGCCGTGCGTCGCGCACGCGTACACCTTCTCGGCGCCCTTCGCCTTGAGCGTGGTGGCGGCGGCAACCAGCGAGCCGGCCGTGTCGATCATGTCGTCGTTCAGGATGCACACCTTGCCGTGCACGTTGCCGATGAGCGCCGTGATCTCGGCCTGGTTGTGCTTCGGGCGGTCCTTGTGCATGATGGCGATGTCGCAGTCCAGCATGGTGGAGAACTTCTTCGCGGCCTTCGCGCGGCCCACGTCGGGCGACACGACGCACAGCTTGTCCTTGTCCAAGCCCATGCTCTGGAAGTAGTCGACGAAGATGGGCATGGCGGTCATATGGTTCACCGGCAAGTCGAAGAAACCCTGGATGGCGTCCTGGTGCAGGTCGATGGTGATGACGTTGTCCACGCCCGACGCGGCCATGAGATCGGCCACGAGCTTGGCGGTGATAGGCTCGCGCGGGGCGGCCTTGCGATCCTGGCGCGCGTAGCCGTAATGGGCCACCACCGCCGACACCGAGCGGGCCGAGGCGCGCTTGGCGGCGTCCACCATGATGAGCAACTCCATGAGCGCGTCATTCACGTCGTAGCCCGCGCCGCTGCACACCGATTGGACCAGGAACACGTCCGCGCCGCGCACGCTTTCCTGGTAGCGCGCGTAGATCTCGCCGTTGGCGAACTTCTCAAGCTTGACGTTGCCGAGCGACACGTTCAGATCCTTCGCGATCTCCTCGGCAAGCTCGGGGTTGACCGACCCCGAGAACAAGGCCATGCTCTTCTGCACTTCCGTCATGTGCGCGCTCCTTCGCTTCACCCTCAGGGCCGCCGCACCGCGCAGCCGTCGCCCCCTGTCTCATCGGCACTATTGTATCCGCACGCGTCGCGCACGCACAGGGTGAACTTCGGCATCTTCGCAGATTGACCGCAAGGTCTGACAAGAGGCAAGCGCCCAACTCCGGACGGAGAACGCTCAGCGCACGATCTTCCCGTCCTCGATGAGGCTTTGCAGCTCCTGCTTGGAACGCACGCCCGCCTTCGCGTAGACGTTGCGGATGTGGCTTTTCGCCGTGTTGAACGAGATGCCCAACTCGCCTGCGATGTACTCGATGGTATAGCCCTTCCCCAGCAGGAACAGCACGTCGCGCTCGCGCAGCGACAGGCCCGCCTGCTCGGCCAGCGCGTTGCAGCTTTTCGTCCAGGCGCCCTCGCGCGGCGCGCCGTCGCCGTCGCTGGCGCCCCCAGCGCCCTCCGGCCCCCTGCCGCTAGGGAAGAAATCGCCCGTCCCCTGGTCGGTCTGGGCGTTGCGGGTCTTCCTGAGCGCCATGCCGATGGTGCGCTCGTTGAGGATGACCATCGACACCACCAGCAGCACGAACACCATGCCCATGGCAAGCGCCACCATGTTGCTGGGGTTCTCCACCAGCACGGGCGCCAGCGACGCCCCGGCGAACCAGCCCACGGTGGTGCCCGCCGCCGACGCGCCGCGGCCCCACCCGAACACGCGCACGTACGACAGGTCGGTGCGGTTCGCCACGTTGGCCAGCAGGCACCACACCATGAGGATGAACAGGTTGTACGCGATGCTCACAAGCTCGCCCTGGATGACGCCCAGGCCGCCGAACAACGGCACCACGAGGTTGCCCAAACACGTGAGGATGATGATGGGATAGTACAGCTGGCTGATGTCGAACTCGCGCACCAGCAGCCCCACCAGCACGAACAGCAGCACGGCCGCGCACGCCGTGGCAAACACGATGATCACGCCCTGGTCCGTGGCCGCCGACAGCGGCTGCTGCAGCGCCATGAACCCCTTGATCACGCCCGCGATCACCGAGAACACCGACACCGCCACCACGAGGCGGATGAAGTAGCCGCGCGGAAGCTCGCGCACGGGAACGACGTCCTCCGCCGGCTCGCTCGGCGCGCGCACCGCGGCCATGGTGAACACCACCGCCAGAAGCGGCAAGCTGGCCGCCATCAGCAGCCCCACCGGCTGGGGCAGCCCGATGCAGACGAAGTACAGCATGCCCGCGAAGATGAACGACCCCGCCGTGTACATGAAAGCTTGGCGCGCGCCCACCGTGCTGTACACCGAACCCAGGCGCAAGGCGACGAACGCGGTGCCCACCCCGGTGAGCGAGCAACCCGCCACGTACAGCGCCTCGCCGGCCTGGGCAGGCGCCGACCAGGCCACCACCAGCGTGGCCAGCGTCGCCATTCCCGCCAGCACCGTCACCGACAGCCGCGACTCCACGATGCGCGCCGTGACCTTCTGGAACGCCCCGGCCACGATGAGCACGAGGCCCAGCGCCGTCGTGGAAGCCAGGTACATCACCGACATGGCGTTGCCCCCGACGGAAGCCCCCGACCAGCCGAACCAGCACGCTCGCTGTTGTAGCTGAGGAAAATCCACGCGTAATAAGCTCCGAAGCCCAGGAACTTCATGCTGGGCCACTGCTCGTCCAGGTCCTCGAGCAGCCGCGTCGCCGAAAACCGCGCGCGATCCCGCTCTTCGCCAGCCTTCATCTCACGCATCATGTTCCTCCCCTTTGCGCGGCCTTGCAGCAGCTCGCGCTCCCCGTACAGCAAAGGCCTATTCTAGCACCCGTTCGTCCTCCCCCGCGTCGACCCGGACGCCGTCCTCGCCGACGCGCTTCGGAAGAAACGGGAACGAGATGGCGTGCATCGGGCAGGCGTCGGCGCATGCGCGGCATTTCGTGCACTCGTTCATCGGCGCCGAGGCGGACGCGTCGTGCAGGTCGATGCCCTCGGGACACACGTCGGCGCACTGGTGGCAGTGCTCGCCCTTGGACGAGCGCAGGCACGTCGCCTCGTTGCTGACAGGCCGAAACGTCCTGTTCAGCCGCGACGCCAGCGACAACAGCGCGCCCAGCGGGCAGAAACGGCTGCACCACTTGCGCAGCACCAGCACCTCCAAGGCGAGCATGGCCGGAAACACCAGCAGCGAGAGGGCCACCTCGTTGAACTGGAACAAGCGCCACACCGCGATGAGCGTGGCAAACGTGAGGCCCACTGGGCAGATGAGGCAGAACACCGGGAACCCGAACACCGCCGTGGACAGCAGCGCGCCGCCCAGCACCCAGTTGCGCGAATCGGCCGCGCCGCCGCGCTGGGCGGCGGGCACGTCGAGCGCGTCGGAAGCGCGACGCGTGCGCTTCGGCTCCTTCAACCCGAATATCCGCCTCAGCAGGGGGATCGGGCAGCCCCAGGCGCAGAACGCGCGGCCAAACAGCACGACCAACGCAATGCCGATGGCCAGCGCGATGAGCATCGGCGGCACCACGGTCTTGCTGGCCAGCGCCGCCTCCGCCGCGCCGAGCGGACAGATGGCCGCGATGTCGTAGATGCCCCAGGCCGACGGCGTGCCCGTACCGGTGTGCAGGGCCAGCCCCAGGCACACGAGCGCAATCACCGCCAAGACGGACAGCGTGCGCAGCAGTTTGGAGTTCCGTTTCATCATGCGCTCATCTCGCTCTCGTCCTCCACCACCGTCTTCCCCAGCCGCGTGTACGCGCTGGGGCTCACCACCACGATGCCGCGCCGCGTGCCGCCCGAGAAGCTGCGGTACACAAGCGCCGGGCACACGTCCTCGCACACGCCGCAGCCGTTGCATCGGTCGGCGTCCACCACGGGATGGCCGTCTCCGTCGAGAGCGATCGCCTCGAACGGGCAGGCCTTCTGGCACTCGACGCACCCCTGGTAGTAGGCCACGCAGCGGTCCTTCTGCACCACCGCCATGCCCATCTTGTCGGCCTCCGGGTCGAACGCCCCGATGGCTCCCGTGGGGCACACGCGCTGGCAGTCGCCGCAGAAGTCGCAGCTTCCCCTATGGAAGTTCAGCTTGGGCGTGCGGGCGCGCAGAAAGCCGTCGCCGACCTCCGCCACGCCGATCACCCCGGTGTGGCACACGCTGCGGCAGCGGTCGCACTTCACGCACGAGGCCAGCAGACGCAGCTCGTCCTGCGCCCCCGGCGGCCGCACGAGCGCGGTTTCGGACGCGCCGTCGGCCGCCTTCACCGCCCCGCCGAACGCGGCGAATGCGGCCGCTGCCCCGCAGAACCCTGCGAACGCCCGTCGCGTGTACGCGGCCATGGCTTACGCCGCCTGGGCGCTCTGGCCGATCATCTGGTCTTCCAGCTGCAGCAAAGCCCTCGGTGATGTCGGCGACGCCCCGATAGAACGCGGTTTGCGCGTACGCGCGCACGTCGGCGCACAGGCGCGGCACCCAGTTGACCAGGTGCTCGTCGAAGAACGTGCGCTGTTTCGCGCACAGCTCGGCGTAGCGCGCCTCGTCGCCCGCATCGAGCGCCGCGCTCGCGCGCTCGATCAGCTTCGCCATGAACTGGAACTCGAACGACAGGTGATCCTCCGGCGTGGTGTTGTCCGCCGGCAGGCCCAGCTCCTCGCCCAGGTAGAACGCCACCGCGGAATCGCGCGCATCCTGCATGAGCAGGTGCTCCTCGCTCGTGTACACCGACTCGTACGGCGGCGCCATCAGCTGCTCGTACATGCCCGCGCACAAGAACACGCGCGCGTAATCCACGGCAAGCTCCTGGCGCGTGCCCGCATCGCGATGGCGCAGGTACTCCTTCACCGTCGCGTAGCCCGCGCCCACGTACTCGGCGTCCGCCGGCAGATCCTGCTTCGCCAGCGTCTCTATCTGCTCGTCGGTCAGTTCCAGCTTGTACATGCTTGCCAGGAATTCGTAAAAGCCCTTGCGAGCGGCGTTCACCTCGGCAAGCTCTTCGCGATCATGCTGTTCCATGGTGCTCTCCTTGCATTCCCCGTTGGTTACCGGTTCCTTTGTCGACCGATCGAGCCATACGCATGAGGGGAGGGGGGGTTGCGTATGGCTTGATCGAGCGGCCCGGTCGGGGGCCGTCCTCCGCACGCGCGCTGGACGGCCCCTTCCCCGTCGGCATCATCTACAGGACGATGCCGAAGTAGTTGGCCACCGCGGTGCCCACCATCCACATGACGGCGCGGAACGCGATTGATCCGATGATGCCGCCGGCGAACGCGACGGTCGCCATGGTCACGGCCGACGCGGGCTTGCTGCGCGCCAGCCATCCGCACACGAGGGGCGCGAGGCCGCCGCACACGAGGGCCACCCAGAAGATGGCCGCGGCATCGCCCGTCGCCGCGCCGGACGCGAAGCCGAACGCCAGGCCGGACACAAGCGCCAGCACGCCGCCGATCACGGTTTCCCAACCGGCTAGCTTCACAGCCTCGACGCTTTCCTTCTTGCAGGCGGCCAGCAGCAGGTACAGGCTCAAGCCGCTCGCCGCGCCGAAGCCCATATAGCCCAGCGGCAGCGCGATGGTGTTCCACGTGGCGCGCGCCTCCATCATGTAGGAGTAGCCGCTGGCGAAGCTGAACACGATGCCGATGACGGCGGCCAGCACGGCAACCGCCTTGCGGGCTCCGGCCGACGCGTCGCGCTTCAGCAGGATCACGTACACGGCCACGGCCGCGATGAACAGGCCGATGAGCAGCGCTTCCAGGAAGATGCCCGGCGTGGGGTGGCTGAGCACGGCCATGATGCGTCGGGGTGCGACAGGTGCGTCACCGACGCGATGCCGCCCACGACGGCCAGCACGAGCGCCAGCGCCGAAGCCGTGAGGTTAGTGCGCTGCGTCAATCCACGCAGCTCGTCAACGGCCACGCCGACCGACACCCATGTGCCGCAGCTGGCGATCGCCGTGAACAGAACGAGGGACCATTGGATGTCCATGCTACTCAGCCCCTTCCATCCACTCGCCGTGCATGCTGGTCATGATGTACTTCGTGCAGGGGTTGTTGCCCACGTTCGGCAACTCGTGAATGTCCGCCGCATCGTACTTCGCCAGCTCCTTGGACACGTCGGAGTTCGGATCGTCCAAGTCGCCGTAGAAACGGGCGCCGGCGCTGCAGCTCTTCACGCACGCAGGAAGCTCGCCGTTCGCCGTCAGGTGGCCGCACAGCGTGCACTTTTCCACCGTCTTGGACGCCTTGTTCCAATCGCGCACGCCGTAAGGGCAGGCCATCATGCAGTACTTGCAGCCGATGCACTTCTCGCGGTCGATGAGCACCACGTTGTTGCCGTCGCGGTAGCTGGCGCCGGTGGGGCACACGTGCACGCACGGGGCGTCGGCGCACTGCTGGCACATGGTGGGCAGCAGGTAGCGCGTCATGTTCGGGTAGTCGCCGAAGGGCCCGCGCTGCAGCATCTTGTTCCAATGCTCGCCCAGGGCGATGTCGTTCTCCATCTTGCACGTGATCTCGCAGGAGTAGCAGCCCGTGCAGCGATCGAGGTTCACCACAATGCAGTTATGCGCCATAATCGAACACCTCCTCGGTGGGATCGCTCGGCTGCGGCATCCAAGGCTCGAACTGCTCGGGCTCGGTCCACACGCCTTCCGGAGCAGCGGCGTCAGGCGTGACCTTCACCTGGAAGCCGCGCAGGGTATAGGTGCCGTACTCGGGATTGTACGGCTCGTCGTTCTTGGTCAGCACGTTGATGTTCATCACGCGGTAGGCGCGCTCGGGGTCGGTGTCCAGCAGCTCGGGTGCCCAGAAGCGCTCCTGGTAGATGACGCCCTTGGCGATAGCCGTGGTCACGCGCGCCTTCCCGTGCGTCTCGCCGCGACGGCTGGCGATGGTGCACCACTGGCCGTCCTCCACGCCGTAGGTCGCCGCGTCGTCGGGATGGATCCACATCTCGGGCACGGGGTAGATCTCGCGCAGGTAGGGTATGTTGCGCAGCGTGCCGTGGTGGTACATAGGCAGACGGCCCTCGGTCAGCACCAGCGGATACTCGGTGTCCGTGAGCGGGCTTTCGGCCGGCTCCTTGTAGTAGCACAGCGGCTCGTAGTCCTTCGAGGCCGGCTCCAGCACCAGGTTCTTCTCCTCGAAGCACTGCGACCAGGGGAAGCCCGTGCGGCCCAGGATGGTGTTGGACTCGCAGTACACCTCGCACTTCTTGGAAGGCGTGCCGAAGCCCTTCTCCTTGCCCGTGGCCTCGTCAACCGCCTTATAGCCGTAGTACGTGCGGTACTCCTCTTCGGTGCACCACTCGAACACGCCCTTCTCGGCCGCCTCCTCCCAGCTCATCTTCAAGTTGTTCAGGTGCAGCTTCTGCTTCTCGTACTCGTTTCTGTACATGGGGATGCCGTTCGTGCCCTCGGCCGTGAAGGCCTCCTGCGCGTGGACGTTGCCCATCTCGGCCATCTTCTGCACGATCTGCGTCCAGATGAGGCCCTCTTCCACCGTCTCGAACAGGTGGGTGACCGCCTGGCGGATGACGATGGCGTTCAGCTGCGGGATGACCAGGTTGGTTTCAAGCCACTCGGCAGAAGGCAGCAGCATGTCGGCGCACAGCACCGAGAACGCGGTCGGGTACATGAAGATGTGGCAGACGAAGTCGAGGTTCGGGACGATCTCGTCGAGGCACGTGGCGTTGCCCAGCACCACGTGCTTGTTGCCGGAGCGCTCGAACCACGCGTGGATCTGGTACGGATCGCCGTCCTTCATAGCCTTGAACACCGCGGGGATGAACGCCATGTCCCAGTCCAGCAGGCCCTTGTGCTCCTGCACGCCCAGGCGCTTGAGCATCTTGTCCTTGTGCAGGAAGCGCGGCGTGTTGGGAATCTGGTCGCGCGCCGGGCAGGGCTTGAAGCTTTGCAGCATGGCGCCGGGCTTCTGCACGTTGCCCATGAGGTATTCCAGGTTGAGGGCGCCGAGCGCGCACTGCTGCGACTGCTCGTACTGGTCGATGGGCACGCCCTGCATGATGCCGGACTGGCCGGTGGTGTAGATCTCCAGCGCCTTCTCGATCTGGCCCTCGTCGAGCCAGCAGATTTCGGCGGCTTTCGCCAGCGTGAACTCGTCGACGCTCTCCTTCAGCAGCTGGCCGCCCGTGGGGTACTGCTTGCCGTCGATCTCGTAGGAGCCGAACAGCGGCGGCTTCACGCCTTCGTTCATGGGGTATTCCAGCACGACGGGCTTGTTCTGCGCCGGATCCCAGATGACGTAGTCCTTGTCGGTTCCCTCGAGGCCGCACTCGGTGGGCTTGAGGGTCAGGCGCGTCTCCGGGTTCACGAGGTAGGGCATGTTCGTCCAGTTCGTGCAGAAGTCCTCGTCGTACTTCTTGTTGTCGATGATCCACTTCGTCCACGCCATGAGCAGCGCGGCGTCGGTGCCGGGACGGATGGGCAGCCACACTTCGGCCTTGGCGGCGTCCATGGTCATGCGCGGGTCGATGACCACGGTCTTCAGGCCCTTTTCGCGGGCGCGCAGCTCGGCCAGCGCGCGGCCGCCCGTGGCCACGGAACTGTTCGACGGGTCGGTGCCCCACAGCACCAGGGAGTCCACCGGCGAATCGGTGAAGTAGTAGTCCCAGCCGTTGGAGTCGCTGAACGACAGGTTGTTGGGCTTGCCCATGCCGTTGGACAGCTGCGAGGCGCCCATGCGCGGCAGGTAGCACTGCGCGCAGCCGGGCTCCCACACGTTGGGCGTGTTGATGGCCTCGCCGAAGCGCTTCACGTTGCTGAAGTGCGGGTTGCCGCCACCGCCGGTGGACACGGCCACGCATTCCGAGCCGTACTTCTCGTCGATCTCGATGAGCTTCGTGGCGATCTCGGTGATGGCCTCGTCCCAGGTGATGCGCTCCCACTGGTTCTGGCCGCGCTCGCCCACGCGGCGCATGGGGTACTTGTTGCGGTTGGGATGGTACAGCGCCTGGATGCCGGCCATGCCCTTCGCGCACAGGCCGCCCTGGCTCATAGGGCTTTCGGGATTGCCCTCGATCTTGATGACGCGACCGTTCTTCACATGCGCCAGCACGGCGCAGCTTGCGATGCAGGCGCGGCAGGCCGTCTTCACGATCTTCACGTCGCCGCCCGTATCGGCATGCGCCGGATCGACGTGCACGAGGTCGTCGCTCACGGCAACGCCCAGACCGCATGCGGCGCCCAGCGCCGCCGCCGACTTCACGAAACTGCGTCGCGTGATGGTAGGCTGTGTCATGTTCCCTCCTCCTTGTATCTCGTCTTTGCTGATGGTGCTTGGGGTTATCTCAAATGGGACGCTCGCGCGCGGGCGGAGCCGGGGCGGTCGGGCAGCGCTTTACCCGACCATGGCCAGCATCTGCCGGCCGGCATCCGTCGTCTTCCACGAGCCGTCCCATGCAAGACCGCCTACGGTCTCCAATTTGGAGATGAAATAGCTGGGATACACCTGCTTGGGGTCGCTGAGCGCGGGGTCGCCTTCGAGCGCTCGCTCGATGGCGGCCTTCGTCGCGCCGCCCTCGCAGAGGGCGAGCACGGTGGCGTACGTTTGCGCGTAGGCCGCAGGTTCGTCGCGCAGGGTTTCACCGAACCGCCTCGTGGGCTCGAATTGCGCGAGCGCGGCGAGGCCGGCTGCGGTCGTTTGCACGGTGTAGTCGATGGGCCGATCCTGCTTCTCCTCGCCCGGCGCGTACGCGGGCTCGGGAACCTCGACGGCATCCACGCCGCCGCAGTCCACCATGATGCGCAGCAGCGCGTGGGCGTTCTGCGTACTGAGGCTCAGTTCGGGCCGCTCGTCGATGAGCGCCTCGGCATCGCGATAGGGCATGCGCTGCTCGCACACGGACAGCACGGCGCACAGCGCCAGCGTGTTGGCGCGATTGGCGTTGAGTCGCTTGACGATGGCGTCGACGGTTGCGGCGGCCTCGTCGGCGGCCGACGCGGCTGTAGATGCGGATGTGGCCGCGGCCTGCGTGTCGTTGCTCATGGTTCCCCCGTTTCTGCTCGTCTCGTCTGACTTCGAGCAGCTTCACCTTACGGCCGGGCGAGCGGAGGGGAAACGTCCGTTGTTCGTGAAAAAACGCGATGAGCCCGGATATTTATGGGTGAACGAGGGTGCGAAAACGCCACCAATAATGGATGACCGATGGCGCTGAGCTGGGGGTATCGCAGTCTCGCTCACAGGTTCCGCACCAATCCCCGCGACGAGAGGATTGTCGCACGGATGCTTTCAGCAGCTCGGTTCGTCGATGCGCTCGAAGCTCCCCATCAGTTCGAAGTGTTCGAAACAGCAGTGCTATAGGTGGCGAAATCGGGTTTTTTGGCAGCCTCCGCACTCCCTTTTGGGATTCTTTCGGACAAAACCCCAGGTCACCAATTTTCGCGACTGCGGAGCAGCGCCTCCGATCGTCTCCGAATTGCCAAAAGCCCGATTTTGCAACACATCGAACCGCATCCGAGGAACCCGGGAATCGGAATCGCCCCTCCGGTGCTCTTCGCCAAAGCCCCAACTGCAGACGAGCCCCAAACGAGCACCCATGCTATACTATACGTATAGCAACGAATGAGGAGGTACGCGATGACGACGGATATGGTGCAGATGAACACGCGCATCAGCCGCTCGCTCAAGGAGCGCGGCGATGCGGCGCTGGAGAAGGCCGGGATGACGCCGTCGCAAGCCGTCCGCAAGCTGTGGGACTTCGCCGCCCGCAATTCGCATAACCCGCAGATCATACAAAGCCTGTTCGACACCGAAGACGAAGCGGAGAAACGCGAAGCCGAGGAAGAGCGCGCGCGAAGGCGGGCCGTCGCTCTCAAAAGCGCGAATATCGTTGCCGACGCGTACGAACGAGCTGGGATCGAGCCTTCGGAGTGGACGAAGAACGCGTCGTACGCCGAGATGCGCGAGTACGCCTTGATGGAACGCTTGCGGGAGCGAGGCCTCGATGGTTAGCCAACGGCCCTCCCTCCTCATCGACACGAACGTCTGGCTCGACTATTTCCTCCCTGATCGTGCGGGAGGCAAAGAGGCGATCGACCTCATCGTATTCGCTTTCGAGTACGAATTCCCTCTTCTTTACCCCGCTGCCATCGTAGAAAGACGTGTTTTACGTTGTTTCTAGAAGATGGAATACCACATGTATTAATGCAATATACAGAATAAAGAAAAACGTTACAAAACTAAAGATTCACTTCACAATACATCTCAATATATTCCTCAAATCGAGGCAGCGCTAAAGTCAGTTCTCCACGAACAGAACCATTCACAACACCACGCTCCATCAAGCGCTTCCGGTAAGTATTCAATAACTGTGGAGATATCGATAATTTCTCACGAATTTCCCCAGTTTTATAAACTCCCGTAGAAATTACATAAACAATCTTCCGGTCAAGTTCAGAAAGTTCACTCCATATCTTCTCATAAGTCATAAATGATCAATTCCTCGTCAAACTTAGGAAGCAGTTTTTCAAGATCATCATTTGTCTCCCACTTCAAATAACCAAGAATCTGAAAAGCAAAAGGATACCCCCTTTGTAAGTTTCGCCATCTCAACAAGCCTCACTTTGGAGAAAATGTCAAAATACAGAACGATAACTTGTAGTAATTGCAGGAATGCTAAGTGGTTCCAGAAAAAATTTTTGGAGCACGATATAAAAATGTCAGACTCTTCTCGTTTTGAAGATTGCTGATATTATCAAACAAACCAGCCATTACAAGATACACAGGGTAATTCTGTGTAATATAAATCTGAAAATTACTAGCAAATACTTTGACATAAGAATTATTTATAATCTCATCAATGATAAAAAGAACTTTCTTTCCTTTATTTTTTAACTTCTCAAGAATATTACGAAGCATAGCTTCTTTTTCCAAAGAATCATTTGTTTTGTTTACCGACAACTCAGCAATTCCGAGATTTAGATTTAATCCAAGATCCAGATCATGAAATTGTGAAACGCGGGTAAGTTCGGAAACTGCACCAGCGATCAAATCTGTATCAGCACTCAAGCTTAAAACAATCCATTGATCATTTGAAGAATAATGATCAGCAATTTCAGC
>ENA-OQCU01000339-OQCU01000339.1-human-gut-metagenome-genome-assembly--contig:-NODE-339-length-22994-cov-8.179429_pt1 | contig 22994 bp, 18 predicted proteins | sample MGYA00242504_ERZ504590 | MGnify/ENA primary metagenome ERZ504590 (study PRJEB26092, sample SAMD00036318) | human gut metagenome | host: Homo sapiens | study: EMG produced TPA metagenomics assembly of... | reverse complement strand
GACCGTTTTGTGACGAATGCCATTACATTGGACGGGCAGACCTTTGTGGATGATGATGGTTCTGTATATTTGTATTGGGGGACTTGGGGAATTTATAAAGGTTTCGGTTGCGGAGCCGGAAAACTGGCTTTCCGATATGAAGAGTTTTACTGAAACGCGTCTGATTCCAAATACGGAAGCCACGGATTTTTTTGAAGCGCCCTTTGTGATGAAACGAAAGGGGATCTATTATTTTATGTATTCTTCGGGTTCCTGTCACGACCACACCTATCGGGTGCAGTATGCCACTTCGGACAAGCCTATGGGGCCGTACACCTATCGGGGATGTATTCTTGAAACCAATACCGACGGAACAATTCATGGGCCGGGACATCATAGCGTTTTGAAAGAAGGCAATGAATATTATATGGTCTATCACCGTCATGATAATCCGCATTCCAACCGCGGATTTCATCGTCAGCTTTGTGTGGACCGTATGGAGTTTGCCGAAGATGGAAGTATTAAACCCCTTATTCCCACTCATGACGGAATAGGTGCATTGGCATCTTCTGTAGTGAAATCAAAAAATCTGGCATTGGGTGCTAAGGTGAGGGCTTCTTCTTTTTATGATGCCGATTTCCGTCCCGAATATGCTGTAGATGATAATAACGGAACTTTATGGCGTCCTCGTGGAATGGGACAGGAGTGGATAGAAATGGATTTGGGTGTTGCCCGGCAGATACAAACTATCTGGACTCAATTTGAGTATGGCACACAATTTTATCAATATTTAATTGAAACTTCTGTCGATGGCAAGCATTGGTCTGTTTTCGCTGATAAGCGGAATAATCGTCTGGCAGGCAGCCCGATGGTCGATTTTGGCAAGGTGAAGGCTCGTTATGTCCGCCTTACCTTTACCGGAGGACAGAAGAACGGATTTGGCGGGGCGGTCTGGAACTTGAAAATCTTTGAGGGTGTGGAAGCATCGGCTCCGCAACAATGGCTGGGACTTACCGCCGCCGATTGGAATGGTCGTGAATGGCAGAACAATGAAGGGATGCTGGGAGGGGCTTTTACTTTGAAGGAAGGTTCGGCACGCATACAGCGCATCGGTGGGCGTGATGCGTTGGTACTGGAACCGGGAACTACATTGGAGTATAGTCATCCGTTACTCTCCTCGTCCAAAGAGCATACCGTTAGTGGGTTGGTTTACAGGTCAGGTAAATGGCAGAGTTATGAAGCGGGGTCGTGTCTTTCATCAGGAGCGATTACGCTGCATAGTTCCACCGAACCTTTGGTCATTACCAATTTCCGTTACTACAATTGGAAACAGGAAGCGGCGGAAAAGGCATACGATGCGGAAACGGATATCGTGCGTCTGCCTGTAGCTGATCAGCAGAAACATGGGCTGGTGGTCAGTCTTTCTGCCGATGATTTTGTAGTGAACGATACGGTTCCTTATCTGGAAAACCGAGGAGTAAAAGGGTATTTTGAAGCCCGGAAATTACCTCTCGTTGTGAAAGAAGTGAAAGGGAAAAAGGCATTTCATTTTGAGGGTACTCAGGTCTATACTTCCAGTTTTATGCTTCCTGCCACTTTGCAGGATAATGCTCCTTATACCTTGGAGGCGTGGGTACTGAATGATTCCATTAGTGAAAATGAATGTGTGGCCGATTTTACTACCTCGCATGATGAATTGGAGAAAATCATGTTGGTCAACGGCACGGAGCCTCGTTGTGGAGTAATCAATCACTATGGCTGGTATGAAGATGCAGGATATAAGGACATGAAGGAATTGGCAGGAAAGTGGCAGCACATCTATATCTGCTTTGATGGGCGGATGGAACAGGTTTATATCAATGGAAAATTAGTCAGTGAGAAAGATATCCAGTTGCTGGTGAAACCGTCACAATTCATCACATTGGGACGCAATGCCGAAGGAGACTGGCCCTTTACCGGTTATCTGCACTCATTGAAATTATGGGATGAATATCTACCATTGAAAGAGTGATTCACCCTTTTCCTATGACCGGAATATGTATTTTTGCAAAAACTATGATAAACAATTAAATGATAGAACCATGAAGAAACTTTTAGTCACTGCTCTGTTGACTGCTACCGTAGCAGGCGGAACAGCGCAAGTAAAAAATCAGTCGCACGGCTATCCTATCGACCCCGTACCTTTCACTTCGGTGAAAGTAACCGATTCATTCTGGGGGCAACGGCTGAATGCCAGCCGTGAAGTAACGATTCCTCTGGCGTTCAGTAAATGTGAGGAAACAGGACGTTATACTAACTTTGTCAATGCCGCCCATCCCAGTGATACCATTAAAGTAGGCGGTCTGGCTTTTGACGATACTGATGTGTACAAAACGATAGAAGGTGCCAGTTATCTGTTACAGACCTATCCGGACAAAAAACTGGCTAAGTATATTGATAGTGTGCTGGTTATTGTCGCTGCGGCACAGGAACCGGATGGTTATCTCTATACTTCGCGTACCATGAATCCCAAACATCCGCATGAGTGGGCAGGAAGCAAACGGTGGGAGAAGGTGGAGGAACTGAGTCATGAGTTTTATAATTTGGGACACATGGTAGAAGGTGCTATTGCGCATTACCAGGCTACCGGAAAACGTAATTTCCTTGATATCGCTATCCGTTATGCCGACTGTGTATGCCGGGAGATAGGTACGGGCGAAGGGCAACAAATCCGTGTGCCGGGACATCAGATTGCCGAAATGGCCCTTGCCAAACTGTGCTTGGTAACAGGGCAACAGAAATATTTGGATCAAGCCAAATTCTTTTTGGACCAGCGCGGACATACTACCCGTACGGATGAATACAGTCAGGCGCACAAGCCGGTAGTGGAGCAGGATGAGGCCGTGGGACATGCTGTCCGTGCCGCTTATATGTATGCAGGCATGGCAGATGTGGCCGCACTGACAGGGGATACGGCTTATATCCATGCCATAGACCGTATTTGGGACAACATTGTGGGCAAGAAATATTATATTACCGGCGGCATCGGCGCCACCAGCAATGGGGAGGCTTTTGGCAAGAACTATGAACTGCCCAATATGTCAGCTTATTGCGAGACTTGCGCGGCTATCGGTAATGTGTATGTCAACTACCGCTTGTTCCTGCTTCATGGTGAGGCAAAATATTATGATGTGCTGGAACGTACTTTATATAATGGTCTTATTTCGGGCGTGTCCCTGGATGGTGGCGGGTTCTTCTATCCTAATCCGTTGGAAAGCATCGGGCAGCACCAGCGCCAGCCTTGGTTCGGCTGTGCCTGTTGTCCGTCCAATATCTGTCGTTTCATTCCTTCCTTGCCGGGATATGTGTATGCGGTGAAAGGTAAGGACGTGTATGTTAATCTGTTCATGTCCAATACTTCGAACTTGAAGGTAGAGGGCAAGGCTGTTTCTTTGGAGCAGGCTACTCATTATCCTTGGAACGGTGATGTCACTATCGGTGTCAACAAGAACAATGCCGGACAGTTTACAATGAAAATCCGTATTCCGGGATGGGTGCGTAATCAGGTAGTTCCCAGTGACCTGTACACTTATTCGGATGGAAAGCGTTTGAGCTATACAGTGAAAGTAAATGGAGAACCGGTACAGAGTGAACTGAAGGACGGTTATTTCTGCATAGACCGCCGTTGGAAAAAGGAGATAAAGTAGCCGTTCATTTCGATATGGAGCCTCGTACGGTGAAAGCCAATAATAAAGTGGAGGCAGATCGTGGACGTATAGCCGTGGAGCGTGGCCCGATCGTTTATTGTGCGGAATGGCCGGATAATGATTTTGATGTGCTGAGCGTGTTTATGAACCGCACTCCTCAATTCGAGGTGGTTGAAAAACCGGATTTGCTCTATGGCATTAACCAGTTGAAGACGGATGCGCAGATTCTGGGCTATGACGACAGAGGTCGTCTGACGGCTACTGATGTAAAGCTGACGTTGATCCCTTACTATGCTTGGGCACACCGCGGTGCAGGTGCTATGGCAGTGTGGTTGCCTCAGGAATTAAGTGCTTCCCGTCCGACTATGCCTGCTACGCTGGCATCGGAAAGCAAAGTGGATGCTTCGCATAAGGTGAAATCCATCTCCGCCATTAATGACCGTCTGGTGCCGAAAGATGAGAATGACCGTTCCGTACCCTATTACCATTGGTGGCCCAAACAGGGAACTACTGAATGGATATCCTACGAGTTCCCGTCCGAAGCGACTGTTTCCAGTGCTACCGTATATTGGTATGATGATGCTCCTTGGGGAGGATGCCGCATACCGCAAAGTTGGAAGATGTACTATAAAGATGCACAAGGCCAGTGGCAACCGGTGAGTGGAGCGGATAAGTATGGAGTGGAAAAAGGTACGGGGAATACAGTCAATTTTGACCCGGTAAAGACAAAAGCGGTAAAACTGGAGATTGTTCAGCCGGCCGATAATTCATCGGGTTTGTTTGAATGGGAAGTGAAATAGAATAATTCAAAATGAAGGTTGGTAAGTTAGGTTGGCTGGTAGCCATGTTCCTTAGTGGGGGCATGGCTGTCGCTCAAGGTACGGCTGATGATTATCGGCGTGCTTATGCATTGAAAGAGAAGTTCAGTGCGGATAAAGTTTTCTATTCCAATGTCAATCCGCAATGGATAGAGGGTACGCATCAATTCTGGTATGTGCGGAATACGCCGGACGGCCGCCTGTATGTATCTGTAGATGCGGATAAGAAAGCTAGAAAAGAATTGTTTGATTCTCATCGTTTGGCAAAGGCGTTGGGTGCTGCATCCGGAAAAGAGGTCAAGCCGGAAGCTCTTGCATTGGGGCATTTGTCGGTCAGTAAGGGATTGGATACGCTGCGCTTTGTGTTTAATAATCAACGTTGGATGTATGCGTCCCGGAAAAATCAGCTGGTCAATGAAGGTGCGGTTCCCCTCCTTATCAGGCAAAAGCATTGGATGGAGGTGGATGATGAGAAGACGGCATCACCGGTTCCGTCTCCTGATGGTAAATGGATCGCATTTATTAAAAATCAGAATATCTATGTAAAGGAGGTGGCTACCGGAAAAGAAAAGCAACTGAGCTTGGACGGGACACTGGGTAATTATTATTCAGCCTACATCCGCTGGTCACCGGACAGTAAGAAGGTGGCTTCCTGCAAGATCCGTCCGGTGGAAAAGCGCTATGTTTATTATGTGGAATCTTCTCCGGCTGACCAGCTTCAGCCCAAGCTTCACAAACAGGAGTATGCGAAGCCGGGAGACGAACTTCCTTTTAAAGTGCCCTGCATCTATGAAGTGGAAAGCGGACGAAGCATTATTCCTTCTACCGAATTGTTCGACCGGCAATATGAAGTATATGGTCCCGAATGGAATCCCGACAGCCGTGCCGTGACTTTTGAATATAACCAGCGCGGACATCAGGTGTACAGAGTACTTGAACTTTCTGCCGAAACGGGAAAAGTGCGCCCGTTGGTAGAAGAAACCAGCGATACATATGTGAATTATACCCGTCATTTCCGTCATGACTTAAAAGACGGCAAGCAGATGATATGGATGAGTGAGCGTGACAATTGGAATCATCTTTATATGTACAACCGTATTACCGCACAGCCCGATTATCAAATTACTAAAGGAGAGTGGTATGTACGCGAAGTGCTTCGGGTAGATGAGGATAACCGTCAGATCTATTTCTCGGCAAATGGGTGCAAATTTATCCGGAACTTTTCTGCCGGACTCGATGCCGACGTAATCGCAGCCAACAACAGTATCCTCGGTTGCCATGCTGACGGTGAAGGCACCGGTTGCGGCAAGGTTGTCTGTTGTCTTGTGGTCGCCCATGCTGATGGAGATCTCATTGAAATCTGTGACTACACCCCATGCAGCATTCATGGCATCCGGGTTGCCATCTTTGTCATATGTTGCAATAATCAGAACCGGAAGTGGATACATGTTTGGTTTTGCTCCAAAATTTACTCTGCTCATGGTTGTTCCTCCTGTTTTGCTTGATTTTCTTTATTATAACGCTTACAGCAAACTTTAACACAAGAGATTTTCTCTGCAAATTTTCTTAATCGTTTAATTTTCTCGTCATATCATGCCATTCCTCGCCGCCCCAGGTGGATGCGGAGATTCCCTCGTCGCGGAAATTCATCTTTTTGTACATCTCCACCTTATCCTGCAGGCAGGTCAGAATGAGCTGTTTTCTTCCGTTTTTCTGTTCCCGGCGGCTGTACTCTTCCATCAGCGCGCGGGCGATTCCCTGGCCGCGGTATTCCGGCAGGACACTGAGACCCAGCAGCATGACGTTTTCTCCCTTCGGGTCGTACAGACTGATTTCATCGAAAAAGGCATCACGGAATTTTGTCTCGTTTGTTGCAAGTCCGTTCAGCGTTCCGGCGATTTTTCCGGTTTCTTTGTCTACTGCCGCCAGAAACAGCTCCGGCGCGTACTGCACCCGCTCGCGCATGCTCTTTTCGGAGCACGCCTCATTCGGCGGAAAGCACGCCAGCTCAATGGCAACGCCCTGTTCCATTTCGTCCTGGCGGATGGTTCGAAGTTCATATCGTTCCATTTTATGGTATTCCTCCATTGCCCGCTCAAAAAACTGCAGAAAACCGTCTTCCACGGCAAGCTGATCGAGCGCGGCTTCTTGCTCATTCAGATCGTAATAATATTTTCCGGTCCGCAGATCGATCGACAGACGGTCGAGCGGAAAGCCTTTTTTGCTCATCGGATGGGGTGTGCTGACCATGCGGAAAGGAGCGCTCTCCATTGACGGGTCCATCGCGTCATAGCGGTGGTCCGCATCAAGAATCAGCGAAACTGCGTTTTTGTAGCGTCCCGTCAGGCCGCCGTACTTTTCCGCAAGGGCGGCGTAATGCGCGGTCATTTCTTCATCGGACAGATACTTTCCGTTCACGGTCCGCACATGGACGCCGGGCTGGTCGTCCTCTGCCACGTTGTCAAAATACAGACCGGAATCACAGGAGAACACCGGCATATGAAGCGCGTTGAAATACGCCTCCGCCTTTTTCCTGGCATTTTCCAGCGGCGTTTTTCCATCCTCGATAATCTCTGGCTGCTTAACACCGCCAAGATCTTTCAGCCCGATCAGCTCAATCCCAAGACCGGCAAGGCGGTGACGCATCGCGTCGAGTTTTGCCGGGTTGCCGGTTCCGTACAATAACTTCATTTCTGCCCCCTTTTATGCCTTGATGCCGAACTCTTCCGGGCGGAAGCGCGGGCAGACATTTTCCGATGATGTGATGACGGATGCAGCAAGACGCGTACCGATTTCAACTGCCTGGCCAAGCGTTTTTCCATAGGTCAGACCGGCGGAAACACCTGCACAGAACGCATCACCGGCTCCTGTTGTATCTTTTACCTGTACTTTCTGCGCCGGGCAGAAGCCGCTCTCTCCGTCTGCTTCCGCATAAACCGCTCCGTCGCCGCCCATTGTTACGACCATGGCCGGAACATTTGCCGCTTTCAGACGCTCGGCGAGAATCTTTTCCATCTCGGCCGGTGTTTTTTCGCTGTAATCATCGGAGAAGAAAACGCCTGCCTCGAGCTGGTTGCAGATCAGGCAGTCAAATTTCTGCAGAAGATCTCTTCTGCTGACCGCGATGTTCATGTTGCTGACAACGCCGTACAGTTTTTTATCGTATTTTTTACAGAGCTGTACCAGCTTTTTGATGATCTCTTTGTCCATATCGATCTCTGCCACAATGGAATCGCAGTTTTCGATAATTTCATCTCCGTTTTCTTCCAGAATATCGAGAATCGGCATCAGGTTCGGGCGCTGGGAAATGGAGCCCGCCAGGTCACCGTTGTGATCGAAGACAGCAAGCCATGTTCCCATACCGTTCGGGATTTCTTTCATGTATTCGGTATTGACTTTGTGGCGCTGCAGTTTGCGCACAACATCCTCGCCGAGTGCGGTATTATCCGCGATTCCAAGGAAGGTCGGGCGCAGTTCCAGGTTTGCGATATCCTCCACCACGTTTCGGCTCACACCGCCGTGGATGTATTCGACATGGCCGGCGTTTCTGCCGTCCGGGACGTAGATGTCCTCTGGAAAACCTTTGATATCCACAAAAACTGCTCCTAATACTACGATTCCATTTTTATTTACTGCCATGTTTCTTTTTTCCTCTCCTGTTTTTTCATTCCTTCTTTTTTCAGACAAGCCTCTTCGTCTGTTTCACGAAATTATTTTCTTCTGTTGTATTAAGCCTTCTTTTGCGTTAGTAAACAGACTGTCTCCACATGCTCCGACCACGCGAACATATCATACCCCCATGCCTCTTCTGCCTTATATCCGTGTTTCGTCAGATACCGCAGGTCTCTCGCCAATGTCTCCGGATTGCAGGAGACGTAGACCACTTTTTTCGGTGAAAGGGTTACGACAGAGGACAGAAAGGCTTCATCACTGCCGGCTCTTGGCGGGTCCATGAAGACGATGTCGGCTTTTTCGCCTTTTTCGGCCATGGAGACCATGAAGGCGCCGGCGTCGTTCTGGTAGAAGGAGACGTTTTTGATTTGGTTTCGTTTGGCGTTTGTTACGGCATCGCGGACGGCGTCCGGGTTCAGTTCGACGCTGATGACTTCTCTGGCATCGCGGGATGCGATGAGGCCGATGGTTCCGATTCCGCAGTAGGCGTCCAGGACGCGTTCGTTTCCGGTGAGGCCGGCCAGGGAGATGGCTTTTTCGTACAGTTTTTTCGTCTGAACCGGGTTGACCTGGTAGAAGGACTGCGGGGAGATGCGGAAGGTGCAGCCGCAGAGTTCATCCTCGATGTAGCCGCGTCCGAAGAGGACAATGTCGCGTTTTCCGAGTACCATGCTGTCGGTGCGGTCGTTGACGTTCAGTACGATCGTGGTGATCTCCGGGTGGAGTTTGCGCAGGGCCTTTACGAAGTTGTTTTTTGACGGGAAGACTGGTGATACGCAGACGAGGACGACCATGATCTCGCCGGAAGCAAAGCCGGTGCGCACCATGACGTGGCGCAGGAGGCCGTAGCCGCTGTCCTCGTTGTAGATCATGATTTTGAAGCTCTTCAGCAGACTGCGGATATCGCGGATGATGGCATCGGCACGCTGATCCTCGAGCAGGCACTCATCGACCGGAACCACTTTGTGTGTGCCCTTTTCATAAATGCCGGATATGATCGTTCCGTCTTTTTTGCGTGCAAAGGCGGAATTGACTTTATTCCGGTAATGATAAGGATTTTCCATGCCAACCATGCCTTTGACCGGGACGATGCCCTTCAGAGTCTTCTTCAGGAACTGCTCTTTTTTCGCGAGCTGCTCTTCGTAGGAGAGGTTCAGATATGTGCATCCGCCGCATTTTTTCTGATAAGGACATTTCGACGATGATGAACTTTTTTTCTGCTTTCCTTTTTCCGGTGCCACGCTCTTTGTTTTCTCGGTACGAACGGCTTTCTTTTTATTTTCCCTGTCGAAATACGTCTTTTTTCTTCCGTCAGTTCTTTTATTTTTCTCTCTCGTGTTTTCCACTTTCTCTTACCTTCTTCCTCTATTTCGCAAACCCGCGCAGCAGCGCGATCTCTTTTGCATATCCGTCCAGCTCATTCGGTGTTTCCAGATAGAACGGCAGTCCCGCCAGCGCCGGATGTGTCACAATCCGCTCAAATGCCGCAAGTCCCAGCGATCCCTCGCCGATCTTCTCATGGCGGTCCTTATGGCTCTCAAACGGATTCTTGCTGTCGTTCAGATGAACCGCTTTCAGCTTCGAAAGTCCTACCACGCGGTCGAACCTCTCAAGCACATCATCGAGGTGATCCACAATATCGTATCCCGCATCGTACACATGGCACGTATCTAGGCAGACACCCATGTGGTCTTTTAATTCCACGCGCTCCAGAATCGCCGCCAGCTCCTCAAACGAGCGGCCGACTTCGGTTCCTTTTCCTGCCATCGTCTCGAGCAGCACCGTGGTCGTCTGCTCCGGTTTTAAAATTTCATTCAGCATCTCCGAAATCAGACGGATTCCCTCTTCCGCCCCCTGTCCGGTATGGCTGCCCGGGTGGAAATTGTAGCAGTTTCCCGGCGTATACTCCATCCGTTTCAGATCATCCGCCATCGTCATCCATGCAAACTCTCTCGTGTGCGCATCCTTCGAGCACGGATTCAGCGTGTACGGCGCATGTGCCAAAATGCGCTCGATTCCATGCTCCTTACTGTAAGAAAGAAACGCTGCGACATCCGCCTCGTCGATGGCTTTCGCCTTGCTTCCTCTCGGGTTTCTTGTAAAAAACTGAAAGGTATTCGCCCCGATGGACACCGCCTCTTTTCCCATGGCAAGATATCCTTTGGACGATGATAAATGACATCCTATTGTCAGCATAACTTCTATTCTCCTTTATTTCCAAACCACAACTCACCGATTCTCTGCGAGCCGCATTACTTAAAGCACAATTTTCCGGTACGGAATTCCCATCTCCGAGAGTGCTTCCTCCTCCCGCTTCTGACACGTAAAGAGCAGCACCTGCGTCCGGTTTTCCGCCAGCCATTTCAAAGTTTCTTTCAGCCGGTTTTCATCGTAAAACGCAAACGATTCATCGAGAATCACCGGCAGCTCCTCCTCGCCGCAGAGCACATCCATCGCCGCCATGCGGAGCGCAAAGTACGCCTGCTCGATCGTGCCGCGGCTGACCTGTTCAAGCGGCACATATTCGTCTGCGGTGTGAAGGCCGATCCGCAGATTCTCATCCATATTCACCTGCAGATAGCGGCCATTCGTCAGCGATGACAGCGTTTTTGACATCTGCTGTTTTAAGCGGTCGCCGATCCGGCTCTGCATCTGTACGGAGAGACTCTGGATCGTCTCCCCCGCCATGGAAAGCGCATCGAGTTCTTCCTGCAGATGATCTTTTTCCGTCATGGAAATGCAGAGCTCTTCGTATTCACTCTGCAAGTTCGACAGCACCGTCTGTTTCTGCCCCAGCTCCTGCTTCAGGCGGTCCACATTCCACTGCTGGCGGCGGATCGCCTGCTCCTCCGGCTCCGTCACGACCTGCTCGACCTCCGTTTTCCGGTGACGGAACAGACTGTACGCCAGATACAAGAGCGCCGCAATCGCAAGCCCGAGTCCCGTTCTCGTCAGCAGCGAATCAATATGGAAGAACTGCAGAATGCATAAGAACAAGAGAAATCCAGCCAGCGCCACGCACGCGGCACCCCATTTGCGGCTCTTCCGAGATTCTTTTTTCATCTTCCGCACCCGTTCGATCGGCACATCCTTCTGATAAATATCCCGCTTCATCTGCTCTTTCGCCTGCTGCAGATTCTCCTCGCTCTGACGGCACTCCTCCGTAAAAACGGAAATTTTCGTCTCAAGTTCTTCCTTCCGTTTTTCCAGTCCCGCCAGCGTCTTTTTCTGTTCCTGCTCCAGGCGCTTTCTCTTCTGCTTCAGCAGATCCAGCGCCGCCGCCACATCGAGCTCTCCATCGCTGCTCCCCTGGTAATTTGCCATATAGTTCCGCAGCTCATCCGCAAGCCCTTCCTCGGTTCTTCCTTTTAACTGCCCGATCGAAGCCGTATTATCATACACAATCTCACTGACACCGCCGAGCAGCATGGAAAGATCGCCGTCCTCCACGGAGAGCACCTCGCCGTCCGTCAGGCACACCAGCTTTGCATTGGCGTTCTGCCGCCCGAAATTCCGGGTCAGGCGGAACCGTTTGCCGCCGCTTTCAAGCACCATCTCTCCCGCATAGTATGCCGGATTTTCCCATGGCTCATAACGACTGTAGACATCATTTTTTGCCGCCCGCCCCCGGCCGCGTGTCATGCCAAACAGCATGCTGCGGATGAAGGTATGGACGGTCGATTTTCCGCTCTCATTTTCCCCGCTGATGAGCTGAATCCCATCGGAAAATTCCAGTGTGCGGTTCTGCATTTTTCCAAAATTGCGGATTTCCAGTTTTTCTATTTTCATCTTCTACGCCTCCCGCAATCTTTTTTCAGCCGTTCCTGCGTGCCGCCAGCAGCGCCTCGAGACCATAGTCGAGCGCCTTCTGTGACTGCGCATCCGTCTTTGTTTCAAATGCTTCAATATAGGCGCTGATCAGACTAGCGCCATACGTTTTCTTCATCTGTTCCAGATCGTATGCCGGACGTGTTTCATCCTCCACGGAGATGACTCTGCCGCAGTCCAGCAGCCGTTTCGGAGAAAATTCCAGCTCGGCGGCACGGTGTCCCACAAGTTTCAGGCGGATGATTTTTCGGATCTTCCCATCCTCCCGCAGCGCCAGCTCCTGTTTCAGCTTCGTCTCCAGCGCATACTGTGTCAGATCCTCCGTCACGTTCAACACCAGATCTTCGTACTCATATCTGGCAAACGGCACAAACTGAATCCGCGTGCCGTGCTCGTCCACCGTTCCGCGGATGTAGCCGTGCGGCCCCAACTGCGTCTCATCCGTCGGTTCGAGTGCGCCTGCGTATGCCATTTTGCCGGGAATAAGAATCCCCGGCTTATGAATGTGCCCGCACGCAATATAATCAAACCCAGCCTGCGCCATGCGGCCCGGATTCCACGGCATGTGGCGGGCATCGCCGCCGTGCGCGAGCAGCAGATGATATTTCATTTTTCCCTCCGGCCGCACGCCGTCCAGCCGGTTTTCCAGAATCTCTTTTTTGTCGTAACTGCATCCGTACACCGCCGTCTTCTTCTCCGGGACTTCAACACACTCCGGCTCCGGCGACAGGAGCATTACCACGTTGTCTGCCCAGTCGAAACCGCGGTAAAAGCTCTCCCGCTTCACATAATCGTGGTTTCCGGCAATCAGCACGACGATCGTCTCCGGGATGGAAGCAAAGAGATCATTAACCTCTTTCAGTTCCCGCAGAAGCGGCTGGCACTGAAACAGATCTCCCGCGATCAGCAGAAAGTCCGTCTTTTCCCGACCGGCCAGGCGGATGATCCGCCGGAAGCTCTCCCAGATGGCCTCCCCGCGCTCCTCGCTCCAGGGAAATCCCGCATCCGGCTGCATGCCGAGATGCACATCCGCAATATGAATAAACCGCATAGGCGCATACCCCTTTCTGGATTCATTTTCTCTATTACTACAATACGGACGTCAGGTGCACCAAATCCACATTGGATTCCACTGCACCCGGCATCCGTATTTTTTAAGTTTCTATATCACTTTTCGTAATTACAGCTCGCAGTTGTTTACTGTTCTCGGGAACGGGATGACGTCGCGGATATTGCCCATTCCGGTCAGATACATGACGCATCTTTCAAATCCCAGTCCGAATCCTGCATGGTGGGTAGAACCATATTTTCTGAGGTCCAGATAGAATCCGTAATCTTCCTCAGCAAGTCCCAGCTCTTTCATACGGCCAAGCAGTTTCTCGTAGTCGTCCTCACGCTGACTTCCGCCGATGATCTCTCCGATGCCAGGAACCAGACAGTCCATAGCTGCAACGGTCTTGTTGTCATCGTTCAGCTTCATGTAGAACGCTTTGATCTCCTTCGGATAATCGGTAACGAAAACCGGTCTCTTGAAGATCTGCTCGGTCAGATAACGCTCATGCTCGGTCTGCAGATCGCATCCCCAGTATACTTTGTAATCGAATTTGTCGTTGTTTTTCTCCAGAAGCTCGATAGCCTCGGTGTAGGTTACACGGCCGAACTCAGAATTTACGACATGGTTCAGACGCTCGATCAGTCCCTTGTCCACGAAACTGTTGAAGAACTGCATTTCTTCCGGTGCATGCTCCATAACGTAGCGGATGACATATTTCAGCATTGCCTCAGCAAGCTCCATATCGTCCTCCAGATCAGCGAAAGCGATTTCCGGCTCGATCATCCAGAACTCTGCTGCATGGCGGGTGGTGTTGGAATTTTCTGCACGGAAGGTCGGTCCGAAGGTGTAGATATTGCGGAATGCCTGTGCAAAGGTCTCGCCGTTTAACTGTCCGCTTACGGTAAGGCTTGTCTTCTTTCCGAAGAAGTCCTGTGTGAAATCAACAGCGCCGTCCTCTGTTTTCGGAATATTGTCAAGATCCATGGTGGTTACCTGGAACATCTCGCCGGCTCCCTCGCAGTCGCTTCCGGTGATCAGCGGGGTGTTGACATAAACGAAGTCTCTCTCCTGGAAGAACTGATGGATCGCATAGGCGCAGAGGGAACGAACACGGAATACTGCCTGGAAGGTGTTGGTTCTCGGACGCAGATGGGAAATGGTACGAAGGTATTCCATGGAGTGGCGTTTTTTCTGCAGCGGGTAATCCGGTGCGGAAACGCCCTCTACGGTAACTTCTGCCGCCTGAATCTCAAACGGCTGTTTTGCCTGCGGGGTAGCAACGAGGATACCTTTTACGATGATGGCTGCGCCGACGTTCATTTTGGAAATCTCAGCGAAGTTTTCCATCTCATCGTGGTATACGATCTGCAGGGTTTCGAAATAGCTTCCGTCGTGCAGAACGATGAAACCAAAGGTTTTGGAATCACGTACGCTGCGCACCCAGCCGCCTACGGTTACTTCTTTGTCCAGGTATGCTTCCCGGTTTTTATAAATCTCTCGGATGGTTGTAAGTTTCATTGTCTTTTTTCTCCCTAAATATTCATAGTGCTTTCTTTATTCTAGCACTTTTTGCGTCATTAGAAAACCCCGCAAATCACTCGATCTTTACTTTTTTAATATAACTGATGAAGACATTGCCGTTCTGTGCGAACAATGCATCGCTGTCATCGTCAGAAAGTGCAGTTGTCTCGCCCGTTGCCGGGTTATACAGCCAGGAATTTCCAAAAATATCGTATCCGGTCAGAAGCAGACTCTCGTTCGCGCCGGTCTTTACAACAACGCCGTAGCCGCTGCTGATCATGTAGAGAATTTCTTCTCTTGTGCAGCCCGTCAGGTTCAGCAGTTCGTAATCATCACCGAGTGACTCCTTCAGCACGTTTTCGTCCAGAGATGCACTCTGGAATCCCGACGGCATCGTTGTCTCGTCGAGGCGCATGCCCTGCTGGCGGTTTCCGCGCTCCCACACATAGGACTGGCTGCTGTTCAGCACAACGCCGACATTCTCATCGGCAAGCTGTACGGCCTCGGCCGGGGAGCTTAAAATGGCGATCAGTTTTCCTTTTCCATATACATAGTAAAGATCTGCGCTGCCCGTGTCGTACGACATCGTAAGATCGGTCCGTAAGGTTGAATAGATATATTTCGGTGTCAGTGTCAGAAGCGACTGTGTTTTGCCGCTCGTCGAGAATTCCAGAAGGAACTGCTGCTCTCTTCTGTCGTCCACCGTTGCCAGGCGGCCCGTCACCAGTTCCTGGCTCTGCTGCTCGCCGTTCATGATGTGATCCTCCGGCGCATCCGCATAGCCGTTTTCCTGGCGTACCACGCGGTCCAGCTCCAGAAGGCCGTCCGAAATCGACACGCCTGTCACATAATAGCCGTTCTGGTGATACTCTTTTTTCACGGTTCCGTCGATGCTGACAATCCGCACCGTATGCATAGCGAAAACTTCATTGCCGGAAATATCTTTTAAAATATCGCTGTCGTTTGCCATACCATAGACAAAGTCTTCATTGATAAAGCCAAGTGCCCGGATCTTCTGTCCGTCATCCGCCGCAAAGCGCTGCGTTTCCCCGCTCTCCAGATTCATCACGGTGATGTTCATCGCACTGCTTGCATTGTCCGCATCCATCCACGCGATGCTCTCCTGGCTTTCCGATACTACAAAGCAGTCCTCCGGGATACTTTCCCGGACCACCGTCGTCGTGCCGGTTTCAATATCTACCTTACACAGGTTCTCATTCAGATAGAGATACATCTCTCTCTGCTTGTTGACGTAGGAGAGGCGGTCGAGCTGTTTTTTCAGCATCTCGTAGGAAATATCCGCCGGAACGAAAATCTCCTCGGTTGCCACATTCCGCTCGGCGCGATAATAGTAAACGGCTGCTCCCACTTCACCCTCGTGGTTTCCGCGGTTCATATAGCCATAAACAACAAACGTCACATCGCCCGCATCATCCACACGTACAATGTTGACATCATGCTCTCCGTGCTGTTCCCGGTCATCCATGCTGCCGTTCTCACGGAAGCTGAAAACGCGGATCGTCTTGTTGGCGCTGCGGTTGTAGCACCAGAGATCACCATTTACTACAAATGCGACAATATCACCTGCCGTATTCGTCACATACTTGGTATCCTCGCCGGTCACACCGAGGTTAATGCCGGATTTCGTCAGAACACCAAGCTCCGGATCAAAGATCTGCTGTGCGCTCCGCTCGAAGTCCAGCAGAATAATCTCTCCGTCGGACTCTCGCATCCGGTAGAACTCGCTTACGGTATAATACTCCGTCTGTCCGTTCTCATCCTGCGCACTGATCATGTACTCCTGTTTGATGCTGGTCGTCGTCTCATTCGCTTCTTTGATCTGCTGCACCGGCTGCTGTACGATCGTCGGTGCGAGGCTTCCCCAGGAAATCTGGTCGAGGCTGGAATGAATGTTGACATTGAGGAACGAAGAATTATCCCCCGTCTCATCCGGCTCAAGCTGCGGAACGAGCGCTTCCGCCTGCGTTTTATCCAGGCATGTCTGCGCAAACATCTGCGTGTAGGCCAGATAATCGCCGACCTCCACGCCGTTGCGCTGTACAATGCGGGTGTAATACCAGGCAGACTGGCCGTTTCCGTAGGCAACCTCGAGCTTCAGCGTATATTCCTGATTCATCAGAATCGCGGTCTCTAACTGGAAGTCTGCTTTCAGATAGCTTCCGTCCTCGTCAAACGATTTCAGCACCGAGTTTTCAATCAGCGCTCCGCCGTCTGTGCTTTCCACCGTATAGGTCACGTTTATAATTTTCTGTCCCTTCGCATCAATTTCAAGCGTAAGCGAACGGTCCATCGGCAGCGGTGTCAGGTTTTCTCTTGTCGTTACGCCGTTCATCTCCTGGCGGTATCCGTACATGCGGTTCACTGTCGTGTCCGCGGTCTTCATGTACAGCACCGGAAGACTCGCTGCGTCCAGATCGGTCGCATTCTCCGTCGTCTCGTGGCTCATCAGGTGTGTGAACACACCGACTGATGCGGCAAAAACAAGAAAAAGGATCAGAATCCTTGCTGCTCTTTTATTCATCACGGCTCCTCCTTTTCTGTGAGGAGGTCTGCCAGTGTCGGCTTCACATGGTACGCTTCCATGCACACTTTCAGTTCTTCCGGCAGTTTTTTCGAGCCTTCCTGGCGTTTTACCGCGCGGATCAGAAGGTTCTTCGGCGTGTGCTCCATGTCGATGAACTCAAGAATCTGTGTCTCATAGCCTGCATTCTCCAGAAGCTTTGCCCGGATTCCGTCGGTCAGAAGCGCCGCCATGCGCTCTTTTAAGATGCCGTAATCCATGATCGGATACAGTTCTTTGTTTGCAATCTGGCGGTTCAGCTCATGCTGGCAGCACGGAACGGAAAGAATAACTTTTGCATTCCATTTGACGGCCTTTTCCAGCGCATAGTCAGTCGCCGTGTCGCACGCGTGCAGCGTCACCACCATATCGACCTCGTCGCGGCCGGTATAAGAAGCGATGTCACCCTGATAGAAATGCAGCTTTTCATAGCCGTATTTCTCCGCCAGTCCGTTGCAGATTGCGATGACATCCTCTTTCAAGTCAAGTCCGATGATATTGACATCCAGTTTTTTCAGTTCGCGGAAGTAATAATACATCGCAAACGTCAGATACGATTTTCCGCAGCCGAAATCGAGAATCGTGATCTCGCGGTCCGATGGGAGCTGCGGCAGGATATCTTCGATGAACTCCAGAAAGCGGTTGATCTGGCGGAACTTGTCGTAGCGGGTCCGCACGATTTTGCCTTCTTTTGTCATAACACCGAGATCCTGTAAAAAAGGAACCGGGATTCCTTCTTCCAGAATATACCGTTTCTTCCGGTTGTGCGCCAGATTGACGGGTTTGCCGGTTCCTTTCATATGCGGTTTCTTTTTGATCGTCATCGTTCCCTTTTTGCTGACCAGAACGGATGCTGTGCAGGTGTCGGATTCGAGCTGCATCTGCTTGAAGGTTCCGTTCATCCAGTCTCTGATCCGGGTGATCACGTCGTCTTTTGTCATATTTTTATGAAACTCCTTCGTGCCGACGGTCTCCTGGCACTGAAAGAGCAGTTTTCCTTTTATTTCAACCGGGCGTATTCTCACTTTGGACACTTCACTGTCCCCTCTTGGGCCGCTGATCGTGATACGGTACAGCCCTTCCCGGATTTCATCCTGTAATAATTTCTGTAATTCCATTTATACTCTCCAAACTTTCTGAATCGTTTGTAAACATGTGTAATAAAGCCCCTTACAACCCCGCTAATATTGTAATCTGTTTTCCGCAAAACCACAACAGAAAAATTATTAAAAATGTGTTACCCTCTTATTACTTTATGGCGCGGTTTAAAGCCACAGATTGTAATAATGTTTCCTCCTGCTCCGCCTCCGGAACATTTCATTATAAAAAAGAACGCCGATCAAATCGAGCAGTTCCTCTTCTGCCGTTTTCTCATCCTTCCCGCCGTTTTCCCTGCCGTACTGACGTGCGATATTCCGGCAGGTGTGCTCCATCATAAGCCGGTCCGGCAATTCGTCGTACATCATGCTGCCGCGGTAATCCATGCGGTCACACTCTGCCTCCACCAGCCGCTGCAGATCAGATGCCGTCCGGGAATAATACGACTGCATCCGCTGCCGTTCCCGCGCTTCCTGCTGCTCCTCCATACTTCTTCCCCATAAGGGCTGTGCCGCAAAAAACGGCTCCGGCCGCTCCATCGGATTTCCCTGATAGGAATTTCTTCTATTTTCATACACTCTATCCTGATTCATGCCTGTTTTATTTCCTTTTTGCTCTTCCTTATACCATATGCACACCGCCGCCATTCTGCCGTTTTCCAGATCTCAAACACAATTTCACTTGCCAAAACCGCCGTTCCGTACTAAAATACAACCTGTATCTATTTTTCCGATACATCATATAGGAGTGAATATCATGAATCTGAATATGCAAGCTTTTAACATCAACACGCTGCTTGGCGGTCTCGATAAAGTCCGGGACGTCATGGGTGTTTACCAGCAGCAGCTTCTTCTGATTGTGATTGTTTTTGCCCTGCTGAACTGTTTCTTCGGCTATGCGCTCCGCAAGCTCTGGAGCGTCATTCCCGGATTTTTTCTCGGCGCGGCCGCCGGTTATGCAGCGGGTACCTACACGAATCAGACCACGACGATCACCCTGGCGCTTGCCGTCGGCACCGGTCTTCTGACCGCAATCATTGCCTTCGTCCTCTACCGGATCGGACTTTTTCTTCTGATCTGCGGGCTTGTCGGCTTTTGCCTCTGGCATCTCGTCAATCCAAACGATATCACAGGTTATGGACTCGTCGCCCTCGTTGCTTTCGTGATCGGCCTGATCTGCGTTCCGTTCGAACGCATTTCCGTAATCCTGGTCACCTCCATCTGCGGCGCCCTCACGACGATCCGCATGGCATATTTCTTCAAGGACCTCGATCTGAACATGATGTTCTGGATTGTCTCTGCCATTCTCGCCGCAGCAGGCATGCTCTTCCAGTTTAAACCGTGGAAAGAGGCGGACTACTGGGAGGATGACGACGAAGAAGAACGCGAACACCGTGCAAAAGCGCGCGCCAGACGGAAACGCAGATCCGGTTTCGATCCTCTTCCATCTAGAAAGAAGAAAAAGAAACGCCGCGGCTCCTCTTCCTCTTCTTCCGGCAACGCAAGAGATCCGTACCGCAGCTATCAGAAACCGTCGAACCGTACCCGTGTTTCGCAGAACACCATGTACGATTTCCGTTTTGTTCCGGAAGAACCTGACGATGACGACGATGAGAAAGATCTTCCAAAAATCATCCGCCGCAGGCCATCCGCAAAACCGACCGCTCCGGAGGAGTTTGACGAAGAAGAAACATCCCCAAAAGCTTCCATGGGCGACACGAAGCCGTATACCTCTCCTTCCAAACCGCAGATCACCGAGGACGGCATCCCGGATGTCGATCTCTCCGCGATCCGGCAGCAGATTTCCGAAGAGGTACAGAGAATTTACGAAGACGATCAGAACTCGTAATCCGCACTGCAGCGCAGAAAACCCGGCAGGCAAAGGAACATTCCCTTGTCTGCCGGGTTCATTTTTTATCCTGATTTTCAGTTATAAAGATACTTCTGATTTGTCTCCAGATCGATCGTGTCTTTGTCGATCCACTGATATCCCGTATCGATCTTCTGATCTACCGGAAGTCCCTGAATCGCGCGGACGGCCGCCACGATTGCCGCATAGCCAAGACCGTACGGATTCTGCGTTACGGTACCGTACTCGCGTCCCTCCTGGATCGCTTTCTGCTGTTTTTCACCGGAATCAAAACCGACTATCTGAATCTGCTCAGTATTTTCCATATCCGCCAGCGCATCCAGCGTCTGGTCTGCCATGTCTTCGTTCGTACAGAAGATGCCCTTCAGAGCCGGGTAGGTTTCAAGTGTATTTTTCAGCATGTCCGCGATGGATTCTTCTCCATCTCCGTAATTCACCTGAACCACTTTCACGTCGGTATATTTTTCTTCGATCTCTTTTTTAAATGCTTCCACGCGCTCTACGCTGCTCTCGGTGTTGTACTGATGTGCAACAATCGCAACCTCTCCGCTGTTGCCGATGGCCTCGCAGAGATGATCTGCCGCAAGCTTTGCTGCCGCTGCGTGATCAGTCGCACATGTCGAGGTGATCAGATCACTCTCGATACCGGAATCCGCGATGACGACTGGAATCTGGCTGTCGGAAGCCTCTTCCATCTGTGCCTGTCCCGACTGCTGGTCAATGATGCCAAGGATCAGCGCGTCCGGATTTTCCGAAATGACAGAGTCGATGATATTGATCTGAGAGTTGGTGTCACTTTCATTTTCCGGGCCTTCAAATGTCATATAAACTTTGTCGTTTCCGTTGTAGCCAAGCGAGGCGTTCAGATCGTCAAGTGCCTGCTGTGCACCGGCTTTTACGGCTTTCCAGAAACCGGCACTTAAGTCTTTTGCAACCACGGCGATGTAAGAGCCTTTTTCAACGGTAAGTCCATCCACGGTGTCGTACAATGCTTCCATGCCGTCCTTGTGCGGAACGGTGATTTCTATTCGTTTTTTGTCTGCTTCTTTTCCTTCATCTCCAGAGCTTTCAGAAGATGTGGATGCACTGGCTGACTCTGCTGTAGAATCTGCGCTGGACGATGAGGCCTCCGGGCTTTCTTCTGCCGCCGGAGTTTCTGTCACTTCCTGAGACGACGATGCTGCGGTGCTCTTGTCTGTCACTGCTTCTTTTCCGCATCCAGCTGCCGAGCACAGCAGGATTCCGGAAAGCAGTACTGCAATCATTCTGCGTTTCATAATTCTCCCTTTCTGCTTTGCCTGATGAATCATTTTCCATTACTTTTTACAGTTTTATTACATAACCTTTCTCTATTATACACAAACCGTAAAAATAGTCCAGCCCTGTTTTCTTATGATTTTCTGAACTTTTTTGCAATTTCACATAGCTCTGAATAGTTACACAAAGCTGTGGAAGATTTCACCTTCTGGTTTTACGGTAAGCGAAAGCCGTTTGCCTGTCCGTGGATGCTTCAGCTCGAGATGATGCGCGCACAGCGCCAGAGATCCTTTCTCTTTCGCCCCATATTTTGCATCACCCGCCAGCGGATATCCCGCATGGGAAAACTGGACGCGGATCTGGTGGTGGCGGCCCGTTCCGAGGTGGATCTGCACCAGGGTTCGGTTCTCCTGTGTCCTTATCACTTCATATTCCAGCACCGCTTTTTTCGCTCCGGCGGTGCCTGGCTGTACGACGCAGGATGTGTTGCTCCGTCCGTCTTTTACAAGGAAATCCTCAAACTTCTGCACGCCCTGTTTTTCGATTTTTCCCTCACAGACGGCGAGATACTCTTTCTTCATCGTCCCGTCCTTCACCTGCCGTCCCAGTTTTCCTGCGGCGTCTTTGTTTTTCGCAAACACCAGCACGCCCTCAACCGGCTGATCGAGCCGGTGAACGACCGCCAGATATGGAATCTGAGTCCGCGCCTGACCCGGTGTTTCCGCCCTTGTCTGCTTCGCCAAATAATTCAGCAGCGCATGCTCCAGATCCATCTGTCCCATCCGCGCATTCTGCACTGCCATACCCGCGTGCTTGTGAACAACAAGAATATCGTTATCTTCCATTAAAATATCTTCTCTGCAAAATCCAGCCACTTTCTTCTCCTGTTCTGACTTCTTATTTTCGATACACGGATTTCTCCGCTGTTATGCTTTAAGAAGTATGCACCATTTCCGCCGCATCTGTCAAGAAAAACATGCCCGGCGGACGAATTACACAACACAAAAAGCGATTCGCCATACCAATCATTTTTTCTGATACAGCGACCGCTTTTTCTTTATTTTCCATATTCAGTTTTTTCTCTACTTTCAAGGATTTTCACTGGTTTTCTTTCTTTACCGATCTGTGATCTTTGTTTTCGCTTTCGTTTGATATTTCAAAGATCGTTTCTCTTCCATTTCCCTGTTGTAGATTTTCTTTTTTTCGGGAAGATGTTCTTTTTCAGAGGCTTTTCCTTTGCGGTTAAGATTTCCACTCCGAAAATCTTTTCCTTAGGATTTCCTAAGATCTGCTCTGATCTCATGTTTATCAAAAGGTTTTCTTTCGAACTTCTTTTGTATGGATCTTTATCTCAGGTTTTCTTTCCTTTCGGAAGTCTCTCATCTTAAGAACATCTTCCTTTTCCCTTTTTTTCCATTCTTCTATAGAAGATTTCTCGTCTCTTTCTATGAAAATGGTTTGTTCTCTTGAAAAGGGGGGTCCCAAGTCTTTCTCTTTGTACCTCTTGGTTAGGTTTTTGTTTTCTTGTTTCTTTGTGATTTTAATATAACAGATCCGTCAGCATTTGTCAACACATTTTTTTAAAATATTTTTTACTGTTTTTTTTATATCACTTTTTCCTTTTCTTAATT
>ENA-OQCU01000334-OQCU01000334.1-human-gut-metagenome-genome-assembly--contig:-NODE-334-length-23258-cov-4.825126_pt1 | contig 23258 bp, 20 predicted proteins | sample MGYA00242504_ERZ504590 | MGnify/ENA primary metagenome ERZ504590 (study PRJEB26092, sample SAMD00036318) | human gut metagenome | host: Homo sapiens | study: EMG produced TPA metagenomics assembly of... | reverse complement strand
GTCGAAAGAGGGGTAGGCGTACTTCATGTGGATGTGCCCGAGCGCCCAGTAGTCCATGCCCGCGCGCATGAGGACGGCGGGGTCCACCGGGGCTTTCACCGGATCGAGGTTGAGGCCGGTGTGCAGCAGGCCCACTGCGAACGGGGCTTCCGCAGCGTGCGGATGCTGGACGGCTAGCGCCTGCTCGGCCGCTTCGCGCGTGACGCCTTCGGCGATGCACTCGTCCATCGGCCACGTTTGGTTGTAGTAGCCGCGGCCGCCGATCAGGCACAGCGGTTGGCCGTCGCGCTCCACCAGCGCGAAGCCGGGTCGGTCGCCCGGCAGCATGGTGGCGTTGGGCGGCAGCGAGAAGAAGTCGTGCTGCCACGAGGTGTACGGATCGTGGTTGCCCGTGATCAGAAACACCGGAATGCCCGCCTCGCCTAGGCGTTCCAACCCTTCGAAGAAGTGCAGATAGTCGCCGTACGAGGGCGCGCGGAGTCGAATATGTCGCCCGACACCACCACGAAGTCCACGTCGCGGGCAATGGCCGCGTCGACCATGCGGTCGTACGATTCCGGGATGGCGCTGAGCAGGCGGTTCGCCCATTTGGACGAAAGCGCGCGCAACCCGCGGAACGGCGCCCCCAGATGGAGGTCCGATGCATGGATAAATGTGACGCGTTTCGACATGAGCCCAGTGTACCGCGAAACGGCTCAACAGGGGCTTTACATATAGCCGCCCACGCGCGAATCGTCGATGAAATCCATGAAGCGGGTGTACTCGGCGTTGAAGGCCAGCGGGATGTCGCGCGTGGGGCCGTTACGGTGCTTCGCGACGATCAGCTCGGCCGAGCCCAGGTCGGGGCGGTCTTCGCTCTCGGCCTCGATCTCGTCCATGCTTCGGTCGATGAACATGACGATGTCGGCGTCCTGCTCGATGGAGCCCGATTCGCGAAGGTCGGACAGCATCGGGCGCTTCTTGCCGCGCATCTCCACCGCGCGGGACAGCTGCGACAGCGCGATGACGGGCATGTCCATCTCCTTCGCCAGCACCTTGAGGCCTCGCGAGATCTCGCCGACCTCGACGGCGCGGTTGCCGTCTTTGCGCGATTGCGGCGGGGACATGAGCTGCAGGTAGTCGACGATGATGATGCCCTTCTCGGCGGAGCGCAGCTCGCGGCGGGCCTTGGCGCGCAGCTCCAAGATGGACAGCGACGGCGTGTCGTCGATGAACATGTCCAGCTTGCTCAGCGTGTTAGACGCGTCGGCAATGGCGCCCCAGTCCGACTCCTGCACCTGGCCGGCGCGCAGGCGCGACAGGTTCACGCGGGCTTCGGCGCACAGGATACGCTGCACCAGCTGCGCCGCGCTCATCTCCAACGAGAGAAAGGTGACGGTTGCCCCAGCCTTGGCCGCGTTCGTGGCCAGGTTCAGCGCGAACGACGTCTTGCCCACGCCGGGTCGGGCCGCGAGGATCACCAGGTCGCCGCCACGGAAGCCGTGGAACAGGTCGTCCACGTCCTTGAACCCGCTGGGGATGCCGGCCATGGCGTCCTTCTGCTCGGCCAGCTTCGTCAGCTCCTCGAACGCCTCGGTCAGCAGCACGTCCATGCGCTTGAACGCCGAGGACACGCGCTTCTCGGTGACGTGGAACAGTGTTTTCTCGGCCTCTTCCACCACCACGCCCAAATCGTCGGGGGCGTCATAGGCCAGCGCCTCGATCTCGCCCGACGCGCGGATGAGATCGCGCAGGATGGAGGTGCGCTTGACGATTTCCAGGTGGTTCTGCCAGTTGGTGAGGGCGAACGTGTTGTCTGCCAGCTCGATGAGGTACGCTTTGCCGCCCACGGCCTCCAGCTGACCCATGGCCTTCAGGTTGTCGGCCAGCGAGATGTGGTCGATGGGGATGTGGCGCACGTACAGGTCCATCATGGACTCGTAGATGCGCTGGTGGGCGATGCGGTAGAAGTTCTCCTTGACCAGCTTCGGAGCCACTTCCTCGATAGCTTCCTGGTTGAGCATGCAGGCGGCCAGGACGGATTTCTCCGCCTCGATGTTCTGCGGATCGATCTTTCGCCGATCCGATACGGTGGTTTCTTCCGGTGCGAAGTCGGCGCTGTACGGCGCGGGTGAAGACATGCTCGAACTCCCTCTCGAATAGCGTGAGTCCCTATGATACAACACTTGTCGCGCGGGGCCGGCCACTGTTACCGGAAGCCTCGGCCGCGTATCGAAGAGCAACCGACGCTCCACGCGCAACAGCCTCGGCGGTTCCCGCCGCACGGAGGGATGTCTCACATGGAACATCCCGGAAAGAACAGTGCCGTCCTTGCGAAACGAAGAGACCCCCTTCGCGCGCCGTAAAGGGCGAAGGGGGTCTCGCTACGGCTGCGACCGTTCGGCCGCTGCCGCGAAATACTTCGGATACCTCCCGAGCTGCTATTCAGCGGCCTCGGCGGTCTCCTCGGCGGGAGCCTCGACGACTTCCTCGATCGTCTCCTCGACAACCTCGGCCTCGGCAGGAGCGACCTCGTCGTCCGCGCCGCCGACGAACAGCTTCACCGTCGTCTTGATGTCGCGGTACAGCGAGATGGTCACCTCGTGCTGGCCGGCCGTCTTGATGGCGTGGCCCAGCTCGATGCGGCGACGATCGACGTCGACGTCCGTCGCGGCCTTGATGGCATCGGCGATCATCTGAGCGGTAACGGAACCGAACAGCTGACCCTCTTCGCCCACCTTGGCTTCGACCTTGACGAGCGCGCCGTCGAGCGTTTCCTTGATCTTGCCGGCGTCGGCAAGGCGGTTCTCTTCGCGCTTGGCGATGTTGTGCTTGCGCTGCTCGAGCTGCTTCAGGTTGCCCTTCGTAGCGAGGATGGCAACCTTCTGCGGGAGCAGGTAGTTGTTGGCAAAACCGGGGGCCACGTCCACGACGTCGCCTTCACCGCCCTTGCCCTTCAATTCTTGGAGCAGGATGACTTTCATGGTTCCTCCTTGCGCCTAGCGGCTGCGACGGTCGCCGCGACCGCTGATGGCGGGCACCGCGTAGGGCATCAAAGCCATCTCGCGGGCGCGCTTCACGGCGTTCGCGATGTCGCGCTGATGCTGGGTGCAGGCACCCGTCACGCGGCGCGGCTTGATCTTTCCGCGATCGGTAACGTACTTGCGCAGCATTTGCGTGTCTTTGTAGTCGATGTACTGCGTGTCCTCTTTGCAGAACTGGCAGAACTTGCGACGCGGCTGCTTCGCGTAATCGGACATTTCTAACCTCTTTCGTTTCGCTTAAAACGGGATATCTTCGTCATAAACCGAAGAAGAGGCATCAACCACCGGCGCGGCAACCACGGGGGCTGCTGCGGGAGCGGAATAACCGCCGCCCATACCGCCACCGTACGACGACGAATCGCTGTTACGGCTCGACATGAATTCAAGCTCGTCGACGATCACTTCGATCTTGCTGCGCTTCTGGCCTTCGCGCTCCCACTGGCTCCAGCGGAGCTTGCCCTCGATGGCCACTTTGGTGCCCTTGCCGAGGTAGCGCGAGAGGCTTTCGGCGCGCGCGCCGAACATCGTGCAGTCGATGAAGTTCGGATAATCCTCCCACTCGCCCGTCTGCTGGTTCTTGCGGCGGTCGTTGACCGCCACGCCGAAGCCCAGCACGGGAAGCCCACTCGCGGTGGAGCGAAGCTCGGGATCGCGGGTAAGGTTTCCGCTGATGATAACTCGGTTGATGCTCATGTGTGTCTACCTCTTCTCATGCCGGACGCTGGGTGGTGCCCAGGTCCCCGCTCGTCTCCTAGTCGCGGTCCGTGCGCTTGACGATCATGTGGCGCTCCACAGCGTCGGTGATGCGCAGAACACGATCGAGTTCGGCAACGTCAGCGGGATCGGCGTGGAAATCGATGAGAGTGTAGTCACCATCGGTCAATCCGTTGATCTCGTAAGCGAGTTTACGCTTGCCCCAGTTGTCGACGTTGTCAACCGTGCCTTTGCCCTCAGCGATCGTGGTGTCGATACGCTTCATAACGGCTGCGCGGGTTTCCTCGTCGATAGACGGAGCGACAAAAAACAGCAATTCATAAGCCTTCATCAGCTCACCTCCTTTGGTCTTTACGGCCCCGGTGCTGAGAAGGCAAGATTGCCGGGGCAGGATTAGCCCGACTATTCTAGCAAACAGGGGCCGAAACGACCAACACAATCTTCCCGATCATCGTTTCAGCATGGTTTCGCCATACTTACCATGTTCCAGCAACGTGCCGAACATCTTGCATACATGATACCAAGCTCATCTCACGTTTATATGGCGCAGATCCAGCGCGCAGCTTCCTCAACCTTGCCCGTTTCTCACACCGATCTCACGCGGATTCCACGTTTCTTGCCACGTTTTCCAACGCGGATTACCCGCCGTTTGCCATCTTTTCCAGCGCGAATCCAACGCTGCGGGAGAGTCGGCGAGCTGAATCAGCGCGGTGAAGACCAACGACGCAGGTGGGGAGCTTGCGACACAAGCGACGATGGGATGGTCGCGGGTTGTGGAAAACCCCGCTGCAGCTGCACGCGCAGCTGCAGCGGGCGACGCTTTCGCCGCAGTGGAAACCATTTGGCGCTTCGCGGACGCGAAACGCCGGCGGTCTCCCGGCACCCGAGACAGCGCCCCCGCCAGGTGAGGTAGCGTCCCCGACAGGTGAGCGGCGTCCCCGAAAGCTGAGGCGGCGCCCCTGGCGGCCGAAGAAGCCGCACATGCGAATCGGCCGCACCTTTGCAGGATGCGGCCGATTCGGAGAAACTTGCGTTTGTGCGAATGTTTCACTTGAAACATTCGTTCGGATAGGCGAGGCTACTCCTCGTCGTCCACCGCATCCTCTTCGAGGTACTTCTCGTCGATATCCTCTTCGGCGTACGAATCGGCGTCGTTCAGCGCGATCATGAAGTTCGGCGCCTCGCCCACATAGGCAGGCTCTTCCTCGAAAGTCACGTTGCCCTCTTCGTCCATTTCGTAGAGGTAGCTCACCGCGTAGCCGGTATCTTCGCCCGGTACGCCGCCCTCGGCGATGAGCGCGTCCTTCACGCCGTCGTCGATTTCGATGTAGCCGTCGTAGCACAGCGCGTACGCCGCGGCACCGCGAGCATGCTCCACCGTATGACGAGCCAGGTTGAAGCATTCCTCAGCCGAGTCGGCAGGATGGTTCTCGATGAACAGGTTCTCCTTCACCACCAGTGCCGTGAACGGCACAACGTCGGAACCCTGCGTCATCTTTTCCTTGGCTTCATCGAGCGAGAACAGGAGCACTTTCTCCAGAATCTCGGGGATCTCGGGAACTTCCACGTCAGAGCTCTCAACTTCGCGATCGGCCATAGCCTTGTCCTTTCAAAAGAGGTACTTCGTTGCCAACCAGTGTAGAGCTTGCAGCCGCAGCTTCGCCTCGCGCCCCAAGCTATTTCGGCGTATCTGCAGAATTTGGCCGCGCGAACATGCAAGCACGATGCGCACGCGGGACGCAAGAGGCGCGTCCGCTCAACTTCGTCGGCGCCGAGATCGATCGGCACGCGGCTGCAAACGTTTCGCCAGCGCTGGTTTTCGAGCCGGTTCTGCAAGTTTTTCGACTTCGTGGCAAACCGTTTGCAAGCACCGGTTTTCTCACCAGGCGTTTTGCGTCGGGATCGGGAAGGAGCGACTGGGCGTTGCGAAGCGTCGAGGACAAAACCCCTGGTCGTGAATGATGGTTTATGCCACGAAGTCGAAAAACTTGCACGGGCCGCCCTATTTGCCGCTGACGCGACTTTCGCTTGCTGCTACCCGTGTCAAACCTTCTCGACCTTAGCGTTCGGCTCGCCAGCACAAATGTTTCACGTGAAACATCGGACGGAACGGAACGCAGGGGGATGGGATCCGCCGTTGAACCGCAACCGACACGACCGCTCCCCGCCGGGCTCTGAGCTGAGCCGCGCCGATGTCGGCGCGACGGCTACCGACCGTCAGAACCGCGCGGGCGCTGCGGAAGGCGTGGACTTCGCAGGCTGGGGCGGCTTGCATGGACGAGCCCCCGGCTTCGGGAGAAGCCGGGGGCTCGGACGATGGCGCATATGCGCGGCGGTTAAACCCGTCTGCGATATTTAGCGGCAGCAGCACTCGTGGGCTTTGCGACCCTTCTTCTTGCCGTTGATGCCCTTGTCCTTCATCGAGAGGATGAGCTTCTCGGTGATGGCGTTCAGCTGGGCGATCTCCTCCTCGGACAGGCATCCGATGATGTCGTCAGCCGTCTTGTCGTTCGCGGCGACGCGCTTTTGAGCGACCTCGCGACCCTCGTCGGTGAGCTTCACGGCGTAGGTACGCTCGCCTTCGGCGTCCTCGATGGTGACGTAGCCGTTGCGCTCGGCCTTCTTCACGATATCCTTGAGCTCGCTGCGGTTGAGACCGAGAATCTTCACCAGCTCGCGCTGAGTGGTGCCGTCGTTGTCGACGAGGGCGTTCAGCAGCGCGCCCTGGCCGCGCTTGTAGCTTTTCGGGCCGTTCTTGTGAAAGGCGAGGCGGACGAGCTTGCTGGCCTTCTTGAGCTGCGCGAGGGTCTGAGATGCCTGGTTCATGGAGGGTCCTTCTCTCTTCGTATTCATCTCTTACGGAGCAACTATAGAACCTCACGCACAGCATAAAAAGATTATCCAAAAATATTCATTGAATAATTATCTTTCGAGGTAAATACACTTAATTATATTATTCATGAATAAGTATCAATGCAAACAATCCGACACCTTCTCGTCGAGGGCGACGGCGAACGGTCGGACGTCGACCTCCACAGTGCCTGCATTCGCCACGCTAACCAACAGATTTCCGCGCACGAACTGCTGGGCGGCTCGATTCCCATAGGAGACGTCGCCGAGCTGGGGCACAACCGAGGGCGGCACCAGAGAGGTGCAATTGTAGAAACCGGCCAGCAGCTCCCGCTTCGCGTCGTCGAACGAGGAAGCAGCGAAGACATCAACCATCAGGCGGCAGTCGTCGTCGCGATGGTAGAAGCTGCGGTACGAATGGCGCGCGCCGGGCAACGCGTCGCGCCATACGAGGCGAAACCCCGCTCCATCAAACAAGGCATCCGGTATGACGAACCGCTCGCAGCGGCCGTCGAGCTCCGCGCGGCGCGGCCAGCGATCAGATCCGTACAGCTGGGAAAGAGCGTTTACGTCCATGATCCATCCTTCCTTACGGCATAGCCGGACGACGGGTCTCGCTCGACCAAACGTAGGCACACCTTCCAACACCCGCCGCGTCATTCGTTGCAAAATGCTCCCGATAGGAGGATCGCGCCGTGATCGTACGCGGGATAGGCTCGGTATCGTCGAAGTCGGAGAAGTTCATGCCGTTCGACAGCACAGGATCTCGCTTGCTCGCCGAAGAGGGCGTATCAGACCCGTTGAGCGTGCAACATGCGTCGTACACCGCACGGTCTTGATTGTTCGTCGTCGCCGCTTTCCTGGATACGGCCACTTCATGATAGGTGAACCTGCCATCTTGCCAGACCTTCTTGCCGATCGATTTCACCTTCAAGAACGTGAATTGCTGCTTGTTGCTCGGCGAAGGATCCTCCATGCGCGCTTCGTGCAAGTCGCAGCCCAACGCGTTGGCGAACGTGGTCACGATGATCGCGCAGTCCGTGCAGTTGACCAGAGAAGAGGTTTGCCTCAAGAAATTGCCCAACAGGAAGTAGCCCGTGTTCGTGCAGTAGTAGGATCGCCCCCATCCCGACGTATCGTATTCGAGGCCCAGCCCTTCGTTCACCTTTCGCTCGATCGCGCCCGCCGCTTCGGCGGGCGTCTTCTTCCCCGACGCCCAAGAGCAGGCCTTTTCGAGCAGCGAAACCCACGGATACTGGGAGGATCCGTTGCGGCTGAGCCACGGCTCGTTCGGGTACGACAGCAACGTATACATTACATGCTTCGTAGTGGACATCTTCTTCCATCCGCCCTGATAGTAGCACTGCCACTCCAGCTGCAGCTCGTGCTTGCCCACGCCCTTGTTTGCCAGCGCGTGACGAGGAAACGCCAAAGTCGCGCCCGAGGCCCGCCCGTATCTGAACGTCACCGCGATCTCGTCGGAATCGCCGAGCAACGTCGATCGGCTCTTGTCGACGGCACGCACTTTCACGGAAGTCAATGAAGGGTCGGAGCACGTGAGGTTCGCCTTGATCGTGATCTTCTTTCCCTTGACCGCCTCGATGCAGTAGGCGCACGGGTCGCTTTTGCTGCTATCCCACTCGGGCTTGGACACGAGCTGGGTCCCGTTCCAAGCCAGCGCGATGGCGTCGGCTTCGCCCGTAGGCAGCGGAACAGTGCTCGTCACCGCATGATGATCGAAGAACAACGCGCTCACGCCGCACGGCAACAACGTACCCGAAGCGGGCATGTCGGCCAGGTGAACGATCAGGCTGACGGCCAGGTCGGCAAACGCCGCGGCGTAATAGAGCAGACCCATGCCCGTGCAAATAGCTACAGCCATAGTTGTCATCACGGCAATCGACCAGGCCACTTTGAACCAGCGCAGCCCGCTCATAGCGGCCTTCAAAAGCGGTGTCAGCAACCCGTTCGTCTTCAAAAGGTAGAAGAACGTGATGATGGTTTTGAAGGACACCGGCCCCGAGAACAGCGAGCGAAACGCCGGGTTAGGCATGATCTTCGTCACGATGAAGTTGGTGATCTTGTTGCCTCCGGCAATCCTCACGCCTGCCAACACGGTGAGCACGCCGCCCACCAGCAGCAGAACGAGTTCGATATACCACAGCGTCCATTCGTCGTATCCTTCCTTCGCGCACGCGATGGTCTGCGAACCGTCGTGGTAGTGGCCGACGAAGCACACATACCCATCCTTTTCCAAGCGGCTCACGCGCAGAGGAGAGGAGTCGTTCCCCTTCAGGCACGCGGCTCGGCAACGCCGCAGCTCCTCGTCGCTCAACGGATCGGGCTTCGGCGGACATGCAGTCGGCATCGGAGTCGTACCTGCCTCCTGTCTGACGTCGTCGACCACTACGCCGTTGCGCAATCCTATAGGATCGCTGGACACGGCGTTGTTGATGTCGGCGAAGCTCAAGTCGTAGGATGCCTGCAGCCCTTCCGCGTCGAACGAAGGCTCTTCGGCGGCGTAGCTTTTCACCTCCTCGGCCGTGAGCGCGCGGTTCCATACGTCCACGCGCGAGATGGCGCCCGAGAAACAGTCTTTGCCGTTGTCGCTTCCGTTCGAGAGGCGGCGCCGATGCGAAGTTTCGGCTCCTCGAGCACGTCTGAAATGGGCAGGCATGTGGAAATCTGGCTGTCCAGTACGCCGTCCACGTACAACGATTGGGTTTGGAGGCCGTCATACGTCTGGCACACGTTCGTCCAAAGCTGCGGTTGCACGAGCCCCTTCGAAATCATGGGCTCCTCGTCGCCGCGCAGCGCGCATAGGCGCCAGCTCGCTTCGTCGCGCGCCACGTACAGCGACATGCCCGCCTCCTCCGACAAGTCGCCGTTCGCGAACACGGTATACGCGTCTTGGCCGTCGAACGGTTCGAGCCTGATCCAAGCCTGGATGGAATAGGCGTCGTTGCGCCGCCCCGCAGGGTTAATCCCCGGTTCGTTGGAGATGGCCAGGTACGCGCTGCCCCGCAGCTGAACGGAAGGGAACAGAGCGCGCATCTTCGCATCGCCCTGCAGCGCGATAGTCGAGCCGGACACGCGCTCGACAGGAGTCTTGCATCCGAAGTCGTAGAACGCCGCCAGCGAGCTCGCGTAGGAGGACGCCCGGATATCGGCGAAGTCCATCAGCAGCAGATCCTGCACTTCCATCCCTCCGAACGCGCGGTCGAACAACCGCAGTTGACGCACCCCTCCCTTGACGCCCGTTCCCACGACAAACGGCTTCGAGCACGCGCTTCCCTTGCACGGCTTCTGCACAACGCGATCGAGCGCGCCGTTGACGAACAGGCGCACCGTTCCCGGCTCGTAGGCGATGCACAGGTGGTTCCACTCGCCCTGTTGAAACGTTTCGCCGTCGCTTGAAGTGGAAAAGATGCCAAACCCCTCGCGCCAGAAGGAAAACCCCTTCGCCGTCAGCCTGACGTCGAGCGCGCCTTCCTGGTGCAGCACCGATGCGGCGCTTTCCACCGGAATGCCTCGCACCATCATATCGAGCGTGAAGGGCGCGGTTCCGTCCAACACGATACCCGGCGCCGGGGCAGAAGCACTGCCCGCGCCGCCAAGGCAGAGCGCGATGTACTGCTCTGCGTACTCCATGCGACCCCCTTACGCCGACTTGAAGATAGTGCCGCAGGATCCAACCATCACCAGGCGAAACACCGAGTTGAACAGGCTTGCGTCGGCAGCGCACAGCACCTCGCGCGGATGGACGCCCCATTGGTGGCTCTGCATGGATGGAGCCATCTCCACGCCGTAGTCCAAATCAAGTCGAGCATCGTCCGGCCATGAGGGCTCCGACGGAGGCAGCACAGCCCACACACGCACGAACCCATCGAAATGCGGCGGCACGGCAGGCACGGCCGCCGAAAGCGTCTCGGTTTCAGATGAGGTCACCACGCTGGCTTCGAGCTTCGCTGGTTCACACTGCATACCGATCGTCGTTCCTACGGGCACGTTAGTCGCAGTGAGGTAGAATGCGGCATGCCGCGGTGTATCTTCCGGATTCTTCAAGCCGTCGAGCTGCTCATAGTTGGTTTTCGTCGTGCCGATAACGTTGAGGTTGCGGACGCACACGCCCGGATTCTGGTGAACCCATACGACGAATTCGTCGTACGTGCGGAAATCTTCGGGCACGGTTTCCGTGCGATCGGTGTTGGCTATCCCGACCAGGCAGAACCGGTTGCTTGCCGTAGCATCGAGGACGAAAGGGGTGACGCCGACGGCGACGTCGCCTTTACTGGTTGCGCTGACCTTGACGAATGGATCGCCAGCAGGGGTTTTCATAGCGTTTCCGCGCCACACGCTGGGCGTCATGAACAAGCTGACGCCGGCTCGGTACAGGCGGAGGTAGCCCTCCTGCGGCGTCGAGTCGAGGCTCTTCACGCGCGTGTACACGAAATTGGTCTTGCTTCCGCTGGACACCCTGCTGGTTCACGTCGCGCGCATACGAACCGGAAAGCTCGGTTTGCGGGTCGGCAATTTGGTCGTGGGAGATGATATCGGGCGATTGATACGTGCCTCCATGCGAGGAGTGGAGCCGTCGTCGTTCGTATCGTCGCGAAACAGAAGTTTGTTTTTGATAGGACCAGTGTCTTCGCTTTCCTGAAAAGAGGGGTGTGTTGGGAAAACTATGCACGGGTGCCGGACGGTCAAGTGAGGAACGGCATATGAAGCCTCCTCTCGCCTATATATGATTTTTTCCATAATAGTTTAGAGAAATCCGAGCATAGCCGACAGTATCGGAAGTCACCTGCCAACGATCTCGCTGGCGCGCAAGCGGTTCGCCGTGCTTCGCTTGGAGCACAGAGAGATCCTTTGCGGGATTTCAGCAAGATGGGCTGATCTTGACGGCGCGCTGCGCACGAAACTACCGGAGGGAAGCTACAACCCGGCGCTGCTGCCGCACGCAGACGCAGAGGAGTGATACGCCCGCCGGCAACAACCATTGAAAGCCTTTTCATCGCCATATACTCATTTCCTCCCGCTTAATTATGTGCGGTGATATCATCAAATTAAGGAACGGCTCAATAAGATCTCGACAAAAGGAGTGATCGCCATGTCCTCAGGATTCAGACCCCGTTGGATGGACTGCGACGAGCCGGGATGGAACCCCGACAGCCGTAGGGATTCCACTGCCGAACCCGAACAAGCCAGCGACCGCATGGCTCTGGCACTGCCGTCCGAATGCATCGTCTATCCCATCCGCTACACGATGCACGTCAACGCGGAGGGCTCCGAAAGAGACAGGAAGAGCGCCAGCTTGCTGGACGGCAAAACCGAGTCCGACACCCCGCTGGTGCTGACTACGATGACGGAAGAAAGCTCCACGTTTATCCTGGTTTCTTTCGACGACGACAGCTATCTGATCATCGACGAGCGGTCGTCGGGAGTTTTGCAGATCGAGCACGCATCGGACGACGCATACGCCCGCATCGTGCTAGGCGCATACGAAGAAGGGGCTACCCACCAGCTTTGGCGTTTCGAGCCAACCGGCCACGGATCGTATTATCTCGTGTCTAAGAGAAACGGGCTGGTTGTCGATCTGTGCAACTTCCAGCTGGCGGATGGAAGCCCCCTTATCGCCTACCCAAGAAACAACGGATGGAACCAGCAGTTCCATTTCGACTGCGCCGGCACCCTGGATACGGATCTCTCCACCTTGCCGGAAGAGGCTGACGACCCGTACGACGACGAAACGCTTTGCGCAGACGGCGGTAGCACGAAGCCCCTCAGCTTTTTCGACCTCTTCAAAACCATCGAACCCACGTTTTCCCTCGACCAGATGACCGACACGGAATCCTGGGGCTCATACCTCTCCGCCCCCGAAGCCGAGTATCATCCGTTCGCGGGGGATGAAGCCACGTTGTTGCTGATGTCGAAGAAATCCGAACGGATCAACGTCCGATGCAAGCACACGAAGCCGCTCATCCCCGAATACATGAAAGAGAGAACCATCAACTACCTCGTTTTGACGAACTTCCTTCCCGAAGGCGTGGAGCCCGCCCGGTTCGTCAACGATCGCCCGATTCCGGCGAAGGGAGAGCACCCGGCGCCCGATCCGTATCTCTACACCCTTTCGTCTTGCTTCGACATGATCTCGATCTCGCAGCTCACCGAAGAATCGCTTCGAAAGCTTCCCGATGGAACCGCCCTCAATAAAGTTCCCGCGTTCGAGGGCTACTTCCTGACGTACGACCAGAAAACCACCTCTCTCGACCAAGAGGAGGTCATGCGCGGCATCTTCAACGACCTGGAAATTTGGGGACGTGACCACAAAACCAAAACACCTCTCAACATCGATCTGGTGATATTCCTCTCCAACACGAACGACGGCGGGAGCAGCGCCCAGTTCATCGACATGAACGAAATACGCATCCCGAAGCCTGGCGAACTTCAAGAGGGCTTCGACCACAGGCGCTGCATGGCGATACGCTTAAATCTAGGAATGCTGAACAAGAAAGACGGTTTCCAGCGGGACGTCGTGCCCGTTCGCAACAACCCGTTTCGATTCGATCCGCTGTACGGATTCGTCACCTCATGGAGAAGGAAGGGGTTCAGGCACTTCTCCCATGCCGACTACATCACGAAGAGGAAGCTTGTGAGGGCGTGGGCGTACCTCGTCAAACTCGAAGAAATAGTCGGGAATCAAACGCTCGCCCCCCGTGTTCTTCCACGAGTTCAGCCATGCGATCGAGTTCACCCTCAACAGCGAGGGAAGCTCGCTCGGCGGTGCGATCTTCAACCCGGACGATTCGGGGATAAAGCTGAGTTCGCTGGGCATCAACCATCAGCAATTCGCGATGAGAATCGTGTTGAACGGAGCATACGAGAACATGCATATAAGCCATTCGAAAATGTTGTCCCATCTTGGCGTCGACTACGACTATCTGCACGAGCGGCTTGATCGTTTTTGGCGTTCATGGGGAAAGACCTTCTAACCTGCAAAACGGCATCCTGTGCCACTTGGAGTTGGAAGGCGGCGGGATCGCGCGCCGAGCCGACGGCTTGTGCGGAACCGTTTCACGTGAAACATCTGCAGGCGGACGCTTAAGAAAAAAAACCCTCCCGGCGGAGCCGGGAGGGTTTGCTGTTTACTGGCGGAAGGGCAGGGATTTGAACCCTGGTCACCGGGGTCGCCGGTGAAACGGTTTTCGAGACCGCCGCATTCAGCCGCTCTGCCACCCTTCCGCGTATGATCGGGGCAAAACCCCGTATGAAACGCGCCTCGGGGGCGCGGGAGTAATCTGGCGGAGAGATAGGGATTCGAACCCTAGGTACTCTTTTGGAGCACACACGATTTCCAATCGTGCACCTTCGGCCAGCTCGGTCATCTCTCCGCTTATTGGTCGAGCATGCTCGCGCGTTGCGCGGTCATGCAGCAGCTACGTAGTATACAACAGCTAATACGCACTCACAAGCGAGAAATATTCCTCTTCACGAGCATCATCGAAATTTTCGTCTGCTTGCACACAGGGCGAGGCGGATTTCGCACTCGACGCGCAGGGTATAGAAGATGTCGACGCAGCGTCAACAACGGATCGCGGAAGCGTGCTATGAGGTACGGCTGATCGCGGAGACGTCGTGGGGGATGCAGCGGAATGAGAAGTTTGCGTGGCCGGCTCCGTAGAACGTCCGGCGATCATGCGCTGCACGTGCAAAGGAACGTCGAACAGCTCGCTCATCACGCCATCCGTCAAGAGCCGGCCTTTCGACCCGTCGGCGAACACCGTACCGTTTTTCAATAGCACGACGCGCTTGATCTCGGGGATAATATCCTCGGGATAGTGCGTGACCAGCACGATTCCCTTTCCCGCTTTTGCAAGCGTGCGCATACTCGACCGAACGTAATACATACCTTCGGGATCAAGTCCGGTGCACGGCTCGTCGAACACAAGAACGTCGGGGTCGTGCACGAGCGCACGAGCTATGAGCACTCGTCGCGCCTGGCCGGTGGACAGCGTCATGATGTCGCGTGCCGCCAACTCGTCAACACCCAGCAGCTCCATAACCTCACGAGCTCGCTCACGGGCTTCATGCAAGTGCCGGGCGTCGACCCGCGCCGGGACGCCCAGCGTTCCGTACAACCCTCCCGCCACCACGTCCGCCGTAGGCAGATGTACGGAAATCTGATCCTGCATCGTCGACGAGACGACGCCCAAGCTCCGCTTCACGTCCGCAAGGGTCGCACGCTCGCTGCCGCGAAACCGAACCGGCGGCACTTCCCGGTGCAAGGGGAGCACCTCGCGCGTGATCAGCATCACAAACGTCGACTTTCCCGACCCGTTCGGACCCAGCAACGCAAGATGCTCTCTTTCCTCCAGTCGAAACGAGTCGACCGTCAGAATAGGCGCGCCCGCACGCTGCACGACCGCGTTGTGCAGTTCGAGGAAGGGAGGCGTTTGGATATCCATGGTTCTCCTAAGGGGCCGCGGATGTTTCACGTGAAACATCCGGTCGGGACGGGCGATCCACAAGCAACCGAGGCTGGCAAGCAACCCGGTGAGCCGTCAAACAAACAAACTCGCAGCCACGCCAGAAACGAAACGGCGGGGTCCCGAAGGACGCCCGCCGTGTCGAACTCAGATGAACCAACCTTCCCGAAGCTTAGGCGGCTTCCGCAGGCTGCTCGGAGGCGTTGTCGCCCGCGGCGGTATCGGCATTGCCCTCGGAGGAATCGGCGCCATCGGTCGCGGCCTGATCCTCGGAAGCGGGAGCGTCGGTACCGTCGGCAGAAGCACCGTCGGCAGCCTCACCGCCTTCGGCACCGTCCGTCGAACCTTCCTGAGTTCCGTCGGTTGCGCCGCTATCGGCGTTCGGCGCAGGATACTTGGACATATCGACATCATAGGGAAGACCCTGAGGCATGTCGTTGATCTTGATGTCGGCAGCCTCGGTGGTTTCGTCAAGCCACTTCTTGTAGGCTTCCTGCTGCTTCGTGGACTTCAGCGACGAAGCGATGACGGATATCCACTCTTCCGGGATCTGATCGAGGCTCGTCACTTCTTCAGGAGCCTTGTACACATCGGTGCACTTGATGATATGGATGCCGAACTGTGTGGTAACGAGACCGCTCAACTGGCCTTTCTCAAGCGGCTCGAGGCCGTCCTTGTACTCTTTCGCCAGGTTGCTGGGGTTGTTCCAACCCACATCGCCATCGCGCTCGACAGAACCCGGATCCTGCGAGTATTCCTTCACCGCATCGACGAAGTCAAGCTCGCCGGAGTTGAGCTTGTCGAGCACTTCCTGAGCAGTTGCTTCATCATCGGAATTGAACAGGATATGAGAGGAACGCTTGGAACCGTCGTACGCGGTCGCGTACATCTGGGCGTACTGCAGCATGTCAGCGTCGCTGGGATCTTCGTCGGAGGCGAACGATGCGTACAGCTTGTTCTCCTTGAGCTTCTGCTCTATTTCAGCGCGATAGCTATCTTCGGTCATTCCCGCCTGATCGAGCGCGGCCTGCCACTTCTCGTCGGTGTCGTAGTTCGCCTTCACCTTGTCGATCTGCTCGTCAATCTCGGAGCTCTCGACGGTGATGCCCTTCTCCTCGACGCCTTCCTTCAGCAACTCACGCTGGGCGTAGGAATTGAACACTTCTTCACGCACGGAAGCAGGGGTGTAATCGTTCTGAGAAAGCCATGTGCCCCACGAATCTTCATCGTCAGCACCCAGCTGCTCGCGCACGCCCTGGATGTAGTTGGTGATGGTGTCTTCGGCGATTTCCACACCGTTGACCGTGCCCGCCACACCGCCGGTGCCCGACGAAGCGTTGTCATCGCTCGAGCATCCGGCCAGACCCCATGCGCATGCCGCCGTCAAACCGACCGCGCACACGGTCTTCATGATGTACGTTTTCTTCATATGACCCTTCCCTCGAACATGGGCTTCGCCATCGCACCGCCTACTGGATCGCCCATGAGATAAGTACTGCGCTGTATTCTCGCACACGCGATAAAACGGGTTCTTGCGTTGCACAATATACCCATTATCGATTCACAGTCCCCACGCCAGGTTTAGGGATATACCCGCCTGTTCGCGCGAGCTGAAGCCTTATTTCCCTCTTGTAAGAATGCGCCCTGATCAGGGCGCATTCTTACATAGTGATAGATTATTTCTTGGCAGCCTTCTTGCGATCGGTGGCCGACAGCATCCGCTTGCGTAGGCGGATGTTCTGCGGGGTGACTTCCACCAGCTCGTCATCCTCGATGTACTCCAACGCCTCTTCCAGCGTGAACGTGATGGGCGGCGTGAGCGAGATAGCCTTGTCGGCGCCCGACGAACGCTGGTTGCCCAACTGCTTCGACTTGGCGATGTTGACCACCATGTCGCCTTCCTTCGACGACTCGCCCACGATCATGCCTTCGTAGCATTCCTGGCCGGGACCCACGAACAGGCGGCCGCGCTCCTGCAGCGCATCCAGAGCGTACGCGACGCTCTTCTCGGTGGACATGGAGATCATCGAGCCGTTCTTGCGCCCGTTCATCTCGCCGCGATACGGGCCGTACTCGGAGAAATGATGGAACATCGTGGCTTCGCCACGCGTGACGTTCAGCAGACGGGTGCGCAATCCCATCGTGCCGCGCGACGGAATCTTGAACACGAGGTGCGTCTGGTCGCCGCGCTGGTACATGTCGGACATCTCGCCGCCGGCGCTGCCGAACACCTCGATGGCCTTGCCTGCGTACTCGCTGGGCACGTCCACCGTGGCCTCCTCGATGGGTTCCAGCTTGCGGCCGGACTCGTCCTTCTTGATGAGCACGCGCGGGCGACCTACCTGGAACTCGAATCCTTCGCGGCGCATCGTCTCCATGAGAACCGACAGGTGCAGCAGGCCGCGGCCGGCAACCTCAACGCCCGACTTGTCCTCAAGCTCCTCGATGCGCATGGAGATGTTGCTCTCCTTCTCGCGCATCAGGCGCTCCTTGAGCTGGCGCGCTCCCACGATGTCGCCCTCGCGGCCGACGAGCGGGCTGGACGATGCCTCGAACACGATGGCCATCGTGGGCTCTTCCACCTGGATGGGATCGAAGCGCACGGGGTTCTCGCGGCTGGTCACCATGTCACCGATGTCAGCGTCTTCCACGCCCACCACGGCCACGATGTCGCCGGCGTGCACCTCCTGCTGCTCCTTCTTACCCAGCGCCTCGAACGTGAACACCTGCTTGATGTTGGTGTTGTAGCGCGTGCCGTCGTTCTTGATGACCAGCGAGGGCTCGCCTTTATGGATGGTGCCGGAGAACAGGCGCCCCACGCCGATGCGGCCGACGAAGCTGGAATGGTCGACGGTGCAGATCTGCAGCGCCACCGGGCCGTTCGGCTCGCAGTCGGGAGCCGGGATCTCCTTGAGGATGGTTTCCAGCAGCGGGATCATGTCCATGTTGTCGTCGTCGGGCGCGAAACGGGCGTAGCCGTTCATGGCACTGGCGTAGACGACGGGGAAGTCCAGCTGCGCGTCGGATGCTTCGAGCTCCACCATGAGGTCGAACACCTCGTCCACCACTTCGTTGGGGCGCGCGCCCGGACGGTCGATCTTGTTCACCACTAGGATGATGCGCAGGCCCTGTTCAAGCGCGTGGCGCAGCACGAAACGGGTCTGCGGCATGGGGCCTTCGAACGCGTCCACGATGAGCAGGGCGCCGTCGGCCATGTTCAGCACGCGCTCCACCTCGCCGCCGAAGTCGGCGTGGCCCGGCGTGTCGATGACGTTGATCTTCACGTCGTTGTACACGACCGAGATGTTCTTGGACAGGATGGTAATGCCGCGCTCGCGCTCCTGGTCGTTGCTGTCCAGCACGCGCTCGTCAACCTGCTGGTTCTCGCGGAACACGCCGCTGGCGTACAGCAGGCGGTCGACGATGGTGGTCTTGCCGTGGTCAACGTGCGCGATAATGGCGACGTTGCGGATGTTCTCTTGCTTCATGCCTTTCTTCTTCTTTCTATTCAAGCCATGCCTAAATCGGCGCGGCGATGATCCTTGCGATGGGGCCTGCGGCGGGTACCGCTCCCGCAGAGGACGATTGTCGCCCGAAAGGTGCGTTTTCCGCTTGAATTCCGCACGTTTCGGGCGACAAGGCAGGCGCTGCCGGGCGATCGGGACGATAAGGAGAGACGACCGCCGGCGAAGTACGGCGGCTACACGTCGTCCAACTCCTCGGCGAGGCGGCGCTCTTCCTTGTTGAGCTCGGCGATATGTTCGTTGAGCGTGGCGATGGTTCTCTGGGACGACACGACCTGCACGATGCCCCACACAGCGGCGGCACTTGCAATGGCGGCAACGATACCGAACAGGCCGAACGGCCGGCGGCCGGCTATCAGCGCCACGATGCCGCCGATAGCGGTCATGGCAATGCCGTTACGACGCTCGTCAAGCGCCACATCGCGCTGCTTAACCAGCTGCGTGCGTGCGGCGGCTACGCCGGCCATGCGCGCCTCAACCTGGTTGGACGACGTGTAGCTGCGGGCGCGCTCGGCAGCGGCGCGCGGATCGCGAGCGGAGGTGCGCGAGCCTTTTCCGCTGGTCAGGTAGTCGTATGCTTCTTGGAGGTTCTTGAACTGCTCAGTCGCGCGATCTTGGAGCTTCTTGTTGCTGGCGAACCGGTCGGGATGCAGGATCTGCACCGTTTCCTTGTAGGCGGTTTTCACATCTTCGGGCGTGGCATCATCGTCCAGTCCTAAAATGCGCAGTGCTTCCGTTCGATTCATAGCTCCCCATGTGCCGGTTTCGCGGTTGGTATCCGAAGCAGGATTCTACCATGCCACCTGCACGATCGCGATGTTTCCGGCTTGCGCTCACAGAATGCACGTGGGAAAAGAGCGCAGCGCGAAACCGCGGGAGGCTGTGTTTCACGTGAAACACTTGTCACAATGACTCATGATAAACGAACAAATGTTTCACGTGAAACATCTTCGGTAAAGAGAAGTCCCTTCGACAGCGAGCTCATAAGTTCGCGAGTCGGAACCGGGCGACGGAGTTCTCCGACCGGGTACGCACAGTGTTATCTGAGAGTTGAACGCGCGCGGCAGGGCTCTCAACCGATCATGACCAGAAGCAACGAACCCCTGCCTCTCGGCGGGGGTTCGGATGAATAACGTATGGTGGAGCATAGGGGATGAACCCTGACCTCAGGCTTGCAAAGCCCGCGCTCTCCCAGCTGAGCTAATGCCCCAAGTTGCACATTCTTTGGCTAGTCGCGAACTGCATAAAACCGCGTCTAGAAATTAATAAACGCTCCACCGGCTAACTCGGCTCACGGTGGAGCGTTTTATTGCAAAAAAATGGTGGGCCTAAGTGGACTCGAACCACCGACCTCACGCTTATCAGGCGTGCGCTCTAACCAACTGAGCTACGGGCCCAAAAAAAGTGCCTGATCACTATACGTCGAATCACTAAGTTCGGTCAAGCACTTTTTGAATATTTCTTACCAGTTTTTGAATATCCGGTAACGACGGCGTTTTTTTCCAACTCGAGAGCCGTGCACTCGGGTGCGCATTCCGATGCATGGTACGCTAAGACCAAGCACCGAGCTTGGCATCGGAAGGGGAACGCTTCATTGAACATCAAACAGATCAAGTACTTCGTCAGCGTCGCGAATCGCGGCAGCCTGTCCTCGGCCGCTCGCGAGCACGGCATTTCCGTGCAGGCAGTGTCGAAGTCGATGGCAGACCTCGAATCCGAATTCGGAGAGAACTTGTTCGATCGCAGCCATCAAGGCATCGAACTCACGCCCCTCGGCGAGGCGTTCCTGGAAAAGGCCGCCGAAGTCGATTCGTCGTTTCGAGAGCTGGAAGCTGATAAGCGAGTCCTGCGACGAAAAACCCGTCAAACTCCGGCTGTTCCTCGTCGCACCGGCGTTCTGCAACAACGCGAAAGCCCGCGCGAACATGGCTGCGTTCTTCGACAAGCACCTGCACGCCCGAACCGAAACATCCATCGGAACAGGAGAAGCCGGCCTTGACGCCCTTCGCGCGGGGTCATGCGATGCGCTCATCACCATCGGGCCGCTCGACCGCCCCGGCTTCGATTGCTTCCCCATGGGAACAGTTCCCGCAGGAATCTGCATGGCTGCGAATCACCCTCTGGCCCGCCAAAACGCCGTATCCCTCGAACAGCTGGAGCCCTACCGCGTGATATCTTCGCGCACGTTCGACCATTTCAACGAATCCATCTTGGTCATGTACCACGAAGACGGGCTGAAATCGCCGATTGTCGAACCGCTCGCGTTCGACGCGCCGCGCCAGTTCTACGTCAAGCACGCGGTGTGCTTCATGGTGAACATCGCCCCGCTTGGCGAGATGCTTCCCCGCAGCCGGATGATTCCCCTCGCAAGCGAAGATGCGAAGGCAATCCCTCTTTGCCTCATCACGCTCAAAGGAGCAAAATCGCCCGCGTACCGAAGCATGGAGCAGCTGCTGAAGGCTCGCGTGAAAACACGACCGTCCGTATCTTGAAACCAAAACGCCACGGCGATGCGACCGGCGACCCTGCCGAAGCGCTATAATCGGTGGGCCGGCCGCGCGCGACGCGACGCAAGAAGCCCGAGGAGGAGTGCCGATGATTCCCGTTACCGTTCAAACGCTGATCGTCTCGGCGGCGCCGTCGCCGTCCATCATCGTGCTGCAACCGGTAGAGGAGATCGTCCAAGAAGGAAAGTCGCGCATCATCCCCATCTGGGTGGGCGTGAACGAAGCGACGCAAATGGGCATCGCGCTGGAAAAGGCGCGGTTCTCGCGGCCGATGACGCACGACCTGTTCCTCGACGCGCTGACGAACCTCGACGCGCAGATCGACCACGTGGTCATCAACGACGTGCAGGGTGCGACGTTCTTCGCACGGCTCACGCTGCGCCAGCACGACCGCCTCATCGACCTCGACGCGCGCCCGAGCGACGCGTTGGCGCTAGCCGTGCGGCAGAAAGCCCCCATCTACATCGTGGAGGACCGTGCTGGAGCGTGCTTCGTTCCCCTATGTGCTGAGGCCGGACGGAACCGGAAGCGAGCGAAGCCGAACTGTCCGAGTTCAAAAGTTTCTCGAAGGTCTCGCCCCGGAAGATTTCGAAGGCTGACCGATTCGGCCTACGGAAGGCTTTCCGCCGGCTACCACAGTGCCGTCAAGGCATCGATGACGGCCTGAACGATCCCATGCGTCAAGCCCCCGTCGTCGGCCAGCGCCAGCCCCATAATCGCCGACAGGCTGACGGCGCCCGGTTCTTTCGGACGGCCCGTTGCGCTGGGCTTCTTCAGCACGAACATCGACGGCTTCGCGTACGACACGGCCGGAGCTTCCACGGCATCAGGAGGCGTTTCAGGCCGAGGCTCGGGCCGTCGTTCCTGGGCGCGCCGCCGCCACCCTCCGCGTGCGAACGTGATCAGCAGGAACCCTGCGCGCAGCCACTCGTCCACGCACATGGCCACCCACATGCCCACGATGCCCCAGCCTAAGCCGATTCCCAGCGCATAGCCGCCTGCCACCGCGAATATCCACGACGAGATGACGTTCACCGTCACCGGGGTCTTCACGTCGCCCACCGCGATGAGCGCCTTCACCATCACGATGTTGAGCGCACGCCCGATACCCAGGAATATCTCCACGAGCAGCACCTGGCGACCCAGCTCGTGCACCATCGGATCGGCGGTGAACAGGCCGAACACCGCGTCGGCGTTGATCCAGATGAGCGTGGACACGCAGGTGGTCAGCGCCACGGCGATGAGATCGGCCACCCACACGCGCCGCGCGACCGCATCGAACTTGCCCGCGCCGAACAGATATCCCAGCACGATCTGCGTCGCCTGCGACAACGCGATGGAATACAGGTAGGCGATGCCCGCGATCATCGAGCAGTACACCTTCACGGTGACCACCGTGGTGCCCAGCACGTTAATGAACGACAGGATGACGATCTGCGCGAGGTCGTAGTTCATCTGCTCGCCCGACGAGGGGATGCCCACGCCCAACATGCGCCGAAGCGTCTTCCAGGGGAACGGGCGCAGATACGCCAGGCGCATGCGCACATCGGTATGGCGCAGCACGAGGCGGCATGCCACCGCGAGGCCCACGACGCGCGCCACCACGTTCGCCACCGCCGCGCCTTCCACCCCGAACGCCGGGACGAACGCGACGCCGCCGATGAGCGCGGCGCTGGCCGCGATGTTCACCGCGTTCATCGCCAGGCTGGCGCGCATCACGTCGGCGCCGCGCGCGTAGCTGCGCAGCAAAGCCGTGAACGCGAAGAACGCCCCTTGCACCACCGTGGTGGAGCCGACGATCAGCAGGAACGACGACGCCATTCCCGTGATGGACCCGTCGATGTGCAGCCAGGAGAAGAACTGCGGCCAGAAGAGGAACAGCACCGCGGTCATGGCCGCCGCGAGCGCTACGTTCACCACGAGGGCCACGGTGGCGATCTCCGACACCTTGCTGGTAGCCGACGATTTCCCCCAACACGCGGGGTCACGAGCACGGTGGAGGCCGTGCCCATGGCCGACAGCGCGATGGTCACGATGTTGAGGATCTGCAGCGCGTTGCCGACCGCGGCGGCCGGCTCGGTTCCCAGCGGCGCCAGCATGAATTGGTTGATGTTCCCGATCATGATTGCATGAACAGTTCCACGAACAGCGGAA
>ENA-OQCU01000333-OQCU01000333.1-human-gut-metagenome-genome-assembly--contig:-NODE-333-length-23480-cov-5.930416_pt1 | contig 23480 bp, 19 predicted proteins | sample MGYA00242504_ERZ504590 | MGnify/ENA primary metagenome ERZ504590 (study PRJEB26092, sample SAMD00036318) | human gut metagenome | host: Homo sapiens | study: EMG produced TPA metagenomics assembly of... | reverse complement strand
CTGCAATCTTCCCGATTAGTATTGAGGATGAAGTGGAGAGTAGCTATAATCTCACCGATTGGGCCTGGTAGTATCATGTGCTACGAATGAATATTCGTGAATCTGAACATGAATAATGGTATATTACACACTCCCTGAGTGACGAGTAGATAATAAGAAGTAGAGAGGGAGGTTTGCCTTATGGCTGACCTCCCTCTCTCCTATTTGTTCTTTGAAATACTCAAATCAGTCATTCATCAACTTTCTATAACGTACACGGGTGGGTTCTTCTTTCCCAAGACGTTTCTGTTTATTTTCCTCATATTCGGAATAAGAGCCCTCAAAGAAGAACACATTGGAGTCTCCTTCGAAAGCGAGGATATGCGTACAGATACGGTCGAGGAACCAACGGTCGTGACTGATGACCACGGCACATCCGGCAAAGTCCTCCAAACCTTCTTCGAGAGCACGGAGCGTATTCACGTCGATGTCGTTGGTGGGCTCGTCCAGCAACAGTACATTACCTTCTTCCTTTAGGCAGAGCGCCAGGTGCAGACGGTTGCGCTCACCACCGGAAAGCACCCCGCAGAGCTTTTCTTGGTCGGCGCCGGAGAAGTTGAAACGGGACAGATAGGCGCGTGCATTGATGTCGCGTCCACCCATGCGAATTAGGTCGTTTCCACCGGAGATGACTTGATATACGCTCTTGTTGGGGTCGATATCCTTGTGCTGCTGGTCCACGTAGGCCACCTTTACGGTCTCCCCTACCTCAAACTCGCCTTTATCTGCCTTTTCCAGCCCCATGATAAGGCGGAAAAGCGTGGTCTTACCGGCACCGTTAGGGCCGATGATACCCACGATTCCGTTGGGTGGAAGCATGAAGTTGAGGTCGTCGAACAGCAGTTTGTCGCCGAACGCCTTTGCCACCTGCTTGGCTTCAATCACCTTGTTGCCCAGACGGGGGCCGTTCGGGATAAAGATTTCCAGCTTCTCTTCCTTCTCTTTCACGTCCTCGTTCAGTAATTTGTCGTAGGAGTTCAGACGGGCTTTCCCCTTTGCCTGACGAGCTTTGGGAGCCATACGTACCCATTCCAGCTCGCGTTCCAGTGTCTTGCGGCGCTTGCTGGCTGTCTTTTCTTCCTGCTCCATGCGCTTAGTTTTCTGTTCCAGCCAACTGGAGTAGTTCCCCTTCCAGGGGATGCCCTCGCCACGGTCCAGTTCAAGAATCCAGCCTGCCACATGGTCAAGGAAATAACGGTCGTGCGTCACGGCAATCACCGTACCCTCGTACTGCTGCAAGTGTTGTTCCAGCCAGTCGATAGATTCGGCATCAAGGTGGTTAGTGGGCTCGTCGAGGAGAAGCACATCGGGCTTCTGCAACAATAGGCGGCAAAGGGCCACACGGCGGCGCTCACCACCGGAAAGATGTTCTACGGACTGGTCTTCGGGCGGACAACGGAGGGCATCCATGGCACGCTCCAGCTTGCTGTCGAGGTTCCAGGCATCGGTCGCGTCGATGATGTCCTGCAACTCGGCCTGGCGGGAGAAGAGCTTGTCCATCTTGTCCTGGGCCTCATAATATTCGGGCAAGCCAAACTTCTGATTGATTTCCTCGTATTCTGCCAGCGCGTCCACAATAGGCTGCACGCCTTCCATTACAATTTCCTTTACGGTCTTGGTGGGGTCGAGGTACGGTTCCTGGGCCAGATACCCCACAGAATATCCCGGCGAGAATACCACTTCGCCTTGATAGGACTTATCCAATCCGGCGATAATCTTCAGCAGGGTCGATTTACCCGAACCGTTCAGACCGATGATACCGATTTTTGCCCCGTAGAAGAACGAGAGGTAAATGTTCTTCAGTACCTGCTTGTTGTTCTGCTGAATGGTTTTATTCAGCCCAACCATAGAAAAGATAATCTTTTTATCGTCTACTGTTGCCATGTATTTAATGATTAATGTTCAGTGATAATGATTATATCAAGGATTGATGGGGACAAAGATAAGAAAAAAGTGATATTATTTTGCAAATTTCAAAAAAGTATCTATCTTTGCACCCGCTTAACAGCAATGAAGGATTGAATCGCTAGCTCAGCAGGTAGAGCACAACACTTTTAATGTTGGGGTCTTGGGTTCGAGCCCCAAGCGGTTCACATAGAAACAAAGTCAGAAGGCGACAAAAAGAAAAAGTCCTACAATATCAATGTATTGTGGGACTTTTTTATGTTTCCATCTTACCTGAAAGTCCCAAAAGGGTACGAAAAGAAAAGTTGGACATCCAAACAGTGGTACAATTGGTACAGTGGGTACAGCGCCTCTTCTGCTTCACACACATGTGCTTATGTACATTACTTCATAACGCGTACATTATTTATATACATGCGTGTGTGAGATAGAAGAGACGCTGTACCACTGTACCAACTGTACCCATCAACCTCACCTTTACGCCGCTCAAGTTCACCTTTACGCGGCTAAACCTCACCTTTATTCACGTCATTTCACCTCTTCCAGATAAAGCACACGGCTTGAATAGTCGGTCTGTTTGTGGTAGTCCACCTTATGTGTGTAAGGAATCTCCAACCCGTTTGCCATCAGATAGGCACCGCTGAAAGTCTTTCCTTCATAGTTCAAGGGAACATTATCTATACGGTTCAGTTCATGCACCCGGTATTGCTTGTCGGCACAGAGCCCTGCCATCTTCACACGCGGCAGGTGCTGGTTACAGAAATGTTCCGTCTTCCACCAATAGAAGACTGCCTTGTCCTTCTCCGGAGCCACGTACATCAGAGAAGCCACACCTTGCTTGTCATAAGGAGAGAGCAGGCGGTAAATGTCTCCCAACTGTACTACGGGACGGATGGTCTTGTACTCGGCAATGGCATTCTTGCAAAGAGCCTTTTCTTCTTCCGTCATATTTTTGGGCTGAATTTCCATACCCAAACGACCACTCATGGCAACGTCTATCCGATATTTCAGAGGGATGGTGCGGAACGTCTGATGATTGGGGGCAGCACTGATATGCGATGCCATAGCGATGGCGGGGAAGAAATAGGAAGTTCCCCACTGCATATAGACACGTTGCAGGGCATCGGTATTGTCGCTTACCCAGAACTCGTCGAAGTAAGGCAGCACTCCGTAGTTGGCACGACCGCCGCCACTGGCACATGCCTGGATGGTAAGGTCGGGATATTTGGCACGGATGCGCTGGCAGATTTTCTCGAAGCCGCGGTGAAATTCGATGTACATGTGGCTCTGATTATCCTTCGTCAGATATTGCGAACCGTGGTTCTGGACAGACATATTGGCGTCCCACTTGATGTAATCTATTTCAGGATAAGAGGTCATCAGGTTGTCTACCACACCGAAAACGAAGTCCTGCACGGCAGGATTGGCAAGGTCAAGCACTACCTGCGTGCCGCCGCGTCCCAACACAACGTCACGTTCGGAAGCCTTAAGTACCCAGTCGGGATGCTTCTCGTAGAGTTCGCTGGTAGTGTTCGCCATCTCCGGCTCAATCCAGATGCCAAACTTGACGCCATGTTTCTTGGCATCACTCAGCAAGCCTTCAATGCCGTTCGGAAGCTTGTTCTTGTCCACCACCCAGTCGCCGAGTGATGAGCTGTCGTTCTTACGGGGATACTTGTCGCCAAACCAGCCATCGTCCATCACGAACAACTCGCCACCCATGGAGGCAATGTCCGCCATCATTTGGTCCATACCTTGCTGGTTGATGTCAAAGTACACGCCTTCCCAACTATTCAAAAGAATCTTGCGGGGGGTAGTGCCGTGCGCCAGTTTGTGCAGGCGTGCCCAGCGATGGAAGTTACGGCTGCCGCCACTCAAGCCTTCATTACTATAAGTCAGGGCAAGTTCGGGAGTGCGGAAAAGTTCGTCCTTCTTCAAGGAATAAGTAGAGTTCTCTTCGTTGATTCCGGCAAAGAAATGGTGGTATTCATCATCGTGCGTCTCAATGCGGAGCTTGTAGTTGCCGCTGTAACAGAGGGCTGCACCAATCACGTTGCCCGTGTTCTCCTGCGGACGGCCGTCAAGGGAGAACATCACTTCGGCATGGTCAGTATGGGAATTGCGCACACCGTCCTTATTCTTGATAACCTTCATGCCCGGAGTGAGAGGTTCCTGCGTCAAAACCCCTTCATTGGCCCAGGAGCCGGAGAGATGGGATAGCCATACATCGCCACGGCGGATGGGCAGATAGCCGGAAGCAAACTGATTGAGCACCACCGGCTTCTTCTCCTGATGGGAGATTTCAGTCCAGGATTCTATCACGTCGGCATCCTGCCAGGCACGGTAACAGACGTTGACGAAGAAGGGATACACCTTATCCTTCAGCGCCACGACAGTCGTCACGGCATTCCCATCCTTCTCGGTAGTCACATTCAGCACTTCGAGCTGGAGGGTCATGTTACCGTCGGCATGCTTCACAGCGAGGGCCGTCTCCACGGGAGCGTTCAATCCATATTCGGGATAGGCTGCATGGTTCGCTTCTGCCGCAGAGATATTCTGCAAGTCGGCTTCAGAAAGTCTGTTACCATAATACAAGTGTCTCAGTGTACCGCCTTCAGGAGCCGAAAGCACCAAAGAGGTTTTCGGAGTGGATACACATACGTTTTGAGCCAACAAACTGCCGGTCAGCAGCAGTGCTCCAAAGAGAAAATTTGTTCGTTTCTTGAAATTCATGCTTTTCTTGTTTAGATTCTATATTCATTTAGCTGTGCGCAAATGTAGGCGTTTCCCCGAAGATAAAATAGTATCATTTTATCATATCCTTATACAAATTCTATTTCCGGCTGACAATTGTCCCCGTGGCTTGGTTGGCAGGCATCACCAGCACTTCCGCAATCTGGATATGCTCGGGGACGGCAGCGGCGAAATAGACCACTTCGGCTATATCGTCGCCGGTCAGCGGGCGTATACCTTTATATACATTATCGGCCGCCTCCCGGTTACCACGGAAACGGACGACGGAGAAATTGGTTTCCACCAACCCCGGCTTGATATTCGTTACGCGTACCGGGGTATCCACCAGGTCGATGCGGAGTCCGTCGGAAAGGGCCTTGACGGCAGCCTTGCAAGCACAGTACACACTGCCTCCCGGATAAGCGTAATCTCCGGCAATGGACCCCATATTGATAACATGACCACGGCCACGCTCCACCATACCGGGAACCACGAGGCGGGTCATGGCAAGCAAGGCTTTCACGTTAGTGTCGATGACAATGTCCCATTCATCCAGATTGCCTTCATGTTCCTTGTCCACCCCAATGACGAGTCCGGCATTGTTCACCAGTATGTCTATCGCCTTCCATTCCTCCGGAAGGGATTCGAGGGCGGCACGGGCAGCCTGCCGGTCGCGGACATCGAAAGGAAGCAGATACACATCGGCTCCATATTTCTCCAACAATTCTTTCTTTACAGCATTCAGTTTCTCCACATTACGGCCATTGAGTATAAGCCGGTAACCGTTCATGGCAAATTTACGCGCGCAGCCTTCCCCTATTCCCGAGGAGGCTCCGGTGATGAGTACAATCTTCTTTTCCATCATGTTATTAAGTTTTAATATCAATACTGCCAACAAAGGTATTACTTATTATTTTAACTTCATAGGAATAATGAATTTTAGAGTAAGGCGAAAAATCCCGATAAATTATGTAACTTTGTACCCGCTTTTTTGAAAGCTTGAGAAACTGTTTTGATTTTATTTCAGCTTTCTTCTGAGATTTGTTTAATTCGTTTGGATAAAGTAAAAGACGCTTATGCAAAAGTCCGATTGCATCATCAGTGTGGAGCACGTATCGAAATTCTTCGGAGACAAGGCCGTGCTGAATGATGTGAATTTGTCTGTCCGTAAGGGCGAGTTTGTAACAATACTGGGACCGTCCGGCTGCGGAAAGACAACACTGTTACGCCTCATTGCAGGCTTTCAGACAGCCTCGGAAGGAGTGATAACCATTGCCGGAAAGGACATCACGCAGACACCGCCGCACAAGCGTCCGGTGAACACCGTGTTCCAGAAGTACGCCCTCTTCCCCCACCTCAACGTGTTCAACAACATTGCCTTCGGGCTGAAGCTGAAGAAGCTGCCCGGTGCCACCATCGAGAAGAAGGTAAAGCAGGCCCTGCGCATGGTGGGCATGACGGACTATGAGGACCGCGATGTAGACTCCCTCTCCGGCGGGCAGCAACAGCGCGTAGCCATTGCCCGAGCTATCGTCAACGAACCCGAAGTGCTGCTGCTGGACGAACCCCTTGCCGCCCTGGACCTAAAAATGCGCAAGGACATGCAGATGGAGCTAAAGGAGATGCACCAGAAGCTGGGCATCACCTTCGTATATGTGACCCACGACCAGGAAGAGGCACTGACCTTGAGCGATACCATCGTCGTGATGAGCGAAGGACGCATCCAGCAAATAGGCGTGCCGACGGACATCTACAATGAACCCATCAACTCCTTCGTAGCAGACTTCATTGGTGAAAGCAACATCTTGAACGGAGTTATGATAAAGGATAAAGCCGTCACCTTCTGCGGACACGAATTTGAATGCGTGGACACGGGATTTGGCGAGCAGATGCAGGTAGACGTAGTGATTCGCCCCGAAGACATCTACATCTTCGATGTATCCGACGCCGCACAGCTGACGGGGACCGTAACCAGCTGCATCTTCAAGGGTGTGCACTACGAAATGCTGGTGCAGACGCGCGAAGGCTACGAGCTGATGGTGCAGGACTACCATGCCTTCGAGGCAGGACGCGAAGTCGGTCTGCTGGTGAAGCCCTTCGACATCCATGTGATGAAGAAGGAACGCACCTGCAACACCTTCGAAGGAAAGCTGGTGGACGAGACACATGTAGAGTTCCTAGGCTGCAACTTCGAGTGCCTGCCCGTGCAAGGCATCGAACCGGGCAGTAGCGTACAAGTGGAAGTGGACTTCCAGTACGTCATCCTCGAGGACAACGAAGAGGACGGCCGTCTGACGGGTGAAGTGAAATTCATCCTCTACAAAGGAAACCATTACCACCTGACCGTGTTTACGGACTGGGACGAAGATATCTTTGTCGACACCAACGACGTGTGGGACGACGGCGACCGTGTAGGTATCACCATCGCCCCTCAAAATATACGGATTGTTCAATCTCTTAATAAGGAAGGAAGTGCTCAATAAGTTATCCCATTTCTTCATGCGCCGGCGCAACTGGACGGTACCCTACGCGCTGTTTCTGCTTGTATTTGTCATAGTACCGCTACTGCTCATCGTGCTCTATGCCTTTACGGACGAAGGGGGAGCGTTTACGCTGGCCAACTTCCGCAAGTTCATGATGCACCCCGAAGCGATGAACACGTTTGTCTACTCCATCGGAATAGCCGTTATCACCACGCTGGTCTGCCTGCTGCTGGGCTATCCGGCAGCGTATATCCTGAGCCAGAAGCAATTCAACACCTCACGCACCATGGTGGTGCTGTTCATCCTCCCATGTGGGTGAATATCTTGATACGTACGCTTGCCACAGTGGCGCTGTTCGACTTCCTGAACCTGCCGCTGGGCGAAGGTGCCCTTGTGTTCGGTATGGTCTACAACTTCCTGCCGTTCATGATATACCCCATTTACAACACTCTTCAGAAGATGGACCACAATCTGATTGAGGCTGCGCAGGACTTGGGAGCCTCTCCTACCCGCGTATTCGGCAAGGTGATTCTGCCGCTCTCCATGCCGGGAGTGATGAGCGGCATAGTGATGGTGTTTATGCCTACGGTTTCTACCTTTGCCATTGCCGAGTTGCTGACGATGAACAACATCAAACTGTTCGGCACCACGGTGCAAGAGAATATTTACAACGGAATGTGGAACTACGGTGCCGCCCTCTCGCTCATCATGCTGCTGCTGATAGGCATCACCATCCTCTTTACCAACGAGGAGGACGGGGCATCGAATGAAAGCGGAGGTGTGATATGATGACACGAATCTTGACCCGCGGCTACTTGTGGCTGCTGCTGGCGTTACTCTACTCGCCTATCCTGATAATCATGATATTCTCCTTCACCGAGGCAAAGGTGCTGGGCAACTGGACGGGGTTCTCCACCAAGCTGTACAGCTCCTTGTTTACGGGCGGGATGCACCACTCGCTGATAAATGCCATCTGGAACACATTCGCCATTGCCCTGCTTGCTGCCACCGCCAGCACGGCGCTGGGCAGCATTGCAGCTATCGGCATCTTCAATCTGCGCTCGCGCACACGGCAGGTAATGAACTTCGCCAATGCCATCCCGATGATGAATGCAGACATTATCACCGGTGTGTCGCTGTTCCTGCTGTTCGTCAGCTTCGGCATATCGCAAGGATTCACCACAGTGGTACTGGCACACATCACTTTCTGCACGCCCTACGTGGTGCTCAGCGTAATGCCCCGGCTCAAAAAGATGAACCAGAATGTCTACGAGGCGGCACTCGACCTGGGCGCCACACCGTTCCAAGCACTGCGCAAGGTTATTCTTCCGGAGATATTTCCGGGTATGATAAGCGGATTCATCCTTGCTTTCACGCTCTCCATCGACGACTTTGCCGTGACCATCTTCACCATCGGCAACCAGGGGCTGGAAACGCTCTCCACCTACATCTACGCCGATGCGCGCAAAGGTGGACTGACGCCGGAACTGCGGCCACTCTCCACCATCATCTTCGTGACAGTGCTGGTGCTGCTGATTGTAATCAACAAGCGGGCCGAACGGACGAAAAACGATTGATGTGAGTGATGAGTTATAAGTTATCAATTGTCAAGAACAAGATGATGAAAAGGATAATAAACATACTGATTCTACTGTGCTGTATCGCATCCCTCTCTTCTTGTGGAAACTCCACAGAAGAGCGCAGCCGTGTACTGAAGATATACAACTGGGCGGACTACATCGATGAAGATGTGCTTGCCGAATTTCCCGACTGGTACAAGCAGCAGACGGGCGAAGACCTCCGTATCATCTACCAGGTGTTCGATATCAACGAAATCATGCTCACCAAAATTGAGCGCGGGCACGAGGACTTCGACGTCGTATGCCCCTCGGAGTACATCATCGAACGCATGCTTCGCAAAGACCTCCTGCTACCCATCGACCGCAACTTCGGCCACACGCCGGACTACATCCCCAACGTGTCGCCCTACATTCGCCACGAGCTGAACAAGACCTCGCAACCGGAACGCCAGACCGAGGACTATGCCGTGCCCTACATGTGGGGCACCGCTGGTATCCTCTTCAACAAAAAGTTTATTACCGCCGAAGAGGCCGGCACATGGGACATCCTCTGGGACTCCAAAAACCGCGGCAAAATACTGATGAAGGACAGCTACCGCGATGCCTACGGTACCGCCATCATCTACGCCCACGCCCGGGAGCTGGCCGACAGCACCGTCACCGTAGAGCAACTGATGAACGACAACTCCCCGCAGGCCATCGCCCTGGCCGAGCAACGCCTCAAGGAGATGAAACCCAACATCGCCGGCTGGGAAGCCGACTTCGGCAAGGAAATGATGACCAAGAACAAGGCGTGGATTAACTTCACCTGGAGCGGCGACGCCGTCTGGGCCATCGAGGAGGCCGATGCCGTGGGTGTGGAACTGGACTACACCGTCCCCTGCGAAGGCAGCAACATCTGGTACGACGGCTGGGTAATCCCCCGCTACGCCCGCAACGTGAAGGCGGCAAGCTATTTCATCAACTACCTCTGCCAGCCTTCCGTGGCACTGCGCAACATGGATGCCATCGGCTACGTCAGCGCCGTAGCCACACCGGAAATCATGGAGGCCAAAACCGATACCACGCTCGACGTGCACTCCGACCTCAGCTACTTCTTCGGCCCCCTGCCCGGAGCCGACAGCCTGCAGATAGACCCGGTACAATATCCTGACCGCCGAGTAGTGGAACGCTGCGCCATGATACGCGACTTCGGCGACCGCACGGAACTGGTGCTCGAGATGTGGAGCCGCGTGAAAGGTGACAATCTCAACACAGGCATTGTGCTGCTCATCTTCGCCGTTTTCGGTCTGCTCTTCATCTGGCTGGTATATGCCAAGATACGAAAGTACAAGCAGAAACGCCGCCACCGTCTCCGCAGAAAGCGGAAAAGGGGATGAACAACACATTGTTTACCTAAAAACCCGTCAACGTGCAAGGAACAAAGAATCTGACACAAGGCCCCATCAACCGCCAGCTTTTCACGCTGGCAATGCCCATCATGGCCACCTCGTTCATCCAGATGGCCTACAGCCTGACGGACATGGCATGGGTAGGGCGTCTGGGCAGTGAGTCCGTGGCTGCAGTAGGTGCGGTAGGCATACTGACGTGGATGTCCGGATCCATCGCCTTGCTCAATAAAGTGGGCGCCGAAGTCAGCGTAGGCCAGTCCATCGGTGCACGCAGCGAAGAGGATGCACGCAGCTTTGCTTCGCACAACATTACGATTGCCCTGCTCATCTCCGTCTGCTGGGGAGGTCTGCTCTTCCTTTTCGCCCGCCCCATCCTGAACATCTTCGAGCTGAAACAGCATATCACGGACGCCGCCGTGACTTATCTGCGCATCGTGTCGACGGGACTGCCTTTCATCTTTCTCTCCGCTGCCTTTACGGGCATCTACAACGCGGCAGGACGAAGCAAGATTCCGTTCTACATCAGCGGGACGGGACTGATAATGAACATCGTCCTCGACCCTCTGTTCATCTTCGGCTTCGGTTGGGGAACAGTGGGCGCGGCACTTGCCACATGGCTTTCCGAAGCTACAGTATTCGGCATCTTCGTCTACAAACTCCGGGGGAAAAGCGCCGTGCTCGGAGGTTTCTCCTTTATCGTTCCGCTGAAAAAGAAGTACACCCGGCGCATCTTCAAGCTCGGGCTGCCCGTGGCTACGCTGAACACGCTATTTGCCTTCGTCAATATGTTCCTCTCGCGCACCGCCTCGGAGCAGGGAGGACACATCGGACTGATGGCATTCACCACCGGTGGACAAATCGAGGCCATCACCTGGAATACTTCGCAAGGATTCTCCACGGGGCTGAGCACGTTCATCGCCCAGAACTATGCCGCGGGGCAGAAGTCGCGCGTGAAGCAAGCATGGCGCACCACCATGTGGATGACGGGCGTATTCGGAAGCCTCTGCTCACTACTGTTCATCTTCTTCGGCAGCGAGGTGTTCTCTATCTTCGTACCCGAGGCCGAAGCCTACCGTGTGGGTGGAGATTTCCTCCGCATCGACGGCTATTCGCAAATGTTCATGATGATGGAAATTACCATGCAGGGCGTGTTCTACGGACTGGGACGGACAGTGCCGCCTGCCATTGTCAGCATCGGATGCAATTACATGCGTATTCCGGTGGCGTTATTGCTGGTGCACATGGGTATGGGAGTGGACGCCATCTGGTGGGCAGTAAGTGGAACGACCGTTGCCAAAGGTCTTATACTGACAGCCTGGTTCGTCCTCATCAAAAGGAAAATTCTCTAAAAAAGGACAGAACTGGCGAACTTTAGAAAGAAGAATATGGTTATTATATACATAAATTTGCAACATTAAAGATAAAGTCAACTTTTAAAGAAAAAGAGTTATGAAGAAGATGAAATTTACAGTATTACTTTTGTGCGGCGCATTGCTGCTGGGCAGTTGCGGCACAATGAACAACAAGGCCAAAGGTGGAATAATCGGCGGTGGCTCCGGTGCAGCAGCAGGTGCCATTATCGGCGGACTGATAGGTAAAGGCAAGGGGGCAGCCATTGGAGCTGCGGTAGGTGCTGCAGTAGGTACGGGTGCCGGCGTTGCCATCGGACACAAGATGGACAAGAAGGCTGCCGAAGCTGCCAAGATTGAAGGCGCCCAAGTGGAGCAGGTGACGGATGCAAACGGCTTGCCGGCTGTCAAAGTATCCTTTGCGGCAGGTATTCTTTTCGGCTTCAACTCCGCAGCACTGAGCAACGAGGCAAAGGCTTCCCTGCGCGAACTCGCACAGATTCTGAAGGAAGACCCGACAACCGATATCGCCATCATCGGCCATACCGACAAAGTGGGTACTTACGAAGCCAACATGAAAGTTTCCAAGAACCGCGCCTATGCCGTAGAGAACTATTTGCAGGATTGCGGCGTATCTCCGGCCCAGTTCAAGAAAGTGGAAGGCGTGGGATACAACGAATACGACGAAAGTCTGTCTGCCGACCAGAACCGACGCGTAGAGGTATATATGTATGCCAGCGAACAGATGATTAAGAATGCGGAGGCAGCTAATTAATATGGTAAAGTGATTAATGTGTTAATGTGCCAATATGCATATTGGCACATTAACACATTAATCACATTGGCACTCTCTCCATGAAACTCCCGAAGCCTTTGCGGTTCCTCCGCAACATCATATTATTCTTCTTTATTTCCACTATCCTAGCGGTAGTGGCTTATCGTTTTGTACCCGTCTACATCACGCCACTGATGGTTATTCGCAGCGTGCAACAGGTCTTTAAGGGTGAAAGTCCATGCTGGCACCACACTTGGGTATCTTCCGACAAGATATCCCCTCACCTGCCTATGGCCGTCATTGCCTCGGAAGACAACCGGTTTGCCACACACAACGGATTCGATTTCATCGAGATACAGAAAGCGATAAAGGAGAATGAAACAAGAAAACGGAAACGGGGCGCAAGCACCATCAGCCAGCAGACGGCAAAGAATGTATTCCTATGGCCCCAGTCTTCCTGGGTACGTAAAGGACTGGAAGTCTACTTCACCGTACTAATAGAGTTCTTCTGGTCCAAAGAACGTATCATGGAGGTCTATCTCAACTCCATCGAAATGGGAAAAGGCATCTATGGCGCACAAGCTGCCGCCAAATACAAGTTCAAGACTACAGCAGCCAAGCTCTCTGCCGGACAGTGCGCACTAATAGCGGCAACATTGCCCAACCCCATACGCTTCGACTCAGCACACCCCTCCCCTTACATAAAGAAAAGGCAAGGACAGATTCTACGATTGATGAAACTGGTACCCAAATTCCAGCTAAATGAGAAGCGGACAAAAGAATAAGAAGAGGATGTATCAAAACAGTTAATAGCACACAGATGACACATCCTCCTTTAATTCTTAATTTTTAATTAATACGCGTGTCCTCCCTCTTCCATCTCCTTCGCATCAATCTTGCGATTGTCGATACTGCGCCAAGCGTAGAAGATGTAGGCAAGAACGAAAGGAACAAGGATAGAGACATAAGCCATAACCTCAGTGTGAACTGGCTCGAGCAACTGTTTGCCAACGTGAGTGAGCTTTGCAGGTCGTGGGTAGAAGGATAATAGGCCGTATTGTTATAGCCTGCCACAAGCAGCAGTGCCAATACCGTAAGCACCGTCCCTGCACCGGCAAACCAGATACCCTTGTCGAATGCCGGCTTCCACAGCGTGCGGATAATGCCCCAGAGCACAGCCACCACACCAACCAGGAATACAAGCAGCACTACCGGCATCTGCAGGAAGTTCGTCAGATACTTGTAAGGTTCCATGAACACCTCTCCCGTTTCCGGGCGTACAGCATAGCCGTCGGCAAGCAGCGTACGGATGACGAAGGCCAGGAAGAATACCAGGAACAACGCCGTATTTCCCCAAAGTGCCCGGCGGCAGCGTTTCACCAAATCATCCTCATTGATATTATTAATAAAATAAAGCGCTCCCAAGATACGTGCCAGGAAGAACACAGCCAGCCCCAGCACCACATTCCACGGATTAAGCAACGCATCCAACCCATGCCAGCCGTTAGCCCATTGACTGATAACCGGCATTGCCGCATCTGCGATATTCCCTTTATTGATATAGAAGTTAGACCCCGTGAAGAACGTGGCCACTGCCCCACCCAGCAATACCGGACCTACCACTCCGTTTATCACCAGGAACGTGCGATACGTTGTCTTGCCCAGCAGATTTCCCGCCTTCGACTGAAACTCGTAGCTGACAGCCTGCAACACAAAGCTGAACAGAATAATCATCCACAACCAATAAGCTCCTCCGAAACTGGTACTATAGAACAACGGAAACGAAGCAAAGAACGCGCCTCCAAACGTGACAAGCGTTGTAAACGTGAACTCCCACTTCCGTCCCGTAGAATTAATCATCATCTTCTTCTGCTCCTCCGTCTTCCCCAGACAGAACAGAAGCGAATTACCTCCCTGCACAAACAGCAGGAATACCAGCAGTGCTCCCAGCAAGGAGACTACGAACCACCAATAGTGTTGAAGAAATATATAAGCATTCATTGTGAGTTATGAGTTATAAGTTATGAGTTATGTGACGGTGTGTGCGTTTCGGTTTCCGGACCTTTGCGAATGGCCTTCAGCATAATTCCCACCTCGGCAATCAGCATGACAGTGAAAAGTACCAGGAAGATAAAGAACGTGGTCTGCACGGAGCCGACATCCAGCTTGGAGATGGCGGCACTCGTGGGCAGCATATCTTGGATGGCCCACGGCTGGCGACCGCACTCGGCAACCACCCATCCGGCTTGTCCGGCCAGATAGCCCAGCGGAATGGTGAGCATAGCCACCCAATGCATCCACGGCATCCGCGACAAGTCTTTCTTATAGGCCAGGAACAGCACTACGATAAAGAAGAGAATGAAATATCCACCCAACATCACCATCACACGGAACATGTAGAACGTAAGGGGCACATTGGGCACCAGCTCGTTCACGTCCTTGATATAACCGTAACCGAAATAGGCTACATTATCTTTCAACACTTTGGCAGCCACCTCTGCATCTGCCTCATTGCCCGCAGCCTTGGCTGCACGATAGGCGGCAAACGCACCGATAGCCGTTTTTCCTTTTTCTATTTTCTCCTCTGCCGAAAGCGCTACGGTACCATCGCTCAACGGATATCCGCCTTTCAGCAGGTCATTGATACCGGGAACAAAAGCATCCATCTTGCGCTCGGCAAGCAACGACAGCATCTTCGGAATTTCCACACGGAAAAGGAATGGGTCTACTCCGTCCTGCGGTGTCTGCTTGGCAGGATTCAGCAGCCCGAACGCTACCAATCCGGCACCTTGCCGCCCTTCATAATAGCCTTCCATAGCAGCCAGCTTCATCGGCTGCTTTTGCGCCACCTGATAGCCCGAGCCATCACCCGTCCAGGCAGAGAGCACAGCGGCACACAGACCTACCCATGCGGCAATCTTTACACTTGCCAGCGCAAATTTCTTCTCGCGCTTCTTCCACAGATACCAGCAGCTTACGCCTACTACAAACACGGCAGCCAGCACCCAGCCGGACAGCACGCTGTGGAAGAACTTGTTGACAGCCATCGGCGAAGTTGCCACAGCCCAGAAGTCCACCATCTCGTTGCGTGCCGTATCGGGATTGAACTCCATACCTACGGGATTCTGCATCCACGCATTGGCAACCAGAATCCACCAGGCAGAAATCGTGGCGCCCAGCCCCGTGAGCCAAGTAGATGCCAGGTGGAAACGCTTGCTCACCTTATCCCAGCCGAAGAACATGACGGCGATAAACGTTGCTTCCATAAAGAAAGCCAAAATACCCTCGATGGCAAGCGGCGCACCGAAGATGTCGCCCACAAACCAACTGTAATTACTCCAATTCGTACCGAATTCAAATTCCAGAATAATACCGGTTGCTACACCAATAGCAAAGTTGATACCGAAAATCTTCATCCAGAATTTGGCAGTACGTTTCCAAAATTCGTCACCCGTACGGTAGTACGCTGTCTCCATGATGCCCATAATTACCGCCAGTCCAAGTGTCAGCGGCACAAAAATCCAGTGATAGATGGCGGTCAAGGCAAATTGGGCTCTCGACCAGTCAATCAGGGAAGTGTCAATGTGTCCAAGCATAAGAATCAAGTTATGAGTTATAAGTTATGAGTTATTAAGTTTTTAAGTTATCGGGTAAGAACAGAGAGACACGGAGAATTTATAAGGGCAAGGAAATAAACTCTGTGTCTCCGTGTTTAGTCGCCCAAACTCCGATGGATAAGCTCATTACTGACATAGCCTTCCTTGTCATCGCCCACCACGGGGGTATTCAGAAACCGTGGGAAGAAGAAAAGGCGGAGAATGAAGAACATGATGAATAACTTCACAAGAATGATAAGCCACAAAGTACGCCCTAACGTCATACTTCGAAAACCTTCCAAATAAAAACGCCAAATGTTTACCGCAGTCTGTTTCATGCCGATAAAATTATAATGATTACAAATATAAAATACTTTTATATAAAGAACAAATAAAAAGGTGAAAAGTTGAACAGAAAAAAGACTTCTCCCATTCATCGGTACAAAAAAGATTTTAGGCGAGGAAAATTTCCCCAACGTCTATCACTTTTGCAATCCTTTCTCCACCCTACTACATTTGCAAATGTAAAACCATAGAATAACGAAGATATGACGAACGTAAAAAGATTGACAGTGATAGCGCTATGTATGGCAAGCTGTATGGGAGTGGCCGCCCAAAACGGCACTTCCACGCAGATACCCGGCAGTTCCGAGCAGCCAGCCGACAGCCTGCCCGCCCAATGGGACTTGCAAGCGTGCATCGACTATGCCTTGCAGCAAAACATCACCATCCGCAAGAACCGCCTCAGTGCGGAAAGTGCCCAGGTAGATGTAAAGACCGCCCGAGCCGCTCTCTTCCCCAGCCTTTCGGCCAGTGTGAGCCAGCGTGTCGTGAATCGCCCGAAGAGCGAGACAAACACCATCATCGACGGCGACAACATCACCAGCAGCCAGAGCAAGACTTCCTATAACGGCAGCTACGGCATCGATGCCAACTGGACCCTCTACAACGGCGGGAAACGCCTCAACACCATCAAACAACAGCAACTGAACAACCGCATTGCCGAACTTAGCGTAGCACAGAGCGAGAACAGCATCGAAGAAAGTATCGCACAAACCTACGTACAGATACTCTACGCCGCCGAAGCCGTGAAAGTGAACGAATCGACCCTGGAAGTGAGCCAGGCCGAATGCGAACGCGCCCGCCAACTTCTCGAAGCAGGAAGCATAGCCAAAAGCGACCTGGCACAACTGGAAGCGCAAGTGAGTACCGACAAGTACCAGCTGGTGACAGCACAAGCCACCCTGCAAGACTACAAACTACAACTGAAACAACTCCTGGAACTGGACGGCGAATCCGAGATGAACCTCTACATCCCCACACTCGGCACGGAAAACGTACTGGCACCCCTGCCCACCAAAACGGACGTTTACCGTTCTGCCCTCGTGCTCCGTCCGGAAATAGAAGCCGGCAAACTGAATATACAGACATCCGACCTCGACATCAAAATTGCCCGCGCTGGCTATCTGCCTACGCTGAGCCTCAGCGCCGGCATCGGAACCAGCCATGCCAACGGCAATGACTTCACCTTCAGCGAGCAAGTCAAACAGAACTGGAACAACTCGCTGGGCTTCACCGTAAGCGTGCCTATCTTCAGCAACCGGCAGACCAAGAGTGCCGTAGAGAAAGCCAAGATTCAGAAGCAGACCAGCGAACTGGACCTGCTGGACGACCAAAAAACGCTGTACAAGACCATCGAAACCCTCTGGCTCGATGCCAACAGCGCCCAGCAGCGCTACGCCGCCGCCACAGAGAAACTGAAAAGTACGCAGACCAGCTATGAACTGATTCAAGAGCAGTTCAACCTGGGCATGAAGAATACCGTAGAACTGCTGACTGAGAAAAGCAATCTGCTCAGCGCACAGCAGGAGACACTGCAAGCCAAATACATGGCCATACTGAATATGCAGCTACTGAAGTTTTATCAAGGAGAAAAAATCGAATTATAATACCTTATATATATATGAACAAAAAAAGAATCATCCTCATTGCCGTAGCTGCCGTAATCATAGTGGGCGGCGGCGTATGGCTCTTCGGTGGTGCCAAGGCCAAGCACAAGGTGACCTACGCCACAGCAACCATCCATAAAGGTGAGATTTCCGAATCCGTAACCGCCACGGGAACCATCGAACCGGTGACAGAAGTGGAAGTGGGTACCCAGGTGAGCGGTATCATTGACAAGATTCATGTAGACTACAATTCCGTAGTAACCAAAGGCCAGCTCATTGCCGAGATGGACCGCGTGACCCTGCAAAGCGAACTTGCCTCGCAACGCGCCGCCTACAACGGTGCAAAGGCCGAATACGAGTACCAGAAGAAACTCTACGAACGCAACAAGACGCTGAACGAAAAGCAGCTCATCGCCGCCACGGACTATGAGCAATCCGTCTATAACTACGAGAAGGCCCGCAGCAACTACGAAAGCAGCCAGGCATCACTGGCAAAGGCTGAACGCAACCTCTCCTACGCCACCATCACCTCTCCCATCGACGGTGTGGTCATCAGCCGTGACGTGGAAGCAGGACAGACCGTGGCTTCCGGCTTCGAGACACCGACACTGTTCACCATCGCTGCCGACCTGACGCAGATGCAGGTTGTGGCCGACGTGGACGAAGCGGACATAGGCGGTGTGGAAGAGGGACAGCGCGCCACGTTTACCGTAGACGCCTACCCGAATGACGTGTTCGAAGGAGTGGTCACACAAATTCGTCTGGGAGATGCCAGCTCAAGCAGCACGTCGAACACCAGCACCAGCACGGTTGTGACCTACGAAGTAGTCATCTCCGCCCACAACCCGGACCTGAAACTGAAACCACGCCTGACAGCTAACGTCACCATCTTCACCCTCGACCGCAAAGACGTGCTGTGCGCTCCCGCCCGTGCCCTGCGCTTCAACCCCGAAAAACCGCTTATCGGCGACAATGATATCGTGAAGGATTGCGAAGGGGAACATAAACTCTGGACCCGCAAAGGCAACACCTTTACCGCCCATCCAGTGAAGATAGGTATCTCCAACGGAGTCAACACGGAAATTATCAGTGGCATTAACGAAGGTACCATAGTAGTGACCGAAGCCACCATCGGCAGCATGCCCGGCAGCGGCGCTCCGGACATGAGCCAGGAAGCTCCCGGCGGTGAGAAGAGTCCGTTCATGCCTGGCCCTCCGGGAAGTAAGAAGAAGAGCGGAAAATAATACAAAAAAAGAATTATGAATAAAGCAGTCATTGAACTTCAAAATATCAAACGCAACTTCCAGGTGGGGGACGAAACCGTGCATGCCCTGCACGGCGTCTCGTTCACCATCCGTGAAGGCGAGTTTGTCACCATCATGGGTACATCGGGCTCCGGAAAGTCTACTTTGCTGAATACCCTCGGCTGCCTGGACACACCCACCAGCGGCGAATACCTGCTGGACGGTATCTCCGTACGTACCATGAGCAAGCCTCAACGCGCCGTACTACGCAACCGTAAAATCGGCTTCGTATTCCAGAGCTACAACCTGCTGCCCAAAACCACTGCCGTGGAAAATGTGGAGCTACCGCTGATGTATAACTCCTCCGTCTCGGCTTCCGAAAGGCGGAGACGTGCCATCGAAGCCCTGCAAGCCGTGGGGCTGGGCGACCGACTGGAACATAAGTCCAATCAGATGTCCGGCGGTCAGATGCAACGCGTAGCCATCGCCCGCGCCTTGGTGAACAATCCCGCCGTTATCCTGGCAGACGAAGCTACGGGTAACCTGGACACCCGTACTTCTTTCGAGATTCTGGTACTGTTCCAAAAGCTGCATGCCGAAGGGCGCACCATCATCTTCGTCACCCACAACCCCGAAATAGCCCAGTACAGCAGCCGCAACATCGTGCTGCGCGACGGACAAATCAAGGACGATACCATCAACACCCAAATCCAGAATGCAGCCGAAGCCCTGGCAGCATTGCCTAAGCAGGAGGAGGAATGAGGGATAAGGGATTAAGGATTAGGGATTAATTTTAAACTTTCCATTAAAACGATATGAACGGAACAAACCTTTTCAAAATAGCCTTGCGAGCCTTGAACAACAACAAGCTGCGCGCATTCCTCACCATGCTGGGCATCATCATTGGCGTGGCGTCCGTCATCACGATGCTTGCCATCGGACAAGGTTCGAAGAAAAGCATCCAGGCGCAAATCTCCGAGATGGGCTCCAACATGATTATGATTCACCCCGGTGCCGACATGCGCGGCGGTGTCCGCCAAGACCCCAGCGCCATGCAGACCTTGAAGCTGACCGACTACGAAGCCCTGCGCAACGAAACCAACTTCCTGGCTGCCGTCAGCCCCAATGTCTCCTCCAGCGGGCAGCTCATCGCGGGCAACAACAACTACCCTTCCTCCGTGAGCGGCGTGGGCACGGACTATCTCGAAATCCGGCAGCTCAGCGTGGAGAACGGCGAGATGTTTACCGAAGCCGACATACAGACCTCTGCCAAGGTGTGCGTCATCGGAAAGACCATCCAAGACAACCTCTTTCCCGGAGGAGAGGACCCCGTGGGACGTATCATCCGTTTCAACCAAGTGCCCTTCCGCGTGGTGGGCGTGCTGAAGTCCAAAGGCTACAACTCCATGGGCATGGACCAAGACGACGTAGTGCTTGCCCCCTACAGCACCGTGATGAAACGCCTGCTGGCACAGACCTACCTTAGCGGCATCTTCGCCTCCGCCCTCACCGAGGACATGACGGACAATGCCACCGACGAGATCACCGAGATACTGCGCCGCAACCACAAGCTGAAGGAGAGTGACGACGACGACTTCACCATTCGCAGCCAGCAGGAACTCAGCACCATGCTGAACTCCACCACCGACCTGATGACCACGCTGCTTGCCTGCATAGCCGGCATTTCGCTCGTAGTGGGCGGCATCGGCATTATGAACATCATGTACGTATCGGTGACGGAACGCACGCGCGAAATCGGCCTGCGCATGAGTGTAGGCGCCCGCGGTGTCGACATCTTGAGCCAGTTCCTCATCGAAGCCATTCTTATCAGCATCACCGGAGGCATTATCGGTGTCATCATCGGATGCGGAGCCAGCTTGATAGTGAAGGGCGTTGCCCACTGGCCCATCTTCATCCAGCCGTGGAGTGTATTCCTCTCCTTCGCCGTATGTACCGTCACCGGAGTGTTCTTCGGTTGGTATCCCGCCAAGAAAGCTGCGGACCTCGACCCGATAGAGGCCATACGCTACGAATAACCTTTTCTCCCTTGCCGGAAGTTAGCCAAATAGTTCTTAAGTATTAGGAAAAAAGTTTCCGGCAATAGGGAAAAAAGTTATGCGAAACTAAGAACAATCTCTATCCCAAGCCTTGGGATAGACATCCGCAAGCTTGGGATACATATCCGCAACCTGGAAACGCTTATCCGCAACCTGCGAACAGAGATTTGCTTCGCAGGCAGCGGATATTTCCAATATCCACCTAAAATCCGTATCTTTGTATCATGATGAAACAACAGCTCCCTAACCCACGCCGCCGCGGCATCGAAACCCTGATACACATCATTGTCTGGGGTATCGTCATCGGTTTCCCCTTTCTGATGATGACACGCAGCGGCTTCAATATCAGCCTTGCGGACTATCTGCGCCACGGTAGCAGCAGTACCCTCTCATTCTTCCTTGTATTCTACATCAACTACTGCCTCCTCATTCCCCGCTACTTGTTCGAGGGACGCATCCGGCAGTATCTCCTGCTGAACACACTGCTCATCATCTGCATTACCACCGGCGCCCACCTTTGGCAAGAATACACATTCCAAAACCATATGCGCGGCGATGATGACGGTCAGCACATGGGGCCTCCCAAATGGATATTCATCTTGCGCGACGTCTCGACCATGATTCTCACCGCCGGCCTCAGCGCTGCCATCAAGCTGAGCCGCCGCTGGGCGCAGATGGACGCCGCCCGCCGCGAAGCCGAGAAAAGCCGCACGGAAGCCGAGTTGAAGAACCTGCGCAACCAGCTCAACCCGCACTTCCTGCTCAATACGCTGAATAACATCTACGCCCTCATCGCCTTCGATGCCGACAAGGCACAGACTGCCGTGCAGGAACTGAGCCGACTGCTGCGCCATGTGCTGTATGACAATCAGCAGAACTTCGTCACCCTGGACAAGGAGATGGACTTCATCCGCAACTACATCGAACTGATGCGCATCCGTCTCTCCGCCAACGTCCGTGTGGAAACAAAGATAGACGTCCGACCGGACAGCCGTACTGAAATAGCTCCGCTCATCTTTATTTCCCTCATAGAGAATGCCTTCAAGCATGGCATCTCCCCCACCGAACCCAGCTTTATCCGTATCCACTTCAGTGAAAGCCCCGGAGAGATACATTGCGAAATAACCAACAGCTATCATCCCAAAAGCGTGGCAGACAAGAGTGGAAGCGGCATCGGGTTGGAACAAGTGCGCAAGCGTCTGGAGCTGACCTATCCGGTCATTACGACTGGCAGCAAGGAGTGAGTGAGGACATGAAAGAGTATAAATCTATTTTAATTATAAAGATATGAATCTGAAGTGCGCCATTGTAGACGACGAGCCCCTCGCCCTGGGGTTGCTGGAAAGCTACGTCAACAAGACCCCGTTTCTAGAGTTGGTCGGTAAATACTCCAGTGCCGTACAAGCCATCAAGGAGTTGCCCGAGAAGCACATCGACCTGCTTTTCCTCGACATCCAGATGCCCGAACTGAACGGACTGGAATTTTCGAAGATGGTCGATTCCGGCACCCGCATTGTCTTTACCACCGCCTTCGACCAGTATGCCATAGACGGCTACAAAGTCAATGCGCTGGACTACCTGCTGAAACCCATCTCCTACGTCGACTTTCTGCAGGCTGCCAACAAGGCTGTGCAATGGTTTGAATTGCTGCAACAGCCCAAGGAAGAGATTCAGAGCATCTTCGTAAAGAGCGAGTATAAGCTGGTGCAAATCGAATTGAGTAAAATTCTGTACATAGAGGGGCTGAAAGACTATCTCAAAATCTACGAGGAGGATTCTCCCAAGCCTATCTTGTCTCTCATGAGCATGAAGGCAATGGAGGAACTTCTGCCTGCCTCGCGTTTCATGCGCGTCCACCGTTCCTACATTGTTCAGAAGAATAAAATACGTATTATAGACCGTGGTCGCATCGTGTTCGGAAAGAACTACATCCCGATAAGCGACAGCTATAAACTGGCTTTTCAAGAAATTTTTAGACCAAAGAAGCTTAAAAAAATCGACCAATCCGTCGATAAAATCGGAAAAACCGTCGATTTATTATAGAATCTTTTTGCATATTAAAATATGTTTTTTTATCTTTGCACCGAACAGATAGGAGTTGTGAAACTCCCCCAATAGAATAGTTTAGTTAAGTCTAGTTTAGTTTTTGTGTGAAGCACTTCCTCCGTAAGCGAACGCTGGAAGTGCTTTTTACATATCAACACTATTTAATCCACAAGCAGAAAAATTATCAAAGCAAATTTAAAAAACTATATATAACTACATATCAAACACCAACATAACATTCATTTTCTTATCTTTAATACAGAAACAAGTGGGCACGCATGTTTTATGATTTTACTAATCACATCTGTATAATGTTAGTTTCGCGACAACCAT
>ENA-OQCU01000329-OQCU01000329.1-human-gut-metagenome-genome-assembly--contig:-NODE-329-length-23628-cov-3.530360_pt1 | contig 23628 bp, 21 predicted proteins | sample MGYA00242504_ERZ504590 | MGnify/ENA primary metagenome ERZ504590 (study PRJEB26092, sample SAMD00036318) | human gut metagenome | host: Homo sapiens | study: EMG produced TPA metagenomics assembly of... | reverse complement strand
TTTTGCCTGTGTAAGTATCGAGTCTAATCGGCTCAGTTATGATGCCCCTTTATTCAATTCTCTTACAGTATCATCGACCGAATCTACAGCAAAAGGCAAGATGCCTGAGACCGTAAGCCTCCGGATAACTAGGACGCTTCGGACAATTTTTAATGATAAAAAGTTCTAATTCTATCTCATCGAGTTGAAGATCAATTTTGTAATCATCACGTTCTGGTCTGTAATTTTCTCGAATAATAGAAAAACCTAACAGATCCACATAAAAGTGCTTTGATTTCTCATAGTTGCTCCCGATAATGGCAATGTGATGAACATTTTTTAAATTCATGGTGTATTTACCTCTCTCCTACTTTGTTTGAATACATGAAATAATGTATCTACAATGATACTATTTTGTAATATATTTTTTCAAAAGCTTATAAGTATTCTCCACGCCATCCATATGTGAGCGCTCATAGTTATGCGATGCATAAACTCCTGCACCGATAAGCCCATGACGGATATCATATCCGCTGTGCAGTGTTGCCTCAACATCAGAGCCGTAGTGCGGATAAACATCGATTGCATAGTCAAGCCCCTCGCTCTTTGCCAGATTTGAAAGCTCTGTAACAAGCTCATAGTTGTAAGGTCCGCCTGAGTCCTTAGCACAGATTGAAACCATATGCTCTGTACAGCCTAGGTCTGCTCCAACGCAGCCCATGTCTACGGAAATCATCTCCTCCGTATCAGCCGGTACAAAGCTTCCGCCATGGCCTACCTCCTCATAAACCGTAAAAAGCAGTGTGACCTTGCGGTTTATCTTCCAGCCCTCCTCCTTTACGGCATGAGCCACACCGAGTAAGATGGCGGCTGACAGCTTATCATCAAGGAAACGGCTCTTGATATAGCCGCTCTCCGTGATGACCGTACGTGGATCCATGGCGATAATATCCCCTGTCTGGATGCCAAGTGCCGCTACGCCCTGCTTGTCATTTACATTTTCATCGAGCAGGATTTCCATATTCTCTTCCTTTGTCTCAACCTTTTCATCTGCCACATGTGCCGATGGCTCTGTATTTAGCACCACGCCTGTGTACATTCTGCCATCACGCGTAAAAACCATGCAGTTTTCTCCATCTGCTGTGCTCCACTGATGACCACCGATAGTTGTCGGGCGCAAACGTCCGTTATCCTTTATTGAACGTACCATGGCTCCAAGTGTGTCCACATGCGCTGCCAATACCAGAGGTGCTCCCTCTCCACCGATTTCTACGCTGACATTTCCTTTATTTGAAAGCTGTGGCGCATATCCCATAGCCTCAAGCTGCTTCATCAGATAGTCTGTGGCATTTTTTGTGAAGCCTGTAGGGCTTGCTATTGATGTGAGTGCCTTGAGCTGTGTTCCAATATATTCTTTAATCTCTTCTGTTGACATAATTGTTATCTCCTGTTTTATTACTGTTTATTAACTGCATTATAACATCTCATTTTTGCGCATGCAATCCGTATTAACCGTTATTTGTAGTATTCTATTCGCAAGCCGCGGGTACCCTGGAGCACACACTATACTCAATAATTTAACGTACATCCACTTGCGACTAATGCTCAATAGTTTAACATATATCCACTTGCGATCAACCTGCAACAATGCTATTCTTAGGATATGAATACACAGAATATATATAATAATAAAGATATAAATACAAAAATAAATTTAGATACAAATTCCAACACCAAAATAAAAATCTGCGGTCTGACTTCACCTGCCGAAGCACGGTATCTCAACGAAAATCACGTTGATTTTGCGGGTATGGTGTTATTTTTTCCAAAGAGTAAGAGAAATATATCCATCGAACAGGCAAGGGAGATTATGGCAGCCCTTGATGCTTCCATCAAAAGAGTCGCCGTTGTAGTTTCGCCATCCATAGAGCAGGTCAGACAGATTGAGGCTGCAGGCTTTGACTATATCCAGATACATGGGGAAATTCCGGAGACAGAGGCGGAGGCAGCAATAGCTATCCCGATCCTCAAAGCCTTCAATGCCTCTGATATGGACAGCTATGAAAAGTATCACAACGATTCACGCATTGCAGGCTATATGTTTGATGCCATTGAGCCCGGCAGTGGAAAAACCTTTGACTGGAAGCTGGTTGACAATATCCCCCGCGATGAAAAGCTGCTGCTGCTCGCAGGTGGCTTAAATCCAGACAATGTACGCATGGCAATTGAAGCCGTGCATCCTGACGGAGTCGATGTATCATCAGGTGTGGAAAATGATAATGGAGCAGGTAAGAATCCGGACAAGATACATGATTTTGTTGCGGCAATAAAATCATAAAAAAAACCACATACATCTCTTTCAACATGATGTATGTGGATTTTTTTATGAAATTATGTAACTATTATTTTTCTTTGCCAATCTTGAAAAACAGATTTGCCTTGATGAGCACCGGTCTCAGTGCCACATACACGATTGTTGCAGCAATCACCGATATCACTGCATTGACTCCTGTTGTGGTCACGCTCCATGCGATTTTGAGCTGTGCCATCGGCTTTCCGAGGATAAGCATATCGTAGAAATAGCTTATAATCGGGTCAAAAATAAAGTTGAAGAGCATTCCTGCACATGCTGCAAGGACTGTCCATTTAAATACATGCTTCTTGTCGGTTGAATATGTAATCTTTCCAAGCTTGTGTGCTACAAGACCGGTGATAACACCAATCATAAGCTTGAGGAAAAATGTCTTTGGTGCTCCGGTGATATATATCGGGTCAAGTAAATCACCGATTGTCATTCCGATTGCTCCACCGATTCCTCCATATACTCCGCCTAAGAGCAAAGCTGCAAGTACTACGACTGCGTTGCCAAGGTGAAAGGATGTGGCGCTGCCACCCGGTAATGTGACCTTAATCTGTAAAAATGTGAATATGACATATGATAAAGCTGCCATAAGTGCTGTAAGTGTGAGTTTTTGAACTTTTTCGTTTCTCATAAAATGCCTCCTAAATATTACAATTAAACTATATAATACTCTTATGTGGCATCAAGTATATATCCAATTTTATATAAATTTATATATCCAGTTTATCTAAAGTCCATTTACACCTATGGTTTAATTCCGCTATAGTGTTTTTTCAGCATTTCTATTATCACCTGCTGGCTCTGCTTCGAGTGGGTGATAGCGTAATAGCTTCCACCAAATTTTGCCTTGCGCTCTTCCTCATCTATCCCTACGCTTCGTCCCTTTTCGGTGACACGCTTTATCTTGTTCTCGTCTTCTGTAACTTCCTCCAGATATCCCTCTGCAATAAGAAGCTCGTTTATAAACGAGGCTGCAAGCTTTTTGTGCTCCTTATCCGCAGGGCACAGCTCATTTATTTTGTTTGTAAGCTCTGTAAGCCTGCATTTGTCGGTGAGTTCTACCTCATCAAGCCTCTGTGGCTCGATGTAAAACGGAAGCTTCTTTTTTCTCGTGCTGCCGGTTTCAGCAGCCTCCTCATCGCTTAAAACAGTCTGTGGTCTTTCACCGGTCGTGCTGCCTGATGGATTTGGGTTATCTGCAACAAATGAATTTACCGCCGTCACAAACACTTCACCGTAATTTTGTATCTTCTGCTCGCCCATTCCATACACATCGGCAAGCTGTTCCTTATCCCGCGGCAACTTTGCGCACATATCCTTTAAGGTCTTATCAGAACAGATGATATACGGTGGCACCGACTTTTCTGCAGCAAGTTCTGTACGCATGCTGCGCAGCTTTTCAAACAGCGCAGCACCAAGCTCGTTAAGCCCTGCAAGCTGTGCTGCCTTCTTGCGCTTTTTGCCGGTTTCAACGTATGTCTCCTCCTCTTCATCCTCCACAACCACACAGTTGCTGCATTTGTTGCAGATGCATGGCGTTGTGTCTCCGAAATATGAAAGTATAAACTCCCTCAGGCATTTGTCCGTCTCACAGTAATTTATCATCTGCTGCAGCTTTCTTTGGTCATTGGCTGTCTTTTGCATGTCGGATGCCACATCGCCAGCTGAGGCCTTATTCTGCAGAAGGAACTTGTTTATCATGATATCCTGCTTTGAGAAAAACAGCACACATTCCGCTTCCTCACCGTCTCGCCCCGCTCTTCCGGCCTCCTGATAGTAATACTCGAGGCTCTGTGGCATGTTGTAATGCAGCACATATCTCACATTTGACTTGTCAATTCCCATTCCAAATGCGTTTGTGGCAACCATCACACGGATTCTGTCATATGTAAAATCCTCCTGATTCTGCTTACGCTCATCATTTGAAAGCCCTGCGTGGTAACGGCCCGCCGAAATGCCCTGCTCATTTAAAAGAGTATACAGCTTATCCACATTCTTTTTCGTTGCGCAGTATATTATTCCACTTTCGTCCTCATGCTTTTTCACATAGTTGATGATACTGTTGTCCTTCTGACTGCCTCCCCTTCTTGTAACACCCTGAAAAACAGGTTAGGTCTGTCAAACCCTGTCACCATAGTAACCGGATTGTTAAGTCCAAGCGAAGCCACTATATCATTTTTCACGCGCTCCGTGGCGGTCGCTGTAAACGCACTGACTATCGGTCGTCTTGGAAGTCTCGTTAAAAATCCGGCAATTTCCAGATAGCTCGGCCTAAAATCCTGCCCCCACTGCGATATACAGTGTGCCTCATCAACTGTCAGCATTGATATGTCCGCATTGCAGGCAAAATCCAGAAAACGTGGCGTGTTGAGGCGCTCCGGAGCGACATAGATTATCTTGTAGCGTCCCTGTGAGGCATATGAAAGTGCCATCCTTATCTGGTTTTCGGTCAGTGAGCTGTTGATATAGGCGGCATGCACTCCTGCCTGGTTTAAAGCCTTGACCTGGTCTGACATGAGCGAAATAAGTGGCGAAATGACAAGCGTAATTCCATTAAGCATAAGCGCCGGAAGCTGGTAGCACAGCGATTTTCCTGCGCCTGTCGGCATGATACCGAGCACATCGTGCCCTGCAAGTATGCCGTTTATGAGCTCCCTTTGCCCTGTTCTAAGACTGTCGTAGCCAAAGTATTGTTTGAGTGTCTGGTTTATGTTCATTTATGCTTGTTGTCCTCCCTTAGCTGCACGATAATCCTGTAGACCTCAGGCCTTCTCTCCTTCAGATGCTTATCAAGCAGGTGTCTCCTCTGTGCAAACCGCTCTGCAAGCTCCGGATGCTCTCTTGCTATACGCTCATGCACCTCGCGACGGTGCATCTCGATATCTGCCGCAAGCGTGTGCACATCCTTTCCTGATATGTTGACGATTTCTTTCAGATGCTCCTCCAGATGCTCCAGCCACTCATCCTGGTCAAACTCATCCATATGCGCCCAGCGGCCATGCATGATTTCCTCTATATCCTTTGTCTTTTTGAGCTGTTCTATCTGAAGCTTTATCTGCTTTTCAATCTGCTCCTCACTCTCGGCGCCAAACGCCCAGACAAACTCCTGCACTCTGTTGTCAGCACGCTTTCTTGAGGCACTGCGCTCCTCGTTATCTACGCCACCCTCAAGCGGATAAGGTCTGTTTATTCCCATATCCTTTAGCGCAATATGTATTGTCCTTCTGACACAGCCCTGCTCAATTAAATAGCCTAAGCCCAGCTTCCTGAGTTGCTCGTTGAGCTCTGCAATGTGCTCTGTTATGTATAGCTTTACACCTTTTTGTTTCAGTGAGCGGTAAAGTGACTCTATGCTGTCAGCTCCTGTGATATCAATACTTCCGATAGCTCCGGCATCGATTATGACAGCTTTTGTATCATGCTTTAGGTGGTCCTCAATATCACGCACAAGTACCTTTGCATTTGCAAAAAAACAGGCCGCTCGAAAATCTGTAAATAATCACACCGTCAATCTCGTGGATGTTTGTGCTCTCCCTGATATCGCGGAAATGACTGTGTCCCGGCTGCACACCGAGAAAGCAGGTGGCCGGCTTTGCGCTTCTGATTATCATCTCGGCAAAAGACAAAATGATTCCTATCAAAACTCCGTTTATCGTACCCAGAATAAGTACTCCGAAAAAAGCACCAACAAATATGAAAAATTCTGTCCTGCTGACCTTCCACAGTCTCTTTGCCAGATGAAACTCCGTGGCACCCATGAGCGCTGATATGACAATCGCCGTGAGCACCGGAACCGGCAGATATCCTATAAAGCCTGTGCAAAAAAGAAGCACTGCTATCATGGAAACGCCTGCAACAAGCCCTGTGAGCTGTGTCTTACCCTCGTACTGCTCGCTCATCGCAGTTCGTGACACTGAACCGTTTATCGGACAGCAGCCCGTAAAAGCCGCAGCCATATTTCCTATGGAAAATGCCAAAAGCTCCGTGTTATCATCTATTCTGTATCCGTTTTTCTGTGCGAAATTGTTTTCTGCCAGAAGTGTCTCTGCCATGATGACAACAGCAACCGAAAGACTTAAAACTATTACCTCTGAGGCCTTTTGAACTGAAAAAACTGCCTCGAAATCCGGTATATACCACCGCGGCATGCCGGGCTCAACTGCTGAAAGAGTCGGCACTCCCCACTCCTTTACCGGTCCAAAATATGTAAAAAGCGCGCCTGTTACCATGAGCACAACCGCCATAGGAAACTTTGGAACAAGCCTCTTACTCACAACCAAAATGGCAAGCGCTACAATCCCCATGACAAGTGCGGCTGCATTTATGTGGTGTAAGGCCTCCCATATATGCTCAGACAGTTCAAAAAGCTCTCCGGTTCCTGCCGCAGAGCCCATGAGCTTTGGCGCCTGCATCAGTATGATTGTAGTACATATGCCTGTGATAAATCCGCCCATAACCGGCGCAGATATGTAGTTCACCAGCTTTCCGGCATTCATGAAGTAAAATGCCAAAAGCCACAGTGCCACAAAAAATGTAAACACCGGTACAACCGTCATGGCCTCTTTGCTTCCTGCCTCTATTCCCATGCCAAGCACTGCTGCTCCGACAAGCGCCGCCGGAGCAGCATCCACACCGAATATAAACTGCGGTGATGTGGAAAACAGAGCAAACAATATGATTGGGAATACCGAGCCATACAAGCCATATACCGCCGGTAGCCCGGATATCTGCGCATAGCCCATCGATATAGGAATCGAAACCGCCATGATGATGATTCCCGCAAGAATGTCCTTTGGGAAATTTTTCTTGTCGTAGTTTTTGAGTGTTGGTGCAACTGATAATTTTTGTTTCATTTAGATTTGTGCCTTCTTTATCAATACTTTCTTTCCTTCAAATGCGAAACCATAATGTTGAATTGCTTCTCTTTTATATCCTCGTTCCAAAAGCTTTGCATCATAATTTTTCTCTTCAATCTGCTTCAAAGCACTATCCGCAGTCATATCCAGTGATGTCTCCTCTTGCGAATCAATAACCTTAAATTCTATTATTACAGCCTGCGAATTTTTATCACGTGGAATGATCATCACATCATATCTGCCATAGCCACTTTCACGGTTTGACTGCACTTCATATTTATCTCTAAGCTCGACCAGCAGGCCTAAGACAAAACCATGATAAAATCTCTCCGGTTCAGATTTTCCCGAAGGATGCTTTCCGCTGTCAAAGCTGCTGAAGGTAGATAAAGCGACCTCATTCATGTATATGTTCATTTCCTTTACATTGCCTCTAAGCAATGCCCTTATGAATCCATTATAATTCGAAACAGAGGCATTAAACCATCCTCTGAACATATTTGAAAACATACTTACGGTTTCAAGATTTGTAATGCTCAGATGATACCACGGTTCAAGCGTAAGACCTCTTTTTTCTAAGGAATCAACCTTTAAATAACCGCTGGCAAGCAAAAGACTCCAAATGGCATTTTCATCGTTATCGAGCTGTTCAAACACCAGTTGTTCGTCAATGCTAACCTCCACAGAATCGCCTTCCAGAAGTGTTTCCATCATAGATTTTATTTCTGCAGATGCTGTTCTGATCAAACGATTTACCAGACCGTTTGAGCTGGTAGATGCCCAGTATGGACTTATCTGTTTTTCCTTTAGAAAATTCGTTATAGACCATGGATTATAAATATCACTGTGATTTCCAAATTTAAAACCGTCATACCATTTTTTACAGTATCTTTTTCACCGGACAGACCATACTCTTCCATTGCATCAAAAACTTCATTCTCTGTAAATCCAAAGCTCGTTGCATAACTGCTTGAGGTCGTGGTTATTACATTCAGATTATTGAGGTCTGAAAAAATTGATTCCTTTGATACACGCGTGATTCCTGTCATAATAGCACGCTCCATATACGGATTTGTCTTGAACGTTGCATTAAACAGGCTTCTTATATATGCAGTAAACTCATTCCAATATCCATGAAGATATGCCTCCTGTATAGGAGTATCATACTCATCAAGGATAATTATCGTCTTCTTTCCCCAGTAACGATGAAAATACTCACACAAAATATTTAATTTTAATCCACTCTCAGCATCACCCATCCTGGTATTTGTTCCTTCAAAATCAGCTATTTCGTCTGCTGTCAGAGTATCCCCCTCAAGCAGATATCTGTGCCTTTTGTAAACAGCCTCTATCTGTGCTTTTATCTGGATTTTTGCATCTCCCAGATTGTCGGCCTTAACCGAAGCAAAGCTCATAAAAATCACAGGATAAGTACCCTGAATTTTTCGATAGTCCTCATCCTCCCATATAGACAATGAATCAAACAAATCGCTCCTGTCCTTATACTGATTTGAAAAAAAGCAGTTAAGCATGCTCATATTAAGTGTTTTTCCAAAACGCCTCGGACGCGTGATGAGAGTCACATCATCCTTTGAATCCCACCATTCCTTTATAAAGCTCGTTTTGTCCACAAAAAAGCAATTATCTTCTATAACAGAAGCAAAATCCTGTTTCCCAATACCAATCGTTTTTACCATATCTGACTCCCTGTATAGTCTCAAATCATTGTTTTATATATGATATTATAGCCAATACAATTATGCACTGCAAGAAACAAATATACTCTTCTTAATCACGTTTTTAAACATAGATTAAGAAGAGTATAATCTCTTTTATCGTATTAAATTATAACTACTTAATCACAGCCTCAACCTCACCCTTCTCAGGCATCACGCGAAGTGCGCCCTTTCTCGTGGTAATAAGCGAAGCTGCTGCATTTGCGAATGTGAGCATCTTTTTCACATCGTCATCCTTCCGGTCATTGATACCATGCTCCAGCACATCGTGAAGCAAGCATGCACAGAAAGTATCTCCTGCACCTGTAGTCTCGACAGTGTCATCTCGCAGGAACGGAGCTGCCTCCACGATATGTCCGTCAAAAAATGCCATACTTCCGTTTTTGCCCATGGTGGCACAGATAAACGGAATGTGATACTCATCTATGAGCTTCTTCACACCTGTCTTTATATCCTTTTCGCCTGTCATGAATTCAATCTCATCATCAGATATTTTTAAGATGTCACACTGACTCAGGCCCCAGCTTATCTTCTCTTTTGCATCGTCCATGCTCTTCCAGAGCGGTTTGCGCAGATTAGGGTCAAAGGAAATCAGTGCGCCTGCCTCTTTTGCGGCAGCTATTGCATGCTTTGTCGCATTCTCACAGGTCTTATCTGTCATTGAAAGACTTCCGAAGTGGAAAATTTTTGCGTTTCTCACAAGGGATAAATCCACCTCATCCGCTGTCAGCATCATATCTGCTCCCGGATTTCTGTAAAATGAGAAATCTCTGTCTCCGTCTGCTGCGGTCTGTACAAATGCAAGAGTGGTATGTACATTGTCATCATAGCGCACGCCTGTTGTGTCGATGCCCTGCTCCTTTACGGCATCAACAAGCAGCCTTCCGAACGCATCCTGTCCCACTTTTCCGATGAAAGCAGTCTGATGACCGAGCTTTTGAAGCATGGCAAGCACGTTACATGGAGCTCCACCCGGATTAGCCTCAAAAAGCTTATTGTCCTGCGCACTTGTACCGTTTTCTGTAAAATCTATAAGTAATTCACCTAATGCAACTACATCCATATTGTACCTCTTTCTTTCCTGTCAAAATATCCTGTATATTATTCTACAAATAACCGGACCAATAATTTGTCCGGTTATTATTTGTATGCTCTACTGATATGCTGTCATATTACAAAATTATATCATATTTTTCAATATCCACAACAGCACTTCCGTCACAGTTAAAGCTGATTCCGTCTGCCTGAAGAGGTGTACAGATAGCTGTGGTTGCGACCTGCTGTCCGTCATTGATAAAGAGCTCTATAGACTGTCTGTCCATGATGAAACGAAGCTTTAGCTTTCTGTCTGTATCTGCGATCTTAATTTTTCTGACACAGACGACATCCTTTGTGACGCCACAGCAGGTACGATCAATCTCGAGCACGCCTGCGACTCTGTTGTAGGTAAACGCTGTGCTATACTCATCATCGCATGCCATTTCAACAGTGAAGTCATGGTACTCCTCGCCTGAAAGCTCCACTGTCATGTCGAGAGTACGGCCTTTTATGCCATCAAAGGTCGTGTAGCAGTCTATTTTTTTATCTGTATAATGACACTTGTTTGCACGATAATTTTCTATTTCCTTAACCGGCTTCTGCCAGATACGGCCGTCCTTTATTTCAAGCTCACGAGGCAGTGTCATCATACCCTGCCAATCCTGCGAATCAGGAACGACACATGCATCCCACGACTTCATCCAGGCAATCATCACGCGACGTCCGTCCGGAAGCAGTGTAGTCTGCGGTGCATAAAAGTCCATGCCATAGTCAAGTGTGTGCGGCTCTTCCTTGATAAATACATGATTTTCTTTATCATAATCCCCCAGAAAATATACAGAGTTGTGTCCGTTATGAAACTCATATTTGTCTGCCTTCATACTCTGCGGTGAACAGATGAGCACATGCTTATCCTCCAGCCCAAAGAAGTCCGGGCACTCCCACATGGTACCTATTTTGCCTGTGCTGTTTGCCGCAAGGATTGTCTCAAACTGCCAATCGATCAGGTTTTTTGAAGAGCAGAGCACTACCTGTCCCACATTGTTTAAGTCCTTGCTTCCAACTATAAGATAATATGTGTCATCCTCTTTCCATATTTTAGGGTCACGGAAATCGATTCTGCTGCAGTTTTCAGGAAGCATATCGCCTGTCACAACAGGATTATTCTCATGCTTCACATAATTAAGTCCGTCTCCAAATGCGATGCACTGGTTCTGTCTCTCCTGCTCACTGCCGTCAGGAAGTTTAATACTTGTGACACCTGTGTATACAAGCACATGCTTACCATCTGCCTCAATGGCACTTCCTGAGAAACATCCTTTTTTATCATATTCCTCGTCAGGTGCCATCACACACGGAAGCTGCTCCCATTTAATCATATCGCTTGTCGTACTATGCCCCCAATGCATAGGTCCCCACTCACGCAGATATGGATAGTACTGATAAAACAGATGAATTTTTCCGTTATAGACAGAAAATCCATTCGGATCATTAATCCATCCTGCCGGTGCACTGATATGAAACAAAGGTTTACTCTCTTTATCTGTAGCAGCTATTTTTTTTGCCTCGTAGCTTCTTGCTTTTTCCAATAATTCGCTCATGCAAATCCTCCCATTCTGTTTGCTTTGCCGGTAATACAGAATTATGAACAGTAACCTATTTGCCCTCTGACGTACTCTCAAGGGATTTCTGATAGCTGTCAAAATATTTCTGCTTTATCTTCAGATAATCCTGTAAACCATATTTATCAAGTTTCTTAAGGTATGAATCCCATTCCTTATCAATGCCGCCGTTTAATATCCAGTCGGCCTTTTTCTGCTCAGCATATTTCTTGATGTCTGTGTCGTACTGTGACACCTTGTTGGTGTCATCTATGCTCATGAACACGTTTGGATAGACATACTTACTGTTCATGTCCTTCAGATAAGCCTCATGCATGTTGTCGAGACGCCACTTGGCATCTGCAGGCTCTGTCACATAAACATCATAGTACTCATTTAAAACAGCAAGCGGTCCGTTTACAGACTGCGCCTCACGCACCTCAACCGGTGACTGATCGCCCAGATCCATATGCTTTAACATCTGTCCGCCGTCAGCGTTTGTACTCATCTCAAAGATGTTAAACGAATCTTTCTCACCGTATGTTCCCCAGTTATTCTGTGGAGACTGGATTGGAGCATACATCTGATCAATCCACGCGGCTGCCAAAGCCGTATCCCTGCAGCTTGATGTCAGTACGCATCGTCCTCTGTCGAAACCACTCGTCTCACTGTTGTTCTGTCTGGTGATATTTCTGACTCCGTCAGGTCCTGTGAGAGCAGGAAGCATGACGTAATCTGTGTTATTGTCAATGTTTGCAATGTCCCATGTAAAGCAAAGCCCGTATCTGTGGTTTTTACCCTTTGCTACGTAGGTTGACCACTCCTGTGTAAATGCCTCAGGGTCAATCAAATCCTCTGTGACAAGCTTGTGAAGCCACTCGATCCCCTCCTTGTAGCCCTCCTGTGTCGGAGCATAGATGACTTTTCCCTCATCTGTTACTGCAAAGTGGTCACCTGTATCACCATAACCCTCACCAAAGCCGTTCATGAGGATGGCTGGATCCTGGTCACCGTTGTTTATAATAAATGACATAGGAATAACCCCGCCCTCGATATCAAACTCTTTCTCAAGCTCGTCTGCATGATCTCTGAATGCAATAAGCACCTGCTCGAGCTCATCTGTAGTGGTCGGCACCTCAAGTCCCAGATAATCAAGCCATTTCTTGTTGATATAAGGTATATCTCCGATTGCCTGAATTGCCTCTTTTCCTGCACCAAGCTGCTCTATCCATGGAAATGAATAGATATGTCCGTCAGGTGCGGTACACATTGTCCTATATTCAGGATATTTCTCAAAAACTGCCTGAAGATTAGGCATATATTTGTCAATCAGATTCTCAACCGGAATAATAATACCCTGCTTTGCATATCTGAGCAGGTCGTAATCACTCATACCTGCATTAAACAGTCCATCCGGCAGATTACCAAACTGCGCCAATGCCAGATTCTTCTTGTCAGAGAACTGGTCTGAAACGAAGCATGTCCAGTCGATATGCACGTTGGTCTGCTTCTCCATTCTCTTGAAGATAGTCCTCTCATTAGGATCCTGTGTGGATGTGGCCGGTGCACTTGTGATAAATGACAGCTCAGCCTTCTCCTTCAGAGGGAACTGCACATCTGATACCGGTGTGTCCGGATTTGTCTCAGCATTTAAGCTCTGCTGCTTTCCACAGCCTGCCACACCTGTCAGCATTGCAAGTGTAAGCGAAAGTGTAATTAATTTTTGAAGCTTCTTTTTTCATATCCATACTCATCCTTTCTGTTAGCCCTTAACAGATCCAACCATGATTCCTTTATCAAAATATTTCTGGAAAAATGGATACATAATCAAAAGTGGTAAACTTGATACAACAATTGTAGCGTACTTGAGCTGCTCTGCAACCTTTGCCATCTCAGCTGTACTCTGGATATCTGCAATCATGCCCGGCTGAGGTGTATTCTGCACGAGAATTGAACGCAGTACAAGCTGTAATGGCTGGAGATTTGCGTCATTCAGGTAAATCATTGCATCAAAGTAGCTGTTCCACATTCCTACAAATGACCAAAGCATAAGCACCGCAATAATCGGCTTACAAACCGGAAGCATAATCTTAAAGAAATGCTGTATTTCATTTGCTCCGTCGATGGCTGATGCCTCACGAAGCTCATTTGGCACTGACTGATAATAGGTTCTCGCCAAAATCATATTCCACACATTGAAAGCGCCCGGAATGAGGATTGCCCATACGGTGTTTACCATATGGAGCTGATTTATAAGGATGAATGTAGGAATCATTCCTCCTCCAAAAAACATTGTGATAATAAAAATCACATTGAAAAATTTTCTTCCGACAAATTCCTTTTTAGACATAGGATATGCTGCCAGGATTGTGACAAATACTGAGATTGCCGCAAACACTATCGAGTAAAAAAACGAATTAAAAAATCCGCGCCATATCATGTCATTTTCCAGAACTCGTCTGTATGCATCAATAGTCCAGTCCTTTATGTTGAAGCTCAGTCCCTGGTTGTTAAGTACCGTCGGATCCATGAAAGATGCAAGCACTACATATACTAACGGAACAATTATTGCAAGCACAAACAACCCAAGAAGTGTATATCCAATTCCAAGAACAATTTTATCAGTCCGTGAATATTTGATTTTGTCTTCATATCTTTTTCCATTGCACTTTCCTCCTAGATTCCTTCACCATCGTTCAGCTTCTTTACAACCGCATTGACTATAATCAGCAATATTACGTTGATTACCGAGTTGAAAAGACCAACCGCTGTTGAATAACCATAGTCTCCATTCAAAAGTCCGATTCTGTATACATATGTAGAAAGAATTTCCGATGCCGGTAAGTTCATATCTGTCTGTAACGCATAGGCTTTCTCGAAACCGATACTCATAATATTTCCTGCCTGCAGGATGAACTGTATCACTATAATATTCTTAATAGCCGGAAGCTCAACATACCACATCTGCTGGAAGATGTTTGCGCCGTCCATTCTCGCTGCCTCTTCAAGCTCCTTGCTCGCATTGGATAATGCCGCTGTGTACATGATTGAAGCCCAGCCTGCTCCCTGCCAGATGCCGCTCGCTATGTAGATGGTTCTGAATGCGGCCGGCATTGTCATCCAGTTTGTGCTGATACCGAGCAGCTTGTTCATAGGTCCGATTGGTGATAAAAACATACGAACCATACCACAAAGTACAATAACTGAAATAAAATTCGGTGCGTAAATCAAAAGCTGTATCTTTTTCTTGATGCCCTCTTTGCGAATACGATTCAGAAGCAGTGCAAGTATGATCGGTACCGGAAATCCCCATAACAATCCGTAAATACTTACCTTTAACGTATTCATAAGGTAGTTCATAAAATCAGGTGATGATAAAAATCTCTTGAAATATTCAAGCCCGACCCATGGACTCCCCAGAACACCCTTTATGACATTGTAATCCTTGAATGCTATGAGCAGTCCGCCCATCGGAACATCTTGAATATAATTGTCAGTAAAAGATGCCTGGCATAAGGAAAAATAGTTACAACATCCAGTTTTTCTTCACATATGTCACTTTGCTTTTCAATGACTGCATTTTTTTCTTTCATTTGCTGTGACCTCCACTCTTTTTCACATTTTGTCTTTTATACTTAATTTACGCTCTTGTGTAACCGGTAAAGTAACCGGTTACTTTGTAATTTGATAATACAATATCATTTGTGCTGTGTCAATACTTTTCTCAAAAAAAGTAACCGGTTACTTTTTTGTTGATATTTTGGAAATTGCGCTGTATACTGTTTATAAACATTTGTAATATAAGTAATTTTTATAAGGAGACATCCCATGGGAAAAAAACAGGTTACATTTGCAGATATTGCGGAATATACACACTTTTCAAAAACAACGATTTCAAGATATTTCAATCATCCAGACTCTCTGACACTAGAGAATCAGGAAAAGATTTCCCGTGCGCTTGATGAGCTCGGCTATAAGAAAAATAAGCTCGCAAAGGTTCTCGCAAACGGTAAGAGCGAGTTTGTCGGCATAATAGTGCCAAACCTTTACCTGCACTACTACTCTGAGATGCTCACACAGCTTTTAGCCACCTACACTGACTATCACTATAAGTTTCTCATCTTTATGAGTGACAAGGGGGCGGCTGAGGAAGAAAACTACATTGATGAACTTTTAGCTTATCAGATAGAGGGTCTTATCGTGCTAAGTCACACTCTCTCATCTGAAAAGCTTGCTTCATACCACATTCCAATTGTCGCAATCGAGCGAGAATCCATGCATATAAGCAGTGTCACCTCCGACAACTATATGGGTGCGCTTCAGGCCACATCTCTTTTAATACGTGACAAATGTGATATCCTCATCCATATCAATGTAGATGTGCCAAAGTATGTCCCGGCATACGACAGAATCCGTGCGTTTGAGGACACCTGTACCGAGCACAATATTCCCTATGAGCTCAGCCTGAACGTATCCGGTGATTCGTACAACGATTTATTTTCTCAGATGAAGGTGATTTTTAACAATATAGATGAGAAATATCCTGATAAAAAGAAAGGGGTATTCCTGGCAAACGACACATATGCCAACATGTTTTTGAACCTTGTCATACAAAAATACGGCTGCCTGCCGGACAGCTATGAGATAGTCGGCTTCGACAATTCACCAATTGCCAACGAAGCCATAATTCCAATCACCACCATCGGCCAGCAGATAGATGTAATCGCAAGAACCGCCATGGATTTTCTCGTCAGGCAGATGGATAACCGCAAGCAAAGCAATCCTGAGCCCGATTTGGCGCCAACGCACAAAAAGATAGCGCCTGTGCTGATTCGCAGGGAGACAACCAGCTAGTACATCGTTTATGTGACATGTACCAGCCTAATTTTCTCCTGTTGCGTCCTGATATTCCCTGCTGCTCACACCACCCCATGAGTTTCTATCTGCTGAGAAAACCTCATTTGTGGTTTTATTTACAGCATAAAATCCCAGTAGCCTTGTATCTGAGCCACTAACCAACTGCTCATAAACAAACAAATCACACTGTCCATTTTCAGAAACTCTGTCATAAACTAACCTATTCTCATACGTATTTCCATCAGCCTCGCCGGTTTCGAAAACAGCATAAAATGTGCCTTTGGCAGTGTAACCATTGCGAATAGTACCGGCATCCCCGGCTGAGAGCATCCCTGCAGCTGACATGTAATCATATACGGCCATGCTTTCTGTATCCAGACTTTCGTCAGCGTTCTCATTTCCTGCATTCTCATTTTCTGTATTTTCAGAAGCGTCATTGTATGACTGTGAATTATTATCAGTGCTGTTTTCACTGTCATTTGCACCACTATCACCAGCATCATTTCCACTGTCTCCGGTGCTGTCATCATCGTTTATAAGTCCAAACTTTATTGTTTCCTTAAATGTCAAATTTCGTCTCAGGAAAGGTCCAACCTTGATGTTATAATATTCATCAGTATTATATCCATCCGAAGTACTCATGCAGATAAGACCATTCGCATATACCTTTTTCTCCGTATCCATGCCGATGAATGAAATTATCAGATTAATAACCATGGCAGCCATCAAACACAGCCACATGACTATGAGTATTACTTTTCTGAATAGCCTTACGCCTTCTGACTTTTTAGATACGCTGTCACTGAATAATATCCACCTGATTATCCAGTAAAGCGACAAGACCATACAGCCTGCGTATGTTATCAGAACAGACGACAGCTCGAACCAGTATCTATAGTGATATCCTCGAGACAGTAAGCCTCCTACTCCATAGAAAATTCCTGCATACAACACCAATATCGCAGTAACTACAATTTCTGTCGGCCACTTATGCTTTATCCTGGTGTCTGCGTAAATTGCCTGACACAAATCCATTTTTGCATTTTCTGATAAAAACAATGCACCAATCTGCATGTCCGTCATCTGCTTTTGATTCGCCGGCACAGCATAGCACTTATCCAGCCACTCCTGCCAGCCCGGCTTATCACATAGGAACAAAACTGCAGCATTGCAAAAATAATAATCTCTTAAATATGGCAGCTTCACACAATTGATATCAACCATTGCAAGAGCCTGTGCGGCCAGATCATAGTTTGACATAAGAAGCTGCTGCTTAGCCATCACTATCAACACAACTGACTGAAGCTGCCTATTATTCCTGTATCTGGTTCTGTACATAGCCAAATTGTAATCATGCCTGTCCTGAAGGCTCCAATTCTCTGTCCTTTTCGCTGATATATTAACAACAGCGATCAGCATCAACACCAGAAAAATAATACCTGCAAAAAAGAGCAATAAACATGATTTAATCATTCCTGAACTATAGTCATCCCTATGGAACATTCCAAACAACAAGCATAATGTCAAAACACTCCATACAACAGTCAATACTCTGTAAATCTGCACATATCTTTTCTGCCATAAGCCATTTTTGTATCCAATGGTATCAGGGGTGACAGTGTTTGAAAGCTCATAATAATTCATGCAATCCGCCTCTTTATCTCTGTAAATGAAATTGATTTATCCGTGGCTTAATTGTACCACGAATAAACCAATTTGTGTGAAATCTATTTTATCTGTATCTTCTTCCTCATGCGCATCTCCCACACATAGTAGGTCACAATAAGCAGTATTCCTGTTGTAAGCCAGGCTGCCGGATCTGCAAAGCACACACCGACGTAACCAAATGGCTTTGACAGAGCAAGTATTGCAATCCATCTCGACACAAGCTCCATCCCACCGCTAAGCATAGGCACAAGTCCCTTGTTAAGTCCCTGCAGACCGTTTCTGTATGCAAAAATCCATGCAAGCGGAAGCATGAAGACACTCGCGATTTTCAGATATTTCATAGCACAGTCAATGTCAGTTGCCGTAGGCGATGTGATAAACCAGCCTATCATGTACGGTCCGACAAAGCAGTTAATTGCTGCCGCTAAAACTGCGCAGCCTATACATATGAAAAAGCATGACTTCATACCCTTAAATATCCTGTCGTATCTTCCTGCTCCAAGATTTTGTCCGCAGTAAGTCGCAGCGGCTGTTCCAAGTGTAGGCATGGTCTGTGTCGCGATATTGCTGACCTTGGATGCGGCGGTATACGCAGCTACCACCTGCGAACCGAAGACATTGACCGCAGCCTGGAAAATCATCGTTCCGATAGCAGTGATTGAATAGTTGAGTGCCATCTGCAGACCGATTGAGAGCATTCGCCAGATTCCGTTCCAATCCATGTAATAATCCTCACGGCTGGTGCGCAGCAAATCATACTTCTTAAACATCACGATAAATGACAAAACTGCAGCAATTCCCTGCGAGATAACTGTCGCATAAGCTGCTCCTGCTGTGCCTGCCTTCACCACCACGATAAAGAATATATCCAGCACAATATTCAATACAGATGAAAAAATCAAAAAATACAGCGGAGTCTTGCTGTCTCCGATGCTTCGCAAAAGACCGGAAGCCACATTGTAGGACATGGTGCAGAAAATTCCCGCAAAAATGACCTTTATGTACGCATCAGCCATGACAAGTATATCATCAGGTGTATTGAGCCAGATAAGAAGCTGCCTCGACGCAAGCACTGTCGGAATCGTGAGCACCACTGAAACAATCACAGTAAGAATGATAGCTAAAGCCACATAATGCTTCAAAAGCTTCTCTTTTTTCGCACCAAACGCATGGCTTGCCATAACTCCAAAGCCCTGTGCTATTCCATTTGCAAAGCCAAGCACCAGAAACATAATACAGCCTGTCGAGCCAACCGCCGCAAGCGCCTTTGAGCCCAGATACTGCCCCACGATAATCGTGTCCACCATATTATAGAACTGCTGAAACAGATTTCCCATCAGAACAGGAATCGAGAACAGTAGTATAATTTTCATTGGATTGCCTTTGGTCATATCTGTCTTCATGTGTAAATACCCTCCCCAAAAATTAAATTCATAATAACTTTTCCCAGCAGGTTCACCCCTGCAGAAAATCCATTAAAAAAATGTGTGAATCAAAGCTCTTTTTCAAAGCCTCGTTCACACATTATATACACATATTTTCCAGTATTCAAGTACTATTTTCAAAATTTATAACTTATTTTTTAACAGTACGTTTATTCTTTCTTCCTTCACACGATAATTCACATATCTCTTTATCAGGTAGTACACGACACCCCATGTCGGTACTCCGATGAACAGCCCCACTACTCCAAATAATCCATTTCCAAGGAAGATTGCAAATACCACCCAGAAAGGTGAGAGTCCTGTGGACTCACCGAGTATCTTTGGTCCGATAATATTGCCGTCCACCTGCTGTAAGATAATGATAAACAGCAAAAATATCACACCCTTTGACGGGCTGTCGAGCATGATGAGTATGGTGCTTGGTATGGCTCCAATGTACGGTCCAAAGAACGGTATGACATTGGTCACTCCGACTATCACACTGATGAGTGCTACATACGGCATTCGCAGTATCAGGCAGCACACGAAACAGATAGCTCCGATTATGAGTGAATCAATGATTTTACCACTGATAAAACCACCGAATATCTTGTCGCTCTCTTTTAAGATGCTTGAAAGCACCTGTATATGGCGCTCCGGCAGAAATGCGCTCACGAGCTTTTTAGTCTGGCGTTTGAAGGTATCCTTGCTAAGCAGGACATAGATGGCAACGATGAATGCAACAAGACAGTTTACCGCTGTGCCAAAGATTCCCATAATACCGTTTATCACAAAGGTAACCTGTCCGAGCATATTGTCCCTTACCCATTCAGTAAAATAGCTTATGCCGTTATTGTATAGCTCAGTGATTATTTCCTTTGCCCTGTCATTGTTTTTGGCAAGCTCCGTGATTTTTTTCACAAGGTCCTGTATCTGATCCGGTAAAAGACTGACCGCATTTGTGATATTGCTTACAAGCTGTGGCACCACCATCATGATGAGCACTACAATAATGGCTATTATTATGGCCAGACTTATAAGTATTGACAACCCTCTCATAGAAGGTCTCTTTCCACACTTCTTTTCTATGGCTTTGCCAAGCGAATTGCTTAGCTTTCTGTCATAAAACTCTACCATCGGATTTATGAGATACGCCAGCACAATCCCCATGATGATTGGCATAAGTATGTTTATTATTCTCACTATCTGTGCCATTATTGCATCGAATTTAAATAGCACAAACACTAGCAGGATTGCTCCTGCTAGTGCTAAAAACTGTGAAAACCCTTTGGCCCATGCGACCTTTATGGTGTGCTTCATCTTATTATTCACTTCCATGCGCGATTCCTCCTCGTTTATTGTATGTCCGGAATGTAACAAGCTGATATTATATAGTCTTTAATCAATCCGGGCAACACTCTTGCCCTCTGTCAGCTCAAATGGTATTATCTCATGACATGAGCCTTTATGCAAATCTATCATGTTAAAAAGAAGCTCCACGCTGCGTGCCGCCATATCCTTGTGCGGCTGTCTGATAGATACAATCTTGGGATTGTAGTACTCTGCAAGTGTCGAACCATCAAAGCCTGTGATAGATATATCTTCCGGCACCCTGAGTCCCTTATCAAGTATTGCCCTTAAGGCACCGATTGCCATGACATCGGAAATCGCATAGACTGCGGTGATTTCTATATCCTTTTCCAAAAGCTTTTTCATCGCACGATATGCGCTGTCATATGAGAATCGCGCTCTCTCATAGTAACGTTCATCAGGTGTGATTCCATGCTTTTTTAAGCTGTTGAGATATCCGTTATGTCGCAGACGAGCTGTCTGTGAAAGCTCCAGATTGGCTCCAATCTCTGCTATCTTTGTATGTCCATGCTCGATGAGATAGTCGACGATTGTTTCCCCTGCCTTCTCATCATCAATGGAAACAGATGACAGCTCCTCCATGCTCCAGTTTTCTGCCGATGTGGTCACGATAACACACGGCACCTTAAACGAAGATGTATCCTCCGAGAAATCCTCCCTGCTGCCTCCGAGGAATATGATGCCAAGCGGCTTTCGCTCCCTGCATATGCGGTCTGTCACACTGCTTAGATTACTGTCCTCATCCAGATATGTGATGCTCAAAGAGTAGTCTGTTCTGTCTATTATCGACTGGATTTCCTCGACTACGTTTGCAAACAGCATATTAGAGGTACCCTTTACCAACAGATAAATATTTCTGGAAATGGTCTGCTTGAGCCTCTTTGCATTGGTATTTGGCACAAAGTTGTGTGCCTCAACTATTTTCATTATGGTTTCTTTTGCTGCAGGAGAAACATCCTGCCTGTTATTTAAAACTCGGGATACAGTTGTTACTGAGTATCCCGATTCTTTTGCTATATCTACAATTGTCATTGTTTTCCCCGTCCGGACAGCGATACGTCCTTTTACATTATATCCATGTGATATAATTTATTTCACTCGTTATATCATATATCCACAACTACAAAACCTGCTAATTTAGCTTAAGCCCCACATGTTTTCTTAACAAGTGTGGGGCTTAAATAACATAAACTATATCCTCTTGTAAGCTATATTAACCCTTTACAGCTCCTGCGAGCACACCCTCTATAATGTACTTCTGACATACAATATAGAAGATAACAATTGGCAGAATTGCAAGCACGAGCATGGCCATCATTGCACCCCAGTCAATCATACCGTGGCTCTGCTTTAAGTACTGAATAGCAATTGGTATGGTTTTGTACTGGTTGATGTTTAAAACCAGTGATGGAAGAAGGTAATCATTCCATACCCACATTGCCTCAAGTATCGCTACTGTTACCGCTGTAGGACGAAGTATTGGAAATACGACCCTGAAATACATCTGTAATGGTGTACAGCCATCAATCATAGCTGCCTCTTCGATCTCTAATGAGATACTCTTTACAAATCCTGTAAACATAAACACAGCAAGTCCTGCTCCAAAGCCAAGGTATACAATGATGATACCGAGTGGATTTGATAAATGAATGCATATTTGCAAATTTTGATAATGTAAACATTACCATCTGGAATGGTACAATCATAGAGAAAAGGCAAAGTGTATACATAAGCTTTGTGCCCTTAGTCTTTACACGAACTATGTACCATGCACACATTGAGCAGCAGAGTACAATAAGTACTACTGAGCCGACTGTGATGAAAAGTGAATTTCCAAAGCAGTCCCAGAAATGTGTCATTCTGAGACCATTCTTGTAGTTTAATGTGCTACAGAAAAGCCTTGACATACCATCCTTGAAGGCTTCAAAGCCCTCAGTGATAGATACTGTGCTGATTCCAAACGGATGCTTGAATATGTAGGCTTTTCTCTTAAATGAATTGAGTAACACCATAAAGATTGGTGAAATCCAAAGTACTGATAAAACAGTGAATAATAATGTGATTATCCAACCGTGCTTGGCCTGTCTTACGGCACTGACTTCCTGCGCTTTTTTCTGTTTTGCCATTAGTCCTGTACCTCCTTGCTTGTAGTAATCTTATTCTGTGCAAGTGCGATAATTGCAACAATTATAAAGAATATAACAGCCTTTGCCTGACCTACGCCCTGCCATCCTGTTGTTCCATACATGGTGTTGTAGATATTTAAGGCAAGCAGCTCTGACATCTTTCCCGGATTACCTCCTGTAAGAGCTAAGTTCTGGTCGAACAGCTTGAAGCCGTTTGTCAATGTCAGGAATGTACAGATTGTGATTGTCGGCATAAGCATTGGAAGAATAACGCTCTTTAAGAGCTGCCATCTGTTGGCTCCATCAATTTTTGCTGCCTCAATAAGCTCACCCGGTATATTCTGAATACCTGCGATGTAGATAATCATCATATATCGAACATCGTTAATCCCTTTCCAGCAAAGGAAACGCCCTATGGAAACGCCCATGAAGACGTCACCGACCTCAGTGTAATCGAACAATGAACCGAAACCGGCATGCGCGTCGAAAACATGCCAAAACCCGCGAACACGCCTCAAATCCCGTCTCCGATGCAAGCCACGAATCAGGAATGTCAGCCGTCAAATAGCCTGTTAGTCGCACATATGCTTACAATAGCATCACAGGAACGAAG
>ENA-OQCU01000326-OQCU01000326.1-human-gut-metagenome-genome-assembly--contig:-NODE-326-length-23734-cov-6.257000_pt1 | contig 23734 bp, 22 predicted proteins | sample MGYA00242504_ERZ504590 | MGnify/ENA primary metagenome ERZ504590 (study PRJEB26092, sample SAMD00036318) | human gut metagenome | host: Homo sapiens | study: EMG produced TPA metagenomics assembly of... | reverse complement strand
CTGATATACCCCTTTCAGAGGATGATTCTTTAGTTTCTCATGTTCGCTTGAAATGGTATAGAGAGAAGTCAGAAAAGAACAAATCAACTTCATGGCTACAGCCGTGATATACACCCAACATAGCTTCAGAATGAATGTCAAAGTCACAGGTTCATGCGGAAAAGCAAAAGGAAGCAATACATACAATATAATAGGTGGAATAAGATGACACATATTATCTAATACAGCATCATTGAATAAATAATCATCCCAAGTAGCCTGAGTCCTTGCCGTCAGTTTCTTTATAGTAGGAACTACTATTTTTCTACAAAAATAATCTGCCACAAAAGCAATGATCAGAATCCCTGCTATAATGACAATACGCTGGGTTATACCCAGGCTTTCCTTATGCACACCCATCTGTTGCAATAAGTTAGTAAGATCGTTGTTTATTGTATCCATATTTCCATGTGTTTGTCGCAAAGATACACAAATTCACCACAGATAACGCAAATCCATACAGTTTTTAAATCGAGTTGTCCGTATAAATCTGACCAATCTGTGGTGAAACCAAACAATTATTTTTTCTTAGTCAGCCATTTTTCCTGAATATGCTGCATCACTTCATACCAGTTAGGAATATAAATGGTAGCAAAAATTGTATTCACAGCCATACCGAACACCACTGCCGCACCCAGTGCCACACGGCTGCCTGCACCGGCTCCTGTGGCAAACAACAACGGCATCACACCCAGCACGAAGGTAAATGAAGTCATCAGGATAGGACGCAAGCGCACATGCCCTGCCTCGTATGCCGCCTCACGGATAGGATTGCCGGCCTTACGGTAATCACGGGCGAACTCCACAATCAAGATACCATTCTTCGCAGACAAGGCTATCAGCAGAATAATACCGATCTGGGTATAGATACTCACCGGAACCCCCATCACCCAGCAGCCCAACATCGCTCCCAAAATAGCAACCGGAAGCCCCATCACGGCAGCCACTGGACTTGTCCAGCTTTCATACTGTGCCGCCAGTACCAAATAGGCTACCAACAAGGCCATGATTAAAATAATTGTAGTAGTATTACCTGCCTGAGTTTCCTGATAGGCAACAGAGGTCCATTCATATCCAAACTCACCACCTAGCTGATTTTTAATCAAACTCCCCATAGCCTCTATCGCCTGTCCGGAACTACTGCCCGCAGCCGGCGTACAAGTGATGGAAGCAGCCGAATACATATTATACCGGTTTATCTGGTCCATCCCCAGTTTTTGTTCTATCTGCGTAAAACTGCTGAAAGGCACCATCTCTCCCTTCGAATTGACCACACTCAGTTTTAACACATCATCAATCACTTTTTGGGCTTGTTCGCCAGCCTCCAATTTCACTTGGTAGATACGGCCGAATTCCACAAAATCATTTACATAAGCCTGCCCCATGTAATACCCTAATGTAGAAAAGACCTGATTCAACTGCAAACCCATCAACTGAACTTTATCCCGGTCTATATTCAAAAAATATTGAGGTACATCCGCTTGATACATACTGCTCATGGAAGCGACAGCCGGTTCATTATGATAATTAGCCAATAAAGCCTCAACCGCCTTTTGCAGTTCTTCCGGACCCAAAGACTTACGATCCTCCAGTTCGAGTTGTAAACCACCCGTATTGCCCATACCTGGAATAGCAGGAGGAATAATACCAAAGACTTGAGCTTCCTGTATCATGGCATATGCCTGTCCGTTAAAACGATTGACCACCGCTTGAGCGGTATGCTCTTTACCCGCACGCTCTTTCCAATTCTTCAGCACCACAAAATAGGTAGCCGCATTAGGCAACTGACCACCTCCCATGATACTGAATCCGTTTACGCCCAAATAAGTCTTCACTTCGGGATACTCTGACAAAATAGCATCAATCTGCTTACCCACCATCTGTGTACGCTCTAAAGAAGAAGCTGCCGGAAGCTGAATGGCAATCATAAAATATCCGTCATCTTCTTCAGGAATAAAGGTGCTGGGCCATTTTACAAACATCAGAATAGCAATGACTGAGATTACGATATAAGAACCGATAGCAATGACCGGCCGTGCCAACAACCATTTTACCGAAGCGTCATAAACCCGCTGCATCCAGTCATTCATCTTGTCAAACCAGAGGAACAAACGCGCTTTATGCGTCGGGGTGGGACGGAGCAACAGAGCGCAGACTGCCGGAGTCAAGGTCAATGAGTTGAAACCACTTATCACTGTAGAAGCCGCGATGGTCAAAGCAAACTGTTTATAAAGCTGCCCGGAAATACCGCTAATCAGCGTAGTAGGAATAAATACGGCAAGCAGTACCAGCACCACTCCGACAATAGGTCCGGTAATCTCCCCCATAGCCTGCTCGGTAGCGGCACGGGCGTCCAGCTTCCCTTCATCCAGAATACGGGTGGCATTTTCAGTCACCACTATGGCATCATCCACTACAATAGCTATAGCCAATATCAAGCCGAACAGTGTCAATGTATTGATGGAAAAGCCTAAAGCAGCCATTACCGCCAATGTTCCGATAAGGGACACAGGGATAGTAAGACAGGGGATAAGAACCGCCCGCCAGCTTTGCAGGAAAAAAAAGATAACCAGCACCACCAGAATAATCGCTTCCACAAAGGTCTTCATCACTTCATCAATGGAGTCGTGTACCACATCGGTAGTATCCAACGTCACATTGTATTTCACCCCGGCCGGAAATGTTTCAGCCAGTTCCGCCATACGGGCACGGACGTGTTTAGAAACATCCAGCGAATTACTTCCCGGCAACTGGTAAACAGCAATAGCAGCCGTAGGTTGCCCTTTCAAGCGGGAAACAACTCCATACCCGGCACTGCCCAACTCAATTTTTGCAACATCTTTCAGACGGAGCACTTTTCCCTGGTCTTCCACTCTCAATATGATGTCGCCGAACTCTTCGGGAGTAGAAAGACGTCCTTTTACATTCAGCGTATATTGAAAATCATTATCGGCCGAACTGCCGATGGGTTGTCCCACATAACCGGCAGACACTTCCATATTCTGACTTTGAATGGCAGCATAAACCTGCTGCGGGGTAATATTGCGGATACGCATGGTTTCAGGATTCAGCCATACGCGCATGGAATAATCACCGGCTCCCATGACATCCACCGCTCCTACCCCTGGTACACGTGTCAACTGGTCTACCAGATTCAAATTGGCATAATTGGTCAGATAAAGGCCATCATAAATACTGTCACCACTCAGTGTAAGCATCATCACAATATTGGATGACTGCTTCTGCACCGTCACTCCCTGTACCTTCACAGCTTCGGGTAAAGAATTCAATGCTACACTGACACGGTTTTGTACCATCACAGTTGCCATATCGATATCCGTTCCCACTTCGAAAGTCACTGTCAGCGAATAAGCGCCCGATGCAGAGGAATTGGAACTCATATACAACATTCCGTCCACACCGTTTACCTGCTGTTCAATGGGGATACCGACAGTTTGAGCTACAGTTTCAGCATTGGCACCCGGATATACCGCACTGACTTGCACGGTAGGAGGCGTAATATCGGGATATTGCGCCACGGGCAATATATTCAGGGTTACAAGTCCGGCCACCACGAATAACAAAGCCAGCACCGTGGCAAATATAGGCCGTTCTATGAAAAATTTTGAAAACATAAGGCTATTGAAGTTTATTGGTTTGTTCTATCGGTTTAATTTTCATGCCTTGACGCACTTTCAACAATGCCTTGGTGACATAACGTTCGGAAGGTGACAAGCCACTTTTTACAACACGCATATTATGATCCGCCAACTGCCCGACTTCAATATGCCGATAATTCACTATATCACTGTCATTCACTACATACAAATATTTACCCAACTGGTCTGTTCCGATAGAAGCATCATTAACCAACACTGCATTCCGCGCTTCACCGTATGGTAAGGTGACACTGACAAATAATCCGGGACGAAGCATCCCGTCAGGGTTATCCAATTCCGCACGCAAACGGAGAGTACCTGTAGTTAATGTCACATTGGGAGAAAGATAATCCAGTTTCGCTTTCCATGACTGTGCCCCGTCAGTTCCCAAACGCAAGGTTACAAAATGAGTTTCCGCAGGAATCTTGCTGGCAGCCTCCTGGGCCAGCTCGTATGTCAGATATTGGTTATCTGCAATATTAAAATAGGAATACATACGGTTATCCTTATAAACAGTAGCCAATTTAACCGGTTGCAAAGCACCACCAATATACGCCCCGACAGAATAAGCCGAAACATCAACCACTCCGTCACAAGGAGCCTTGACATAGCAATAACTCAAGTTGGTACGCGCAGTTTTCAAAGCTGCTTCAGCATTACTTACGGCAGCCTCACAAGCCGCCACATGACTTTCCGCCTGTAAATATTGTATACGGCTCACCGCATCACTTTTTATCGCTTCTTTCATACGTTGATAACTACTGACAGCATATTCAAGATTGGCTTTAGCCGTTTTTAATTCAGCTTCCGCTTGTTTCACTGAATTTTCATAAAGTGTCGGTTCTATAACGAACAATACCTGTCCCTGACGTACCCGGGAACCAGGTGCAAAATTCTTGGATTGTAAAGTTCCATTTACTCGTTCCACCAAATCTACAGTAGATTCCGCTTCCAGATAACCGGGATAATCTTTGGTCAGCGTCACATTTTCCACCAAAGGTTTCGCAACATCTACAGGCAATGCCTGCATTTCTGTCTGAGAAGGTTTATTTTTATCGCAGGCGGTCAACACACATACCGTCCATGCGAAAGCTATCATTATTTTTTTCATATCTTGGGTTAGGTTTTTATTATTTCTATAGTTCAACAGCTTTTCCGTCGCAGCCTACCAGCCTCCTCCCAATGCCTGATACATCTGGATCAGACAAAGCAATGAATATCCCTGTGCCTGCACCAATGAATTCTCGTATGACAGTAACGAACGCTGTGCATCCAATACATTTTGGAAAGGGCTCAGCCCCTGTTTGTATAAGTCCAATGAAAGTTTAAATGCCTCTTTCCCCTGATTCAACATCTCACGACATGCTACAATCTGTTTGATGGAATTCTTATAACTACTCATGGCATTATCCACCTCCTGCACCGCTGTAAGAACCGTAGTATTGAACTGATTGATTGTTTCATCCAGTTGTGCACGCTGCAAGCGTACATTATTCGCACGCTGGCCACCATTAAAAATCGTCCAGCTCATAGAGGGAGCGATACTCCATGTCATACTGCTACGTCTAGTAAAATCTTTCATATCATGTGAAGCATAGCCGAAGGAACCGTTCAGAAAAAATGAGGGAAGCCAATCGGTCTTGGAAGCTCCCAACAAGGCTGCTTGTGCATTGACTTGACGTTCGGCAACCCGTACATCGGGACGTCGTAAAAGTAATTGTCCGGGAAGACCGACCCCTACCGGCTCTATATAATCGGGTAACGGTTTTCCCGTTTCCAGTGCAGCCGTCACATCCTGAGGATAAAGCCCGAGCAATACAGCCAACGCATTCATATATTGAATAATACCGGATTCTGTAGCAGGAATAGAAGCCAATGTACTATAATAAACCGATTTAGCCTGAGCCACATCCAGTTTGGAAGCCAGTCCGGTATTATAACGCACTTCAGTTATATCCACCACCGCCTTTTGAGATAAAGCATTGCGCTGTAACACACTAAGTTCCTGTTGGGCCTCACGCAAATTAAAATAGGCTGACGCCACTTCTGCACAAAGACTTACCATCGTCGCATTGTACTCTTCACGACTTGCCGCAAAATTTTCTTTCTGCGCTTTCACCCGTTGGCGGATGGAACCGAACACATCCACCTGCCAGCTCATATTAACCGTTGCATCATAATACCCCACTCTGGATTGAGGCTGTCCCGTACCGGTATTGCCACTAGTCTGTTGGCGGTTCCACCCGGCATCCAATGACAAAGCCGGATAATAGCCTCCTCTGGCTATCCTCAGATTCGCTTTCGCCATATCTATACGATTCAAGGCTGTAAGGACAGACGGATTCTGCCTGACAGCCACATGAATCAATGAATCCAGTGTGGCATCCTGAAATACAGTCCACCAATGGTCATCCACCGGAAGCAGTTGTTGAAACATCGCATCCTCTTCTTGCCAATGTTCCGGCAAGGGTACATTCAATAATTTTTCGGCCCGCTGCTGGGCATTCAGTGCCAAAGGAATGATTAAAAGGAGCCATACTCCCCATCTACGTATTTTCCTCATAAGTTTATCACATTAAAAAAACATTAGGAAAACACATGAAACAACGTTTTGTTTAACCCTTTGACTTTCAAAAACAAGACAGCCTCTCCTTCTGAGAAGAAAAGGCTGCACCATACAATATGAAAAAAGAAGTTATTTCCCAAACATATTATTTATTAATGACATAGAACCGGTCAGCATACTTCCCAAGACATCCTGGTTGAATGCAATGGAATAGTTTCCGGGAGATAACTGTATATCCATTTGTACGATACCGTTTTTGCCGATTTTCTTCAATTCTTTAGCCTTTATATTATAATAGGCAAAACGGCGGAAACTTTGATACACATCACTCATCTCCACATCTACATGCTGCAATACAGAAGCGCCGCCTGCTACCGTAGGCAGCTCTAATGCCTTTCCATTATCCAACGTCAGGACACACTTACTGTCATTAGGAATTTCCACCTCATGCCCCGACCCGATAGTAACAGCCAGCGAATAACGTATGGTACTTTTATACTGAAATCCAGCGAGTGCCACATATACGTCCATATTATTGGAAACACCCAGATTCATACCCTCGCATACCACTGTACGCACTCCGGTCTGGTTGGTTTCATCATAAATTACCTTTTGTGCCATAGCTCCTATACCCAGAAGCAAAAAGGCGAATAAAAACAATACTTTCTTCATAATTCCTTTTTCATTTATTTTAAATCATAACAAACAAAACGCTATAAATATCCATTAATTGTGCCGAAAGTTACAAAAAAACAGCAAAACCATTGCGCAAACAGCATAACTTTGTGCATATTTTCTCCTCATATCCTTTTGTTGCTCAAATTGTTTAAGTAAATTTGTCGCCAGAATATTACTAATACCAAATATATTAAAGTATATGAGTTTAAAAATTGTAGTACTGGCAAAACAAGTTCCCGACACACGCAATGTGGGGAAAGATGCCATGAACGCTGACGGTACTATCAACCGTGCGGCACTTCCGGCCATCTTCAATCCGGAAGACCTGAACGCCTTGGAACAGGCACTCAGACTGAAAGACACACATCCCGGTTCTACGGTAACTATCCTGACCATGGGTCCCGGACGCGCTGCCGAAATCATTCGTGAAGGTTTATACAGAGGAGCAGACAATGGATATTTATTGACCGACCGTGCTTTTGCCGGTGCTGACACGTTGGCCACTTCATACGCCATCGCTACGGCTATCCGCAAAATAGGCGAATGTGACCTGATTATCGGTGGCCGTCAGGCTATCGACGGTGATACCGCACAGGTAGGTCCGCAGGTAGCAGAAAAGCTGGGATTAAGCCAGATTACTTACACCGAAGAAATTCTAAACGTGGACGAAACTGCCCGCCGCATCACCGTAAAACGCCACATTGACGGAGGGGTAGAAACTGTGGAAGGTCCTCTGCCTATTGTACTGACTGTGAACGGAAGTGCAGCTCCCTGCCGTCCGCGCAATGCCAAATTGTTACAGAAATACAAACGCGCTCTCGGCGCACAGGAAAAAGCAGCCATCACTAAAGACGGTTCTGAACTGCCTTACGCTGAACTATATGAGAAATTCCCTTACCTGAATATCACTGAATGGAGTGTGGCCGATGTAGAAGGAGACACCAAGCAGTGCGGTCTGTCAGGCTCTCCCACCAAAGTGAAGAAGATTGAAAACATCGTCTTCCAGGCAAAAGAAAGCAAGACCATGACAGGAAGCGACCAGGATGTGGAAGGATTGATTGTCGAACTGTTAGCTAACCATACAATAGGATAACGATTATGAATAATGTATTTGTATATTGCGAGATTGAAGGCACAACAGTGGCCGATGTGAGTCTCGAACTTTTAACCAAAGGTCGTAAATTAGCTAATCAGTTAGGCTGCCAGCTTGAGGCAATCGCTGCCGGAACCGGCCTTGCAGGAATTGAAAAACAAGTATTGCCCTACGGAGTAGACAAACTTCATGTATTCGATGCTCCGGGTCTGTTCCCTTACACTTCACTGCCCCACACTTCCATTTTGGTGAATCTGTTCAAAGAGGAAAAACCACAAATCTGTCTGATGGGCGCTACTGTTATCGGCCGCGATCTGGGACCGCGTGTATCTTCCGCATTGACCAGCGGACTGACTGCCGACTGTACCCAGTTGGAAATCGGTACCCACGAAGACAAGAAGAACGGCATCACCTATGAAAATCTGTTGTATCAGATTCGTCCCGCCTTCGGTGGTAACATCGTTGCAACCATTGTCAACCCCGAGCACCGCCCACAGATGGCGACCGTTCGTGAGGGAGTGATGAAGAAAGAGATTCTGGATGAAAATTATAAGGGTGAAGTGGTGAACCACGACGTTGCCAAGTTTGTTCCTGAAACAGACTATGTAGTCAAAGTCATTGACCGTCACGTAGAAAAAGCCAAACATAACCTGAAAGGCGCACCTATCGTGATTGCCGGAGGCTATGGCATGGGATCTAAAGAAGGTTTTGACAAATTGTTCGAACTGGCCAAAGAACTTCACGCCGAAGTAGGTGCCAGCCGTGCAGCTGTCGATGCAGGTTATGCAGACCATGACCGCCAGATTGGCCAGACGGGTGTAACCGTCCGTCCCAAACTGTATATTGCTTGCGGTATCTCCGGACAAATCCAGCACATCGCAGGTATGCAGGATGCAGGTATCATCATCTCTGTAAACAGTGACCCGAACGCTCCGATCAACACCATTGCCGATTATGTGATTAACGGCACTGTGGAAGAAGTCGTTCCGAAATTGATTAAGTATTATAAAAAGAATTCAAAGTAGTCAGTAGTAGTCATAAGTAGTCAAAGTAGAAAAAAATGAAAAGTCAATCCTTTGAACAACTGATTGTTTGGCAAAAGGCACATTCGTATGTATTGGCCATTTACAAAATAACCAAGCAATATCCCAAAGAGGAATTATTCTGCTTGGTTAACCAGATGCGCCGTGCAGCAGCCTCTATCACTGCAAATATAGCGGAAGGATATGCTAAAATCAGCTCAAAGGACAAACTGCGTTTCTATAACATTTCACAAGGTTCGTTGGAAGAAACACGCAATTTCATTATCCTGTCGAAAGATTTAGGATACATCACATTGCAAGACAAAGAACAATTAGGCATACAAGCGGCCGAAATCAGCCGCCTGCTAAACGCCTACTGCATAGCCTTGTTGAAAAATGTATCGCCACCCACTACTTAACTACCCTTAGCTACTATTAACCACTCTAACTACTAAAAATTATGGCAAACTTTTATACCGATATACCGGAACTCAAGTATCACTTGAACAATCCGATGATGGAGCGCATCTGCCAACTGAAAGAGCGCGACTATAGAGATAAAGACGAGTTCGACTATGCACCGCAGGATTATGCCGATGCCATGGACTCTTACGATAAAATTCTGGAAATCACAGGTGAGATTACAGGTGAAACCATCGCTCCCAATGCCGAAGGAGTGGACGAAGAAGGTCCTCACTGCGGAAACGGACGTGTGGAATATGCTTCAGGAACCAAACAAAACCTGGATGCGATGGTCAAAGCCGGACTGAACGGCATGACCATGCCCCGTCGTTTCGGTGGCTTGAACTTCCCCATCACCCCCTACACCATGTGCGCGGAAATTGTTGCCGCCGCCGATGCAGGTTTCGGAAACATCTGGTCTTTGCAAGACTGTATTGAAACGCTGTATGAATTCGGTAACGAAGACCAGCACAGCCGTTTCATTCCCCGTATTTGTGCAGGTGAAACCATGTCTATGGACTTGACCGAACCCGATGCCGGTTCCGACCTTCAGTCAGTAATGCTGAAAGCTACTTTCGATGAAGCCAACAACTGCTGGCGTCTGAACGGTGTGAAACGTTTCATCACTAACGGTGACGCTAATCTTCACCTGGTATTGGCACGTAGCGAAGAAGGAACCAAAGACGGACGTGGTTTGTCTATGTTCATCTATGACAAAAACGAAGGAGGTGTAGATGTACGCCGCATCGAAAATAAATTAGGTATCCACGGCTCTCCTACCTGCGAACTGGTTTACAAGAACGCGAAAGCCGAACTTTGCGGTGACCGTAAGCTCGGTTTGATAAAATACGTTATGGCATTGATGAATGGTGCGCGTCTGGGTATCGCTGCCCAGTCAGTAGGTTTGTCACAAGCTGCTTACAACGAAGGATTGGCATACGCCAAAGAACGTAAGCAGTTCGGAAAAGCCATCATCGATTTCCCGGCAGTATATGACATGCTGTCTATCATGAAAGCCAAACTGGATGCAGGCCGTGCATTGCTTTACCAGACTTCACGCTATGTGGATATTTACAAAGCATTGGATGATATTGCCCGCGAACGCAAACTGACTCCTGAAGAACGTCAGGAACAAAAAGTCTACGCCAAGCTAGCAGACAGCTTTACTCCGCTTTCCAAGGGTATGAACTCTGAATATGCCAACCAGAATGCATACGATTGTATCCAGATTCACGGTGGTTCAGGTTTCATGATGGAATATGCTTGCCAGCGTATCTATCGCGATGCACGCATCACCAGCATTTACGAAGGAACGACCCAGTTGCAGACTGTAGCCGCTATCCGTTATGTAACCAACGGTTCTTATATCGCAACCTTGCGTAATTATGAAGCTATTCCTTGCAGTGAAGATATGCAACCGCTAATGGACCGCGTGAAAGAAATGGCCAACAAATTTGACGCATGCACCAATGCGGTAAAAGAGGCCCAGAATCAAGAGTTACTTGATTTCGTTGCACGCCGTCTTTATGAAATGGCTGCCGTATGTATCATGTCACATCTTCTTATCCAAGATGCGACAAAAGCACCTGAATTGTTCGCCAAGTCGGCCCATGTATATGTAAACTATGCAGAAGCTGAAATAGAAAAGCATTTCAATTTCATCCGTAAATTCAAAGCAGATGATTTAGCTGACTATCGTTTGTAAACTTCATTCCATTCTATAAAACGACGTTCTATTCTTCACGGAGTAGAACGTCGTTTATAGTATAAGATTTACTTTTAGACACATACTGATGCAAAATCAAAAACGCCCGTTTCACAACGAGCGTTTTCCTTATAAACAAAGCCTCAGCCGACCTTATTTACTAACAAACTTATTATTAACGTATTTATAAACTGCCTCTTCATATCCTTCCTACAACTATATCAATCCCTCTATCCAGACAAACTAATAATCCGTCTACCTTTCTACTACCCGATCTTGATTCTCAAACTTTTTCTTTTTCCCAAAAGTAAAATTAAAGCTTTATCATCATTGGAACAAGAGTTATCGACCAATCTCCTTATTTCATCTATTAACACCCGTTTTTGTTCCTTATCACACTATTTCGAACTTTTCTTTCCACCTACTGTTATGAGAGAAACTTATTAAAAACCTTGACTTATGAAAGAATTAGAATTAACCAGTAACGCCGCTTTGACGGATGCGGTATATGAAACCGCCCTGAACGGCTCATTTCTTGAAGTTAAACTTGTAGCAGGTTCCGTGGGCGATGACGAACCTAGAGGAATGCAACCGGAATATGAATGTTATCACATCAGCTATCCGGACAAAAAAGACACAATTTTGTTCGAGCAACCTTTGGATGCTGCCGATGACAAAGTAACCGTATATGATTTGGGAAAGAAAATCAAATCCATAGAAGGCTGTTGCCACAAGACACTGACAAAAGGCGAAAGCCGCACAGCCACAGCACGTAAAGTAGTTGCTCATGGTCCTATGTGGATTTATGTGGCTATTGCTGTCGGGATGGATAAAGCAGGCACCGAATCACCTTTTATGATCGTCCAAGGAGCAGGCACTTACGGTTCTGAAGATACGACCGAGAACGAAATGATAGGTTATGCTAACGGACGTATTCATGAAATGACAGCTTTGCTTGTCCGCCGTGCGCGTTTGGAAAAACTGCATCTGGCAAGCATACGCGCAGGCTACAAATATTTATTCGTAGAACCGGGAAGAATAGGAAAGGCTAAAGTCAAAGAAGGATAAGCCCCCTTGTCTTCACTGATAACCATCATTTTAAAAGCCTGTTGCCTTCTTTCAACAACAGGCTTTTATCTATTATAAATTATTCTAACGCATCTACCGGCAAATCAGACTCTTTACGATACCCCGATGAAGTAAATACAGCTATCAGCTCCCCCTGTCCGTCTGTTATCTTTACTTCAACAAAAGGAATACGATGATGATTAAATACTTCAACAGCCTCAGCATACACGTAACCCAACTTAGCAGGACGGAGAAAAGTAATATTGGCATTCACAGAAAGTGTAAGTTTCTTACGGCTGTTCGCTACAGCTGCAAAAGCCAGATCGGCCAATGTAAACAAGGCGCCGCCTTGACATACTCCTCCACCATTCAGATGCCGGTCGGTCACCTCCATACACGCACGGGCATACCCCGGCTTTATCTCAAGAAGTTCCACTCCCGCACAAGTAGCAAAACGATCCGCTTTCAAAAAATTCTTTTAATGTTGCCATATCACAATTTATATGAATAAGAAAGTCTTAATGAATAATCACCATGGTAGCCCCGAAACCATATTCACGGAACGAAGCATCCTGACTTTCATAGTTTTTATATTTATATTTTAACTCCTGCAGGATAGCTTTGCGTAACACACCATCCCCCTTACCATGAATAAAGACAATCTTCTGTCCCTTCTTGTTCTTGCATTCTTCCAAAGTCTTACGAAAAACGTCCAATTGATAATTCAATATCTCGCTGTTGCTCATACCGGCAGTCGTATCCAGTAACTCATGAGCATGGAGATCAACCTCCATGATATCGTTCTTCACCTTTTTCTGCTGGGGCTGCTTCGCTACCTGCGGTTCCGGCACTTTTTTTGCAATAATGCATCTTTTATATCATCTGCAGAAACAAACACCTGTTTTACCGGAACATCATTTTTCACTATATCGTAAATAAGTGACGGCTCCTCAAAGAAAATACTCTCACGGAAAGTATGCAATTTATAAAACTTCACTGTATCTATGCGCAATTCCACAGACACGGCAGGCTTGAACAGAAAACTCTTGTTATCCTTAAAAGCGATAAGCTGCACGGCCACCCGTTCCAATTCATTCAAAACGCTTTTCTCGAACTCCTCGATATAAAACTTCGTATTCGGTTCCACCATGCCATGGCTGCGCACCCGCCAGTTACTACCTTCGGCTGTAAGATAAGTAAAGTATAAGGTGAAATTGCTGTCGTTGATAAGATATGCATCAAATGCCGTTGCAGAAATAGCTTTGAGATCCTGTGGCACAAAAGCCAGCATCACATTCAGAATATCCCCTCCCTTTCGCTCGGCCGGGCGATAAGTGACAGGACGTTCATCCTCCTCTTCATCCGGACGCACCTTGACTGACGCTCCTTTTGCCTTTGCACCGGCAACCTCCTGTTTAGGAGCCGGAGCAACAGGTTTACGCTTCATATTATAATCATCCGTGTCAATCACCACACACTCCTTTATGGGCATCGGAATATCGAAGCCATCGGCATCTTCTACCAAAACCATATCTTTTCCTTGAAATCCGGTCACAACACCGCCCCCTACCTCACTAAGGAAACGGACTTTATCTCCTATTTTCATACTCTTTTCATTTTTTAGTTAGCGCAAATATCGGTACTTTTGCGCAGAAAAAGAAATAGATTCAGATGGAAGATACCAAACATATCAAAATAAGTGAGTTCAACTACCCGCTACCCGATGAACGGATCGCCAAATTCCCCCTTGCCACGCGCGACCAGTCCAAACTGCTAGTTTACCGCCACGGCGAAGTGAGCGAAGACATCTTTACGTCTTTGCCACACTATCTGGAATCCGGAGAACTGATGATATTCAATAATACCAAAGTGATTCAAGCCCGTCTGCATTTCCGTAAAGAAACCGGAGCATTAATAGAAGTATTCTGCCTAGAACCTGTCCAGCCCAATGACTATGTGTTAAACTTCCAGCAAACACGCCAATGCAGCTGGTTATGCATGATAGGTAATCTGAAAAAACTGGAAAGAAGGTACGTTGAGCCGCATAGTAAATGTAAAAGGCAAACAAATAGTCCTGTCCGCCACCCGTGGAGAGTGCAAGGGAACCAGCCATTGGATTGATTTCTCATGGGATGATGACACAATCACCTTTGCCGACCTGCTGGAAGTGGCAGGTGAACTGCCCATCCCTCCCTATCTGAACCGTGAGACACAAGAAAGCGACAAGGAAACTTATCAGACGGTTTACTCCAAAATAAAAGGTTCTGTCGCCGCTCCCACCGCAGGACTTCATTTTACGGAAAGAGTACTGGCAGCGCTGGACGAACGGGGAATTGACCGTGAGGAACTGACTTTACACGTAGGTGCAGGAACTTTCAAGCCCGTAAAAAGTGAAGAGATAGAAGGACATGAAATGCATACGGAATACATTTCTGTAAGCAAGCATACCATTGAAAAACTAATCGCCCATAATGGAAAAGCCATTGCGGTAGGAACCACTTCGGTACGTACCCTGGAAAGTCTTTATTATATCGGCGTCCTTATCAGCCACAATCCCGATGCCACTCAGGACGAATTGCATGTACAGCAATGGATGCCCTACGAAGATAAGAATGACCTGACTCCGGTGGAAGCACTGCAACAGATTCTGGATTATCTGAACCGACACGAAATGGAAGCGTTGCATAGCAGTACTCAGATTATCATCGCGCCGGGATATACATACAAAATAGTCAAGAAGATGGTTACCAATTTCCATCAGCCGCAAAGTACATTGCTGCTATTGGTTTCCGCCTTTGTGAAAGGAAACTGGCGAAGGATTTATGATTATGCACTGGGCCATGATTTCAGGTTTCTGAGCTACGGAGACAGTTCGCTGCTGATACCCTAAGACTTCATCACGGATATAAAGCCTTTTTCCCGTATCACCAAACGTTTTCTACTATATGGCTAAGGCTTTTCTTCCTGCTTGTTTTATCTCCGCAAGCCTTTGGAGTTATCTCCCAAGGCTTGGGAGTTAACTCCAAAGCTTATGGAGATAACTCCAAAGGCTATGGAGATAGAATACATCCGTATAAAAAGGCTTAATCTGGAGAAAGAAAAAACTTATGCAATAGGCTGTGATATGATAGACATTCATTTATTCCGCCGGTAGGTTCTTACTTAAAAAAAATCCAAAGAAAGATATAAACGGGAAAATAAGAACCAGCTTCCACTAAATTTCTACCGCCCCCTTTATTTACTATACACAAGAACAGGCAACCTACTTTGTCATTATGGCAAGCTTTTTATATCCGTGTGCGTTTACCTTTACATCAAGTCTATAGATAAAAAACAACTTTATGTCACTAAACATATCTCCAAACCCATAGTATTCCAATCGTTTTGCTATCTTTGTGACAAAACACTTACATACTATGACTATCACTCTATCTACTGATTTACCTGCCTATCCTACATTCACGGAAGGCATCCGCCGTGCTCCCGACCGGGGCTACCGCTTGACACCCGCCCAAACGGAAACGGCATTGAGGAATGCATTGCGATACATTCCGGTGGAACTGCATGAGCAACTTGCTCCCGAATTGATGGATGAACTGCTCACCCGGGGTAAAATCTACGGTTACCGCTTCCGGCCCGAAGGTGACTTGAAAGCAAAGCCCATTGACGAATATAAAGGAAACTGTATCGAAGGAAAAGCGTTTCAAGTAATGATAGACAACAACCTTTCATTTGATATCGCCCTCTATCCTTACGAACTGGTGACCTACGGCGAAACCGGACAAGTTTGTCAAAACTGGATGCAATACCGGCTTATCAAGCAGTATCTGGAGGTAATGACGAATGAACAAACCCTGGTCGTAGAAAGCGGCCACCCGTTGGGATTATTCAAATCACATCCCGAAGCTCCCCGTGTTATTATCACCAATTCCATGATGGTAGGCATGTTCGACAACCAGAAAGACTGGGAAATAGCCGCACAGATGGGAGTAGCCAATTATGGACAGATGACCGCCGGAGGCTGGATGTACATCGGTCCGCAAGGCATTGTACACGGCACGTTCAACACCCTATTAAATGCCGGCCGCATGAAATTAGGAGTGCCGCAGGACGGCAACCTGAACGGCCATCTTTTCGTATCCTCCGGATTGGGCGGAATGAGCGGAGCCCAACCCAAAGCAGCCGAGATAGCCGGAGCAGTGGCCATTATAGCCGAGGTGGATTATTCACGCATAGAAACCCGCCACCGCCAAGGGTGGGTACAGCATATCACATCCGATTTGTCTGAAGCTTACCGGCTGGCTGCCGATGCCATAGACCGACGAATCCCCTGTTCCATAGCCTACCATGGCAATGTAGTCAATCTGTTGGAGTATGCATTGCATCACAACATCCACATCGAACTTCTCAGTGACCAGACTTCCTGCCATGCCGTTTACGAAGGCGGCTATTGTCCTGCAGGCATTTCCTTCGAAGAACGTACCCGTATGCTGAAAGAAGACAGAGAAACTTTCGATGAAATGGTGAACGAAACTTTGCGCCGCCATTTCCATGTTATCAAGGAACTGGTGGCACGGGGCACTTATTTCTTCGATTATGGCAATTCTTTCATGAAAGCGATTTATGACGCCGGAGTGAAAGAAATCTCACGCAATGGAACAGACGAGAAGGATGGATTCATCTGGCCGTCTTATGTAGAGGATATCATGGGGCCTCAACTTTTCGATTATGGTTACGGTCCCTTCCGCTGGGTATGCCTGAGCGGGAAAAAGGAAGATTTGATAAAGACCGACCGTGCCGCTATGGAGTGTATCCCTAAAGATCGCCGCGGACAGGATATGGACAACTGGATATGGATTCGCGACGCCGAAAAGAATAACCTGGTGGTAGGGACCCAAGCACGCATTCTGTATCAAGACGCACTGGGACGTATGAATATAGCACTGCGTTTCAATGAAATGGTACGCCGGGGCGAGGTAGGCCCTATCATGTTGGGACGTGACCACCACGATGTAAGCGGTACCGACTCTCCTTTCCGGGAAACCTCCAATATCAAGGACGGCAGCAATGTAATGGCAGATATGGCTGTGCAATGCTTTGCCGGAAATTGTGCCCGGGGCATGAGCCTTGTCGCTTTGCACAATGGAGGCGGTGTAGGTATAGGTAAAGCTATCAATGGCGGATTCGGAATGGTATGCGACGGCAGTGAACGGGTAGACCGTATTCTCCGCTCATCCATGTTATGGGATGTAATGGGAGGAGTGGCACGCCGCTCGTGGGCACGCAACCCGCATGCCATGGAAACTTCGGCGGAATTCAACGAGAGCCATGCCGATGGTTATCACATCACCCTGCCGCATATAGCGGAAGATGACCTTATTAATAAGGTATTGAAAAATAAAGGAATCAACTAACCAAAAACCGGAACACCATGGATGCAACTGTTTCATTCATCCGCATCCATGGATGTTCCCTATAAACCAAATTCTAAAGAGTATGAGCTGGACAAAAATTATGGAATGCGTCCCCAACTTCAGCGAGGGACGTGACTTACAGAAAATAGACGAGATTGTATCTCCGTTTCGTGCCAAGGCAGGCGTAAAATTATTGGATTATAGTAACGATGAAGACCACAACCGGCTGGTAGTTACCGTTGTTGGAGAGCCAGACGCCTTGAAAGAAGCCGTGATAGAAGCTATCGGTATAGCAGTAGAACTGATTGACCTGAACCATCACCAAGGACAGCACCCCCGTATGGGAGCTGTAGATGTAGTTCCATTCATTCCCATCAAAGGATGTACCATGGAAGATGCCATAGCAGTGTCCAAAGAAGTGGGGCAACGGGTGGCCTCTCAATATAATCTCCCTGTATTCTTGTATGAAAAATCAGCTAGTGCACCACATCGTGAAAATCTCGCTGCTATCCGTAAAGGAGAATTCGAAGGAATGAAGGAAAAGATTCACCAACCCGAATGGCATCCCGATTTTGGTCCTGCGGAACGTCACCCCACTGCCGGAACTGTAGCCATCGGAGCCCGTATGCCCTTAGTGGCCTACAATATAAATCTCAATACTCCCAGCCTGGAAATAGCGCATGACATTGCCAAGAAAATCCGTTTTATCGGTGGCGGACTGCGCTATTGCAAGGCCATGGGCGTAGAACTGAAGGACCGGGGTATCACCCAGGTATCCATGAATCTTACCGACTATAGCAAAACCGCTATCTACCGGGCATTCGAAATGGTACGTTTTGAATCCAAACGCTACGGAGTAAGCATCATCGGCAGCGAAATCGTAGGACTTGTTCCTATGGAGGCCATTGATAGACACTGCCTCTTACTACCTGGGATTGGAAAACTTCTCCATGCAACAAGTGCTGGAAGCGCAGATTATGGAATAATATAGAATAGAACGCAAATGACACAAATGACGCAAATAGCAAGTCAAGAAGATGTAGATAAAATATTAAAAGCAATTTTATCTAGTGTACAACACATTAGGATATGGATTCTTGGAAAGGGTTTATCAAAATGCCCTCTACTTTGAATTGATAGAGCAAGGTTTTAAATGTGAAGTGCAAAAGCAAATCAATGTATTTTATAAAAATCATAAAGTGGGTGAATATTATGCCGACATGGTGATCAACAACTCCATCATATTAGAACTGAAAGCGGCTGATGCTTTACGTCCCGAGCATGAATTTCAACTGATAAACTATCTGAAAGCCACAGACATAGAGATAGGCTATCTATTAAACTTCGGAAAGCATCCTGAATTTAAAAGAAAAATATTCAGTCACCATTGATATTTGTGTCATTTGCGTCATTTGCGTTCCATTAAAACTAACAACTATGAGCAACAACTTGATTATCATCAATGCCCACATCGTTACTCCGCAAGGCAGAACCGCTCGGAAAGGAGAAGCCATGAACGAACTTCTCAACATTCCTTGCGGAACGGTAAGAGTAACCGACGGCATTATTACCTATGTTGGCGAAAACCGTATAAGCCATGAAAAGCCCGGCTATAAAGTGCTTGATGCCAGAGGGAATGTATTGTTGCCGGGATTCGTTGATTCTCATACCCATTTGGTTTTCGGAGGATTTCGCCCCGACGAATTCATCTGGCGGCTCAACGGCGACAGTTATATGAGCATCATGGAACGTGGCGGAGGCATTATCAATACTGTACGTGCCACCCGGGAAGCCTCCTTTGAAGAACTGAAACATAAAGCCGAATGGTTTCTGGATACCATGAGCCGGATGGGGGTCACCACAGTGGAAGGAAAAAGCGGATATGGCCTGGATCGTGATACAGAACTGAAACAGCTCAGTATCATGCAAGCTATCAATGAATGTCCCGACCGGAAAGTAGATATCGCCACCACTTTTTTAGGTGCTCACGCCTTACCCGAAGAATACAAAGGGCGAAGTGACGCATATATTGATTTTCTGATTAACGAAATGTTGCCCATGATCCATCAGAAACAATTGGCCGAAAATTGCGATATTTTCTGTGAAAAAGGAGTATTCACTGTGGAACAGTCTCGAAAGCTATTGAAAGCTGCGCAAGCTCTAGGCTTCGGCACCAAGCTACACGCTGATGAAATTGTCAGCTTTGGAGGAGCAGAACTGGCAGGAGAATTGAAGGCCCTCAGCGCCGACCATCTGTTGCAAGCATCCGATGAAGGCATAAAAGCCCTGGCACAAAATAATGTAGTAGCCACTCTGTTGCCACTAACTGCCTTTACCCTAAAAGAGCCCTACGCCCGTGGCAGGAAAATGATAGACAGCGGCTGTGCCGTAGCCCTTGCCACCGATCTAAATCCAGGCAGCTGTTTCTCCGGATCCATCCCGCTGACTTTTGCTCTGGCCTGCATCTATATGAAACTGACCGTTGCCGAAGCTATCACAGCCATCACACTGAACGGTGCGGCAGCCCTCGGACGCGCCGACCGCATCGGAAGCATAGAAGCCGGAAAACAGGGAGACTTTGTTTTACTGGGAACCGACAACCCCCATATATTACCTTATTATACAGGTATGAACGCAGTGAAGCTGACCATCAAAGGGGGACGTATTCTACATTCAAATTAACCAATTAAATACTAATAGCCATGTTAACAGAACTTACCATCAAAGAATTTATCAATAAAGTACTCAGTAATGATCCTGTCCCCGGTGGCGGCAGTGTCTCGGCACTCAATGGAGCCCTTGCCACCTCACTGGCAGCTATGGTAGCCAATCTTACCATAGGCCGCAAGAAATATGTAGAAGTGAACGAAATAATGGAAGATCTTTCTGTGCGTTTCGAAGAGCTCACCCGCCAGCTGATAACCGATGTAGACCGTGATTCGGAAGCATACGACCGTGTTTTCTCTGCATTCAAACTTCCGAAAGAAACGGATGAAGAAAAGGCGATCCGCAGTGAAGCCATACAGAAGGAAACCAAATATGCCGCCCAAGTGCCTATGGAGGTGGCACGTACCGTCCATTCCATTCTGCCCATGATTGATGTGGTAGCCAGAAAAGGGAACAGCAACGCTGTAACCGATGCCTGTGTATCCATGATGTGTGCCCGGACTGCCATTCTGGGAGCCTTGCTGAATGTACGTATCAACCTCACTTCTATCAAAGACGAAAAATTCGTCAAAGAGATGAGTGAAGAAGCCGATATGATAGAACAGACGACCATTGCCGAAGAACAGAAAATACTGGACTATGTGAAAACCATTTTTTAATCCCAACCTCCGCGGTTAAAAAAAGAATCAGACCATGAAGAATGTATATCAAATAGGTTCGGGTGACCTCACTTTTGACATCATCGAACGTATTATCAATGAAAATCTGAAATTGGAACTGGCTCCTGAAGCCAAAGACCGGATTCAGAAATGCCGGGATTACCTGGACAAAAAGATCAAGGAATCCGATGTCCCTCTCTATGGCATCACGACAGGATTCGGCAGCCTGTGCAACCGTAATATTTCTTCCGATGAACTGAGTACTTTGCAAGAGAACCTGGTGAAAAGCCATGCTTGCAGTGTAGGCGCAGAAATGCCCCATGTCATTGTGAAGCTGATGTTTTTATTAAAGGCTCATGCTCTTTCTTTGGGACACAGTGGCGTACAAGTCATCACTGTACAGCGCATTATCGACTTTTTCAATAACGATGTAATGCCCATTGTCTACGACCGCGGTTCATTGGGAGCCTCAGGAGATCTTGCCCCGCTCGCCAATCTCTTCCTTCCGTTGATCGGCGTAGGCGACGTGTATTATAAAGGCAAACGCTGCGAAGCTATCAGCGTGCTTGATGAGTTTGGTTGGGAACCAGTCAAATTGAAAAGCAAAGAAGGACTGGCCTTGCTCAATGGTACCCAGTTTATGAGTGCCAACGGAGTGTATGCCATACTCAAAGCCTTCCGTCTTTCCAAGAAAGCCGACCTCATTGCCGCCATCTCCCTGGAAGCCTTTGACGGCCGCATCGATCCGTTCATGGACTGTATCCAACAAATGCGTCCGCATAAAGGCCAGATAGAAACCGGAGCCGCATTCCGAAGAATACTGGAAGGCAGTGAAATCATCGCACAGCCCAAACAACACGTACAAGACCCCTATTCGTTCCGTTGCATCCCACAAGTTCATGGTGCTACCAAAGATGCCATCAACCACGTAGCTTCAGTACTGTTGACCGAGATAAATTCAGTTACCGATAACCCCACTATCTTCCCCGATGAAGACCTTATCATTTCAGGTGGCAACTTCCACGGACAGCCCCTGGCACTGGTATATGATTATCTTGCCATTGCTATGGCCGAACTGGGAAACATATCTGAACGGCGTGTGGCACAACTCATTATGGGACTTCGCGGATTGCCCGAATTTCTGGTTGCCAATCCGGGACTTAATTCTGGTTTCATGATTCCCCAATATGCGGCTGCCAGCATGGTAAGCCAGAATAAAATGTACTGTTATGCCGCCAGCAGCGACTCCATAGTATCCAGCAACGGACAGGAAGACCATGTAAGTATGGGAGCCAATGCTGCAACCAAGCTTTACAAAGTGATGGACAATCTGGAACATATACTTGCCATCGAATTAATGAACGCTGCCCAAGGACTGGATTTCCGCCGTCCGCTCCGCAGTTCACCGTTTATTGAAAAGTTTCTCGCCACCTACCGCAACGAGGTACCTTTTATAAAAGAAGATATTGTGATGTATAAGGAAATACATAAAACTGTAGCTTTTTTAAAACGGCATCAAGTAAATTATTAAACGGCATTTCGGACTCGGATTATAAAGGTCTCACATCCCTTTTTACTATTAAAGACTATAAGATCCATATAATCCGAGCCCGAATTCATATCTTTGCAGTAACAAAAAATAGCGAAGATGAATTATGATAATAAAGAAGAAATGTTTCCTATAGTAGATGAACAAGGAAACATAACAGGAGCTGCAACCCGTGGAGAATGTCATAATGGAAGTAAATTGCTACATCCGGTAGTCCACTTGCATGTATTCAACAGTAAAGGCGAACTCTATTTGCAAAGGCGTCCTGACTGGAAAGATATTCAGCCAGGCAAATGGGACACAGCCGTAGGCGGACACATAGATTTGGGTGAAAGTGTGGAAACAGCCTTGAAACGTGAAGTAAAAGAAGAACTGGGCATCACCGACTTTACTCCCGAATTACTGACTAGCTATGTATTCGAATCCACCCGGGAAAAAAGAATTTGGTATTCTCGCATAAAACCACTTATGACGGTCTCATTATTCCCAGCTGAGGAACTGGATGGCGGCCGTTTTTTGGTCACTAGAAGAGATCAGGAGCAATATTGGAAAAGAAATATTTACACCTAATTTTTGAAAATGAATTTAAGAAGCTAGGCTTCTGAAATAGTTTTTTAATCAAAAATGGCAAATTCTTGATGCAGGTCAAGAATTTGCCATTTTCGCATACATTTTATCTTTATCAGAGTACAATCTAGAACAAAACAGTATAATTTTGTGTTGTAAAACATAAAAAGAAAGGATAACGAGATTATGAAAAAGGTAAAAAGTATTTTTAAGAAAGCCCTTGCTCTAATGGGTGAAAACGAAGTAAGAGCTTGGGGTATAGGGATTAAGTAAGAAAATAACCCTATTTTTTTAATCAAAGAAAGGATAACATTATGAAGAAATTGAAAGAGATCATCAAAGCAGGTCTCAAAGATATGGGAAATGACGCCCTCCGTGCTTGGGGGGTACGATACAAAGTAAAAGATACAAAGGATTAGTTTTTAACGTTTTAAAAAAATGGGTAACAGGATGAAAAGAGTAAAAAGTTTTTTCAAAGGATATATGAGGGCTATTGAAATTAATGCCGCATTAATGTATGGTTATAGACCTAAATAAAAACCGTACTTTTTGATTGAGGGAATTGAATTACCATTATAATAAAAAA
>ENA-OQCU01000324-OQCU01000324.1-human-gut-metagenome-genome-assembly--contig:-NODE-324-length-23919-cov-4.243779_pt1 | contig 23919 bp, 25 predicted proteins | sample MGYA00242504_ERZ504590 | MGnify/ENA primary metagenome ERZ504590 (study PRJEB26092, sample SAMD00036318) | human gut metagenome | host: Homo sapiens | study: EMG produced TPA metagenomics assembly of... | reverse complement strand
ATGAGCACCAAGGATCGAGTGGTGGTTATGGGACACAAGATCACAGATGTGGATGCTCTGGGAGCTGGGATCGGTATTTACCGTGCCGGTAAGACTCTTGGTAAGCCGGTGCATATTGTGATCAATGATCCGACCACATCCATTCGGCCGCTGATGAGTGGATTTATGGAGAATCCGGATTATGAGCCGTCCATGTTTGTGGACAGTAATCAGGCCAAAGAACTGGTGGATAACAATACGGTAGTAATTGTGGTGGATACCAACAAGCCAAGCTATACCGAATGCCAGGATCTTCTCTATATGACAAAGACCATTGTGGTATTGGATCATCACCGCCGCGGCAGCGAGGTGATCCAGAATGCAGTTCTGTCCTATGTGGAGCCATATGCATCCTCAAGCTGCGAGATGATCGCAGAGATCCTGCAGTATTTTGCAGACGGGCTGAAGCTTCGAAGTATTGAGGCGGACTGTATTTATGCGGGTATCATGATCGATACCAACAACTTTACAACAAGAGCGGGTGTGCGTACCTTTGAGGCAGCAGCATTCCTGCGCAGATGCGGAGCAGATGTGACACGTGTACGTAAGATGCTCCGGGATAATATTGATTCCTATAAGGCGAGAGCGGAGGCAGTTCGTACTGCGGAGATCTACAGAGATTATTTTGCCATTGCAAGATGTCCGAGTGAAGGTCTGGAAAGTCCTACCGTTGTAGGAGCACAGGCGGCCAATGAGCTGCTCAATATCGCAGGAGTCAAGGCATCTTTTGTTCTTACCAGCTATAATAATGAGGTTTTACATCAGTGCCAGAGCCATTGATGAAGTGAATGTACAGGTCATGATGGAACGGATGGGCGGCGGCGGACATCTGAATATTGCCGGTGCACAGGTGAAAGACACCATGGATGAGACCGAAAGAATGCTGAAAGAAATTATAGACCAGTTATATCAGGAAGGGGACAAATAGAAATGAAAGTAATTCTTCTGGAAGATGTTAAATCCCTGGGTAAAAAGGGACAGATCGTAAATGTAAGTGACGGATATGCAAGAAACATGATCCTGCCAAAAAAGCTTGGTGTTGAAGCTACATCCAAGAATCTCAATGACCTGAAACTCCGTAAGGCAAATGAAGAAAAGGTTGCACAGGAAAACCTGGACGCTGCCAAGGCATTTGCAGAGGAGCTTTCCACAAAGGAGGTTATCCTTACTCTGAAGGTAGGTGAAGGCGGAAGAACATTCGGTTCTGTATCCTCAAAAGAAATCTCAGAGGCAGCCAAAAAACAGCTGAATCTTGATATCGATAAGAAAAAGCTCCAGCTGGAGAATCCAATCCGTAACCTGGGTGTTACCAATGTTCCGGTACGACTTCATCCGAAGGTAACCGGAAGTCTCAAAGTCTGGGTAAAAGAGGCGTAATCAATGGAAGAAGCACTGATCAAGAGGATTCTGCCTCACAGCATTGAGGCAGAGCAGTCAGTGATCGGATCCATGATCCTGGATCGTGATGCGATCCTGGTGGCTTCCGAGATCCTGACCAGTGATGATTTTTTATCAAAAACAATATGGCATCATTTTTGATGCCATGGTGGAGCTCTGTAATGAAGGACAGCCGGTAGATCTGATCACTCTGCAGAATCGTCTCAAGGAGAAAGAGCTTCCGCCGGACATCAGCAGTATGGAATATGTCCGTGATCTGATCGCAGCAGTTCCTACATCAGCCAATGTGAAATACTATGCCAATATCGTAAGCGAAAAGGCAGTTCTCCGTCGGCTGATACGGACTACGGAAGAAGTTGCCAATGCCTGTTATCTGGAAAAGGACAGTACGGAAACCATACTTGAGGAATCCGAGAAAAAGCTGTTTAATATTTTGCAGAGAACAAATGGCAGCGATTATGTGCCGATCCAGCAGGTTGTGTTGAATGCAGTCAGCAATATTGAGAAGGCTTCCAAGCTGAAGGGCTCCGTTACCGGGATTCCGAACCGGATTTGTGGATCTGGATTACCTTGGCAACCGTGCTGGTGTTCGAACGCCCCTCAAGAACGAAATAGAAATAGGCTTGAGAAGTGAATACAGCGTAGTACGACACATCTTCGGTTACGGCATGGCAGCTCGCCCTCAGTCAAATAATTTTTCGAGTTGGGAGCTGTGGCCCAACCAACAAACTGCTTGTACTGCCAATCGCCTGCACGATTAGGAGTCCCTCCATAGCTGGGCACCTCCCCGTCTCGCACCTTCGTGCTTTTGGAAACATCGCCATTGACGTACCACGATACCGTGTGCTTGACGACCGACGGAACGACGTGCACTTTGGCGGTGTCGGTATACGTTCGATTGCCCACCTTGTAGCTATAGGTAATCGTGGCAACACCCGGACTCACACCGACGATGTCTGCGCGATTCTCCTTTGAGAAAGCGACTTTCGCCACCGATGCGTCAGAGCTAGTCCAAGAGTATCCTTTCGAGTTCCACTTCCGCTCTCCAAGAGCCTTAATCGTTTCCCCTACCTCTATTGAAGAAGAATCCAACTTGATGCCTGTACTGGCATAATTGCTTCCCGTGGCCACATAAATAGTAAAGTGATCCACGTCGAAGCTTTGGACGGCGGGGTCGGCTTGGCGGGCGCCGATGGTCTCGACTTGAGACGCATCGTCGGACACGCGGTACACGCCCACCTCTTCGCCCTCGACGTTCGCGTCGAAGAAGCAGACGTTCAGAGCGCCATTGGGCTGGATCTCGTTGCCGTCTTTGTCGAGCAGCGTCACATCAATGGCGATCGCATCCTCGAGCACCTTGCCCTGGCTCTCCACTCTCTCGGCCACGGCGTCCACAACGTCCTGACGCTCGATCCGCGTCGCCTGCACGGTCGCACCTTCGGGCAGCACGCCTTCGGCGGCGGTTACCTTCACCAGCACGTTGCCGGCTTGGGCATAGCCCTCGAACGCCGGGTTGCTCACGTCGGCTTCGACCTCGACGACGTCTTCGTCGGCAACGGGGGCTTCAGGCTCATCGGTCTCGGGCTCTTCCGATTTCGGCTCTTCGGGTTCGCCCTTTTCGTCCGCCTCGCCCGGCTCGATCTTGGTATCGCTGGTGATAGGCGTGGTTTCAACTTCGGGCTCATCGGAGACAACCGCAGCGGCGACAACGGACACGACCAAGGTGCTGTCGACATACTCGGCCGCGATGCTAGACACGCCGTCCTGGGTGGTGACGGGCACGTCGGCGTTCGCGGCGTTCTTCGCGGTGATGGCTCCCAGCTCGAAGCCGGTGTCGGCGCTTGCTGTAAACCTCAGCTCTTTGTGCAGTTCGGTGGTCAGCATCGTGCCGGAGAGCAGCTGATCCTTCACGGACACGAACGCGTTCTGAGTTTCGAACGTTACCACGGCTTCGTCGACCGTCGTCGAAACAAGAGGCTGGGAAGGCGTCGTCTTGGACGCATCGGCATCCTTGGCCGCAGCGCTCTCGCCATGCTGCACGGCCTCGTCGACCGCTTCCTTGTCGGACTCGCCGACCACCTGATCGGTGGGAGCGGACTCGGTTTTCGAACCGTCCTTCTGACCTTCGTTGCCTGCGAACGCCAGGATGTTCGTCATCGACATGACCAACACCACAGACATGAGGACGGCAAGGAACTTGCCTTCGAACGTGTTTTTAAGATCTAGCATTTTCTCCAACATACCTATCACCCAGACTTTCGCCAGCTACGGAAGGATCGGCTGTTCGTCGCGAACCGCTTCGCAGTTCCGATCCAAGCACGTAGACGCACTGCGCTTGTCGATGAGCTCATACGTTGTCGAATATGCTGAAAACTCGTCTATCTTATGGTAGGTGACAGACCTGACATACCACGTTCTGCAATACAGAACAAGGGCATAGTCTATAACCCAATTTATATTCTATCACGTTGCGACCCCAAATGCTCTAGTAGTGGCCTCATTAAAACACCAATTGGACAACGCGTTAACCAAATCCGCATTTTATCTGGCCGTTTAAGAAACGAGCATCTGCATCTAACGTAGCGGGAATCGCTTTTTCGTGCCAAAATCAACAGTATCCGGTATGTGCGCAAGGAGGGGTATAATGCCCTCCGAGACAATGAATCGTAGAGAGGGCGCATGCACCTGCTCGGCATCACAGCCGCTGGACGGAAACGACGCGACGGAGCTTGCACGCCGCAACATCGGCGCGCCCGCACGCTGCGTGCGATCGTCCGCAGCGCGTGCGCGGCGGTTCTGGCGACGACGCTCGTCGCGCTGGGAGGATGTAGCGAAAACGACGCGGTCGGCAAAACCTCGAACCCCTCAGGCGGCCAGAGCCAGACGAGCGGCCCGGCCTACGAGCGGCCGGAGCTTGCGCTCTCCCCGTTCGACCAAGCGGCGGCCGGCGGCGAAAACGGCGTGAGCATCGACGCTTCAAACCTGGCGAAAGGCTACGTGGCCGTCTCGGCAACTGCATCAACCCGCTTGAAGCTCCAAGTTTCGTTTGAGGGTTCGGAAACGCAGTATTATTTCGATCTGCCCAGCGACGGCACGCCCATCTCGTGCCCTCTCGTTCAAGGCAGCGGCGCGTACACGTTCACCGTCTGGGAAAACACTACCGGACAACGGTATTCGGAGCTGTACTCGCTCGCCGACCAGCCTGTGACGCTGGCTGACGAATTCCAACCGTTCATCCGACCGAGCGTCTACTGCGACTACGACGCATCCAGCAAAAGCACGCAGCTGGCGAACGACCTGTCCGCCGACGCCCAGAACGAGGGCGACGTGGTGCGCGGGATCTACGACTGGATCGTTGAAAATATCGCATACGACGAGGACAAAGCCGCTCGGCTTGCCGATGCGACGGGCTACCTTCCCAACCCCGATTCGTGCATCGCCGACGGCGCGGGCATCTGCTTCGACTACGCATCGTTGGCGGCCGCCATGCTGCGCAGCCAAGGGATCCCCTGCAAGATAATCACCGGGTACGTATCGCCCGATAATATATACCACGCTTGGAACATGGTGTATATTGACGGCACATGGGTCGATGCCCATATCGATATCAAGCAGAACACGTGGACGCGTATCGATACGACGTTCGCGGCCGGAAGCGGGTCGAGCTACGTGGGAGACGGAATCGCGTACACCGACCTCTACACGTACTGATTATGACGATACACGTAGCAGCACGAGACAAAAGGAGCGCGTAGGACATGGCCACGAAGATGCTTGAGAGCAGCGCTGTTTCCGCCTTCTGCGAAAGCGTCGCCGTCATGCACTCCGCCGGCATCCAGATGGACGAAGCCGTCTTTCTGCTGGGCGAGAACATGGAAGACGCCGCGTTCAAACGCGCGTGCGACGACGTATACAAAGAACTCATCGTCGGCAAGCCCCTGGCGCTCGCTATGGACGATTCAGGATGCTTCCCCTCCCACGTCGTCGACATGGTGGGCGCAGGCGAGCACGCGGGCCGCTTAGAGAACGTGCTGTGGAGCTTGGCGAGATACTACGACGAGGAAGATCGCCTGTACGCCAAGATAAAGAACGCGATCGCCTACCCGGCTGCGCTGCTGTGCGTCATGTCGGCAATCCTGCTGTTCACCGTCATCGTGATTCTACCCGTGTTCGTGGATGTGTACCATGGCCTCACCGGCAACTTGACGGCCGGCTCCTTCGGATACGTGAACGCTTCCATCATCATAGGCTGGATCGCTCTGGGCGTTACGCTGCTGTGCACCGTGCTCGTAGTGCTGGGCGTGCTGGCCGGCCGCTCGGCGGCAGGGCGCCAGCGCTTGCTGCGCCTGTTCGAAAAGGCGCCCCTCACGCGCGGACCTATGCGCCAGATGGCCGTTAGTCGGTTCACCGCGGCGCTCGCCACGTTCGTAGCTGCCGGCGTGGACACCGATACCGCTATGGAGAAGGCCGTGGCCATGGTGGACCATGGGAACTTGAAATCCCAGCTGGAAGCGGTGCGGATGCAGATGACGGATCCCGCCCAGGCCAAGAGCCTCGCGCAAGCCATCTTCGACAACAACGTCTTCGAGCCCATCTACGCCCGCATGCTGGTCGTGGGCACGCGCTCTGGCAGCTTGGAAACCGTGCTGGCAAGCCTGTCTGACACGTTCTTCGACGACTCTATCGTGCGCCTCGACGGTCTTATCGACAGCGTCGAGCCCACGCTGGCCGCGTTCCTCACCGTGGGCGTGGGGGCTACGCTCATCGCGGTCATGCTCCCGCTCATCGGCATCATGGGATCGATCGGCTAGTCCCATGTACCACGAGCTGACCAAACAGGAAATCAGGAGGCGCACCCGTAAGCGCATGGCCGGATTGCTCGCCATCGTGCTGGTCGTCATGCTCGTCTGGCTTTCCTCGAACGCCATCGGAGCATCGCTGCGCGAGCAAGGCGAGCTGTCGGTGCGCAACGCCATCTTGAACAGCGCGAAGCAGTGCTGCGCCATCGAGGGCGCATACCCCTCGTCGCTCGCCTATCTCGAGGAGAACTACGGGTTGGTCGTGAATCGCTCCGACTACGCGATCACGTACGAGGTGTTCGCCGACAATGTCATGCCGAACGTCGTGGTGTTGGCGAAAATGAGGGGCGATATGGTGCAAACGCTGATCGAGGCGACAGGGTCCAACCGCAGCTCCGAAGCCCGCGATGGAAAGGCGCGCGGGCGGGCGTTCATCACGCTGCTGTTCGCCGTCATCGCGCTGTTCCTGCTGCTGGCGCTTCTGGTGGGCACGAGCGCCTACCGCGCAGCGAACGATGTGCGCTCTTCCTCGGACAATACCCGACTGGGGCTGTCGTTGATCGCGAACTCCATCCGAGCCACCGACGGGACCGACGCCGTAGGCGTGGCCGACGGTCCCGAAGGGCTGGCGCTCGTGCTGACCGAACACCTGGGCAACGGCGACTACGAGACGCGTTTGTACGCCTACCAGGGGGCAATCGTAGAAGAGTACACGCGCGCCGGAACGGCGTTCACGCCCGAGAAGGCTCGGGAGATCGTGAGGTCTTCCACCTTCGACTTCACCTACACCGACGGCCTGCTGACCGTGCACACCGACCAAGGCTCCACCTCGGTTGCCCTGCGCAGCGTAAGAGGAGGTGCCTGATGGGCATCGACCTTTCCCGCCTGCGCCGCGGCAACGATCACGACCGTCGACCCTGGCACGGCGCGGCTTTCATCGTGGAGGCGCTTGTGCTTCTGGTGTTTCTCATCGCGTCGCTTGCCGTGATCATGCAGGTGATCGCCGGAGCGCACGAACGAAGCATCGAAGCCGACCGCCTGTCGAACGCCATCATCCTCGCATCGAACGACGCCGAAGCGTTCGCGGCCGATCCGACCAGCGGCAACACGGGAGGAGAGTACGTCCTCGTCGACGGCCAGCTGGTACAACCCGAGGGGCCGATCGACGTCCTCGACAAGAGCGTGTACGACTTGACGCGCATCGTGGAAGCCCAGAGCCAACCGGGTGGCACGCTTTACACCGCCCACATCTACGTATCTTGCGGCGGAGAAGCAACCTACCAGATAGACACGGCTCGCTACGTGTCGAACGAGGGGGTGCAGCGATGAACAGCACCAACGGCAGCGTTCGTATCGGCCCCATCAGCCTGTTCACGTTGGTCATCATCTTGTGCCTGGCCGTGATGGCCGTGCTTTCGGCTACCACCGCGCAAGCGACGTATTCCGCCGCCGAGAAACAGGCCCTGTTCACCAACGATACTTACCAGAACGAGCAAGCCGCTCAAAGCGCGGTGGCCGTCATCGACGCGGCTCTGGAAGACGTGCGAGCCTCCGGAGGCGGTCTGGACGAAGCGCTTGCCGCCGTGGACGAGGCGCTGCCGGCCGACGCGCAGCGCGACGGGTCGAGAGTGCTCATGACGTTCGCCTCCTCCAGCGGGCGCACGCTTGACGTGGAATTAACCATCACCGCGAACGCAACATACGAGATCAGCCAATGGAAAGCGACAACGCAGTGGACGAACGACGGCCCGGGTGCCACGCTCTGGTCGGGCGCCGCGCAAACACGATAGGAGAAGCACGATGAAACTGGAGCAGCTCTTGCAAGAGATGGTGGACGCGAAGGCATCCGACGTCTTCATTATCGCAGGACTTCCTTTGGCGTACAGCGTGAGCGGCCGCCAGGTTCGACTGGATTCGGCACCGTTCAAGCCGGCCGACACCGAGGCCTTCGTCGGAGCCATCTACGAGGCATCTGGCCGCAACATGGACACCTTCATACAGAACGGCAATCACGACGACGACTTCTCGTTCGCCCTGCCCGGCATCGGGCGCTTCCGCGCGAACGTCTTCCGTCAGCGCGGTTCGTACGGAGCGGTCATCCGCGTCATCCCCTTCGGCCTGCCCGATCCGGCGGAATTCCACATCCCCGACGAGGTGCTGCGCCTGGCCAAGTTCCAGAAGGGGCTCGTGCTGGTCACCGGCCCGGCGGGCGCCGGCAAGTCCACGACGCTGGCATGCATCATCGACCGCTTGAACCATGAACGTTCCGGCCACATCATCACGATGGAAGACCCCATCGAGTACGTGCACAAGCACGGCACCTGCATCGTCACGCAGCGCGAAGTGCCCACCGACGTGGCAACGTACAGCGAGGCCCTGCGCTCGGCCATGCGCGAGAGCCCTGACGTCATCCTGCTGGGCGAGATGCGCGACCAGGACACCATCGGCACTGCGGTGACTGCGGCCGAGATGGCGCAGCTGCTGTTCTCTACGCTGCACACTACGGGCGCCGCGGGCACGGTGGATCGCATCATCGACGCCTTCCCCGCTTCGCAGCAGCGCCAAATCCGCATTCAGCTGTCCATGGTGCTGCAGGCAATCGTGTCGCAGCAGCTTGTGCCCACCGTCGACGGCGGCACGGCGCCGGCCTTCGAGATCATGATCACGAACACAGCAATCCGCAACCTTATTCGCGAGGAGAAGACGCATCAGCTGGACAGCGCCATCGCCTCGGGCGGTGCCGAGGGCATGCGCACGATGGATCAGAGCTTGTTCGATCTCGTGAAGAGCGGACGCGTAGCAAAAGAGATGGCGCTGCAGTACAGCATCCATCAAGAGGCGCTTGAGAAGCGCTTCGAAACAGAAGGCCTGTAGAGCCGCATCGCGCTTCGACCAGCAACGACAACGCCCCGCAGCTTGTAACGAGCTGCGGGGCGTTTTCTTGCTTGGACGAGACGCCGGGTGAGACACTAGGGACGGGGTTGGTGTCTCACACGAGATCGACACGAGACGGCATCTCCGTTCCTTTGTCTCATTCCCTTTGTCTCATTTTCGATTACGCTTGCTTCAGGGCGTCGGCCACTTTGCGGGCGGCGGCGGTGATGGACAGGTCGTTCACGTCGACGGTGACTTCGGCGTACTGCTCGTACAGCGGCAGACGCTCGTCGTACAGCTCGCGCAGGCTCATGCCGATGCCTCCCTTCAGCACCACGCCGCGCTCCTGCAGGTCGCTCAGACGGCTGACCAGCTGGTCGTACGTGATCTTCAGATACACGATGGTCCCGATCTCGGCGAGATGCTTCATGGCCTCGTCGGAGTACACGGCCGAGCCGCCCGTGGCGATGATGGACTTCGACGCGTTCAGCTCGCGCAGAATCTCGTTCTCCACCTGGATGAAGCCCTCGGGACCGCACGCGTCGATGAGCTTCTGCAGCGTCTTGTCGCAGCTGTTCTGGATGACGAGGTCGGCGTCGATGAAGTCGTAGTTCAAGATCTTCGCCAGCACGATGCCGAGGGTAGATTTGCCGGCGCCGGGCATGCCGATGAGCACGATGTTGTCTTTTTCTGCCATGAGGTTCCTCCCTTACTGCACACATTGGGAGCAATTGTATCATGGCAGCTCGACCGGCACCGCTTCCAGTTGATTGGTTGCAACGTCCTTGCGTTTCAGGGGGAACATCTCGCTGACCAGGATGGCGCCGAAGATCAGCACGAATCCCACGATCAGCTTGAGCCCCACCTGCTCACCGTACAGAAGCACGCTGAACAGCACGCCGAACACCGATTCCAGACGGAGGAACAGCGACGCCTGCGCGGGCGGCACATGCGCCAGCGCCACGTTCTGGATGACCAGCGCCACGCACGACGCGAAGATGACCAGGTAGGCCATGTTCCAGAAGAACTCGGGCGTGAGGGGCCCACGCGGGAGAGAGCGTCTCGAAGCAGGCGCCGCACGCCACGCCGCACGCGCCGCCGATGAAGAACTGCATCACCGTGAGCACCAGCACGTCGTTCGTCCCCGAGAACTTCGACACGTACACGATGTGCACCGCGAACAGCAGCGCCGACACCAGCGGCTTGGCGTATCGTCAATCGGAGAGTATTCCGGCAGGAAGAAGCTCGAAAGCCGGGATGTTTCGCAGGAACGCCGCGGCGAAGGGCGCTCAAAAGCCGATGCTTCCTGCGTCCGAAAAGCCGGCCGAGTTTCTCTTCCGTACGCCCTGGTTTCGTGCGCTTCTATATATTACTTAAAGAGTCATGGACAAAAATAGGCACTTTTCCGTAGTTTTGCTTTGGCGCGCGATAAGAGGCGTTCCGTTTACCTGGGGTTTCTTCCAGGCTCCTTTTCCACTCTGCTGGTTTTCCCTTGGAAAACTACCGAAAAGTCATGCTTTTTGTCCATGATCTTTTAAGTCATGTTCATACTGACTAGCAGGCCCTGTCATCCTGAGCGGAGGCCGCGGGCCGGAGTCGAAGGATGACAGCGGTGGCGCACACGGCCTGCCCGTGCTTGTTCATGCTCCGGCGCTTCGCGCCTTCGCTCCGGAAGCCAGGCGCGCTCCGCTCGCCCCTCGGATGGCAACGTGGAACCTCGTTCGCGGATACGCGCACAAAAAACGCGACCCCTTGCCGGGGCCGCGTTCGTTCCTGCCTGGTTTACCGGGCGCCGCCTCCGCCGCCGAAGCCGCCTCCGCCGCCGCCTGAGAAGCCGCCGCCGAATCCACCGCCGCTGGAGAAGTTCCCGCTAGCGCCCGAAAGCGCCGCCTGAGCCGTTGACATCGTGTTCGTCATCGACGTTTGCAGCATGTCGCTAACCGAAGGCATCGCTGAGCCGGCAGCCGTATGGCCTCCCGTGTACCAGAACCACCAAGGCATGTACGTCATGCCCATAGATCCGTCGTACTCGAACAGCTGCGGCATGGTGGTTTGCAGCTGCTTGATGGCCTGGTCGGCCACGCCGAACAGGTAGGCGTACACCATGAACTCGCCCCATACCTTCACGTCGGTGGGCGGACGCTCGTCAAGAGACGAGAAGTCGGTCAGCCAGTTGCGCAGCGCCTTGCTCTTGGCCGTCAGCTCGTTGCCCTTCACACTGCGACGCGGCATGTAGTTCCCGATCACGCCCAACGCGATGGCGGTGGGAATCATGAATATCAGAGGGATGAAGTTCGACATGAGTATCCAAATGGCGACACCGGACAAAGCGACCACCACGGCAAGCGCGATGAGGTAGCCCTGGTATCGCTTGCCTTTCGCCTCGAAGAAATCCTCGCGGTTCGTCGCCGCCGAAAGCGCGCCCTGCCAGCCCTGCATCGCGTCGACAAACTCCTGCGGATGATCTTCGCCGTACTTCTTGATAGTGCCGAACCACAGCGAGTCGGCTCCCCCGGCCAACGTGCCGAACAGCAAATCCAACGCCTGACGATCGATGGGATCGGTCACGTTGTCGGCAGCAGGCAACCTTGTGATGTAATAGTCGTCCACGGTCTTCATGCGCCCGAACGCGCCGGGTTCCTCGTAACTGCCCGCGTCGATGCGGATGGCGCCGACGTGCGCAAGATGCATGAGCGTAGCCGTGAAATCGTCTTGGCTCTCGCGATCCCAGCGCCACAGGCGTCCGATAGCCGCCGGATGGATGGAGGGGTCAGGCACGTCGCGCCAATACTCGTCGGTAAACCGGGGCTGGTATTCGCGTCCGTACTTGAAGTAGGCGCGCAGCGCCCAGGCGAGCAGCAGCACGCAGACAACACCGCAGCCGATGACGAACGCCAACGAAAGAACGCGAGTGCGGTTCGCCTGGTCGCTCCAGTCCTTTTCTTCTTTCAGCACCGTGTCCAAACGGTTTTCCCCTTGATGCAGCGCCGCGCTTTCGGGCGACAGGTTCGTTAACCACTTCACCGGAAACGCCACGCGCGCTTCGGCGAATTGACCTGCCGCAACATGCGGCACGGCATACGTCACGGTTCCGTCGGCGTTCACGGTCACCTTGCCGTCGAGCGGTCCATGACCCCATGCGCGCACGTTCTCTCCCGGCACGACCTCGGTACCCTGCGGTACGGGCAGCGCCAACGTCATGGTGACGTTGTCGGAAGCCTCTTTCCATTGGGAGCCCACGTATTTCCAATACACCTCGCCTATGTCGGAATACGCCTGCGCCCCGTTGACCACCGTATAATCGAGCTCGATGATGCGACGGTCGTCGGAGGCGTTGAAGAACACGTACACGCTGTTCTTCGGCGCGTCGAACGAGTAGGAATCTTTCCCAGGCCCGCCCGATTCGCGCCAGCCGAGCACGAACGCCTCGCTCGGCAACGTCGTCCAATCGCCCACCACCGTGCCATCGGCATCGACGTTCGCCATACGCACGCCGTTGATCTTGAGGGAAGCGTTCTGCGGAAGCCCGTCGAAGGCCCACCACACCGCGGAGAAATCGCCGTCGAAATCGAACGTGCGCTGCTCGGTCACTTGCAACGCGCCGTCGGTTTCCACCTGGGCCTGGATATCCACCTTCGGCATGGTGTACGATTTCGCGTGAGCCTGCCCGGGAGCCAGCGCCACAAGCGCGCATGCGAGCGCCAGGAGCGCCGCGCAAAACAGCACGGCGTTTCGTCGGGAAAAAGCGAAGGATTCGCGGAGTTGCGAACCGCTCATGTTTTGCATGATCATGCTCCTTGCAACTTGGAGGTGGTCACGGTATCATAGCAAACCGCACCTATTATACCGCGGAGAGCTGACCGAGAGGCCGAAGGTGCTCGCCTGCTAAGCGAGTACACCCCAAAAGGGTGTCTGGGGTTCGAATCCCCAGCTCTCCGCCACCGCATTTCAAACCCTCGTAAGAGGGTTTTCCTATTTCTTCCGCCAACGCCTGACACGGGAACCCGGAGTCGTCGTCTTCGCGGCCTTGATGCGGTACGCGGGGTTGTGGCGCAAAAACACCGCGCGGCATATCCGCGTCGCCGCAAGCCCGATAAGAGCCGTCAACAAAAAGCTGAACGACAGATCGAACACGGCTCCGTTGCGCTCGAGCCACGCGTAGGCGCACACCAGCAGGAAGAACGCCGAAACGGCGCCCGTGATAGCCGTGAATATCCTGATGAGCAGCTCTTTCGCTCGGTTCGGGGAATAGCGCCATGCGGCCACGATGTATACGATTGCCGCCACCACGGCCAACACGATAAGCATCGGGACGATGCGCAACAGTCGAGCGAACACGGAAAGTGCTCCTTTCCCAGGTCGGGATGCACGGGCATCCGGCAGCTTGCGTTGTCCGCATCATACCAGACCGGCGCGCGTTGCTCTCATATCATCGAGAAGAGCCATCTATTCGTCGATCTTAGCGTCGACGAACGTCGCAAACAGGTGGCACACCTCGCTTTTCCCGATGGGCTTCACGGCGAATCCGTCCATCCCGGCGTCGAGCGCGCGGCGGCGATCCTCCTCGTAGGCGTTCGCCGTGGTGGCGATGATAGGCGGCCGTGCGCGACCTGCTTCCCGGTAGCGTTCGACAACGAGTCGCGCCGCCTCGAGGCCGTCCATGCCGGGCATCTGGATATCCATGAACACGAGGTCGAAGCGCCCTTCGGGCGCGCCTTCAAGCAGATCGAGCACATCCAGGCCGTTCCAGGCGCGCTCGACCGTGGCGCCCGTCGAAGCGATGATCTCCTCCGCTATCTCGCCGATGATCTCGTTGTCTTCCGCAAGCAGCACGTGCACATGCTGCCAGGAGCATGACACCGCCGAAACCGCAGCATCCGAGCGCTCGGCCTCGATGGACTCCTCCAACTGCAGTTTGCACGCATCCCCTTCGCAAGCTTCGAACGGCAGCACCAACGTGAAACGCGATCCGCGCCCTCGCTCGCTTTGCACCTGTACGGTACCGCCCATGAGATCGGCGAGGTTCTTAACGATGGACAAGCCCAGACCAGTCCCCTCCACCGATAAGCGCGTAGGCACCTCCTCGCGCTCGAACGGGTCGAACAAACGCGACATGAACTCTTTCGACATGCCTATGCCGTCATCTTCCACGATGAAGCGGATCAGGCGAATACACATATCGAAGCCGTCATGGCTGGTCGGCTCAAGCGAAAGACCGTGCTGGGCGGCATATTCCACGCGCTCGTCGCCCCTCAGCTCCTCGACGGCAAGGCTTACCGTCCCGCTCGGCTCGGTGTACTTGACGGCGTTGCCAAGCAGGTTGATGAGCACCTGGTTCACGTGCATCTCGTCACCCAGCACAAGCCCCTCTTCGACGTCGACGCGCAACACCGAGAACGTCAGATGCTTCGAATCGGCTTGCGGACGCACGATGGACCCGAGCGTTTCCACGACGACATGCAGGTCGAACGGCTTGCAGCACAGGTTGATTTGACCGCTTTCGATTTTGCTCATATCCAGCACGTCGTTCACGAGATTGAGCAGGTGATGCGACGACAGCTGCACTTTGTCGAAGCATTCCTTCACGCGATCGCGCTCGTCGATATGCTCGACGGCTATATCGACGAGTCCCATGATGGCCGTGAGAGGCGTCCGGATGTCGTGCGACACGTTCGACAGGAAGCGCGACTTCGCTTCGCTGGCATCCTGCGCCTTCTCCATCGCGCACCGCAGGCTTTCCTGCAGCTCGCGCTCTTGCCGGTTCTTGCGCTTGATCACCGCGAGGAACAGCACCAGCGCCACCATCATGGCCGTCATAAGCACCGACGCCGTGAACATGGTATCCTGGCGGGTTTTGCCGACCGCCTTGTACAACTGGTCGAAAGAACGGGCGGCGGCGGATATGATGGCCTGGTTGTCTTCCAGCATCCGATCGATGCGCGGGTCGATTTCACTCGCCAGAAAAGGCGGCAACCGCCTCGTCGTCTGCGTCGCTCAAGCTGAGGGCGATAAGCCGATCCTGCAACTCGCTGAACTCCTCGTAGTTGCTTACCAGGTCCTTTACTTTCTCGGGATTGCCGTGATGGCGCTGTTCACCACCCTGAACGCTGTGCGCAGGTTTTCGTCGATGGAGGCGAACTCCGTTTTAACGCTTGCGACGGTCTCCGGCGTGCGCGCGAACGCTAAGCGGTTGTCCAGCGTTCGCACTTGCATGAGCAGCGTTTCGGCTCGACCTGCCGCAACGGTGACCGCGTAGGGATGTTCCTTGAGATCCTCGGTTTTCGTATCGATGGCGTTCATATTCACCAACAGAACCGCGTAGAACGACACGAGCAGCGCCATGAGCGCAAGCGCCGCGATAAGATAGACCGGGTCGGAATCGAGCACGCGACCGAATCGATCGTGCTTCCGCGATGAAACCTTCTTCATGAAGCCGCTCCGATAGACGGGCGCAGGATCCACGGCGGCAAGACGCCTCTCAGCGAAGCTAGCGCGCACGGCCGCCAGCACGAGGCGCCAAGATAGCGCAGCGAACCCTACGCAAAATAGTTTTCGACGAGCGCCGCGCAGAGACGCGACGCTCGTTGAACTTGGCTAGAACTGCACCTTGGGAGCGACTTCCGCGCCCGCCGTCGCGTCGAAGCTATCGCGCTGCTTGAAGCCCATCATGCCCGCGATGAGCACTGCAGGGAACGTCTGGATCGCAGTGTTGTACTTCATGACGGTGTCGTTGAAGCTTTGGCGCATGTAGCTGATCTTGTCTTCAGTGTTGGACAGCTCTGCTTGAAGCTGCTGGAAGTTCGTGTTCGCCTTGAGGTCGGGGTAGGCCTCCGCGACGGCAAACAGGTTCTTCAGCGCACCGGTGAGGAAGCCGTCGGCCTGCATCTTGCCTTCGGGCGTAGGCGCGTTCATGACGGCGGTGCGAGCCTTGGTAACCTCCTCGAGAGTGCCGCTTTCGTGGGCAGCATAGCCTTTGACGGTCTCGACGAGGTTCGGGATGAGGTCGAGACGGCGCTGCAACTGCACGTCGATCTGCGCCCAGGCGTTATCCACCATGTTGCGGAGCTTGACGAGGTTGTTGTATAGCCCGATCACGGCCACAACCAGCACGACGACGATGACGAGGATGATGATCAATGGGATGCTCATAGCTCTCCTTTGCTGTTACGTGGCTAGCATTCTACCATCGTGCATGCCATTCAGGAAATCCGCTACCGATTGGTAAACCGAATCGTAACACTTAGATTTCGCGAATGCATCGGGCTGCCGAAATTTCAGCGGTTCGGCACCACGGCCGCACGCGCCGAGCCAAACATGGTAGCACGCGCCCACCAGCCGCGCATGCGCGCCTCGGCGGCCACGCGACCTGCATCGGCGAACGTGGCGCACTGCATGAACACGGCCGACCCGCTGCCCGACATGAGCACGCGCTGCACGTCGGAGCGCTCGCTAGCCCACAAGCGGATGTCCACGAGCGCCGGAAGCAGGTGCTCGGAAACGGGCACGAGGTTGTTGCGCAGCGGCACGTCGGCGGCGCGCTGGGCTTCGAGGGCTGCTTCGCGATCGGCCTCGGAAATGACCGTGGGATGCTCGTCGAACGCGCGGTACGCGGCAGCCGTGGACACGCCGCCCTCGGGCTTCACGAGCACGACGTTGCCGTTCATGGGCGCAAGGGCATGGTCGAACGCATCGCCCACGCCCGTGAAGCAAGCGCAGCCGCCATGCAGGAAGAACGCCACGTCGGCACCCAGGCTTCGTGCTGCTTCCTCGATACGCGGATCGTCGGCAGGCACGCCCCACAAGTGCGCAGCGCCCAGCAGCGCCGCGGCGGCGTCGGAGGAGCCGCCGCCCAAACCGGCCTCGGCGGGGATGTGCTTCTCGAGGCAGGCGACCACCGTCTCGTCAGCCGTGCGTCCCAATTTTTCAGCCAGCAAGCGCACGGCCTTCGCCACGATGTTGCTCTCCACGGGCACATCGAGCATCGCGAGCCCTTCGCGCGCAACGCACGAGAGATCGACGGATAGACCTTCTCCGCGTCCCGGCGCCAGCTTCATGCGTAAAACGTCGTGCAGCATGAGCGCATGCATGATGCTGACGGCCTCGTGATAGCCGTCCGCGCGCTTCGCGCCGATGTCGAGGAACAGATTCACTTTCGCCGGTGCCACCAGCTTGACGGCATCGGGGCCGGCGAAGCCCGCGATGTCCACGCCCTGCGCGATGCGAGCCACGGCCAGCATGTCTACGGCGTTTTCGCCGTTCTTGCTCGGTTGCGTCATTTCGATTCCATTCGTTTCTTGCGCTTGCGCGCGAAGAAGCTGCGCAGCAGCTCGGCGCATTCATCGCCCAGAACGCCAGAGACAGCTTCGAAGGTGTGGTTGAGGCGCTCGTCTGCGTTGACCGCGTACAGCGTGCCGAGAGCGCCCGCCTTCGGGTCGGCCGCGCCGTACACGCAGCGGTCGACGCGCGCTTGATGCATAAGGCCCGCGCACATCACACACGGCTCCAGCGTCACGTACACCGTGCAGCCGGTTAACCGCCACACGCCCAAACGCTCGGCCGCCTGCTTGAGTGCGATGAACTCGGCATGCCCCGCCGGATCCTGCGTAGTCTCGCGCAGGTTGCACGCGCGCGCGATCACCTGCGGCTCGGCCAAGGGGCGGCGCGTTCCAGGATCGATGGGCTCGTATACGACAACGGCCCCGATGGGGACTTCGTCCAGTTCTTCGGCGCGGCGCGCTTCCTCGATTGCCATGCGCATGTAGTCTTCATCGGTCATGTCGCTTATTATATGCCAAAATACGCATCGAGTTCGCTTTCCTTGCCGTACGGCGCTAGCAGATGACGCGCCACCGCACGCGCCATAGGGCGTAGCGCAGGGGCGAACACCAGCATAGAGTCCATCTCGATGGGCGCATTGATCAGCGGCCTCATGCAAACCTGATCGGTGACCAGCATTTTTGCGTACTCGGTTTGAATAATAAAGCAGCCTTTGCTGATTGAAACCTGAGCCAACATAAGGTTCTTGTCATGCATAAGCAACGTCATGTTGATGCCGTATTTTCGAAACGTCGCCTCGTACAGCCTGCCTTTGCAAGGGCTCGTCTGGATTACCGTCTTCCCCCTCAAATCAGTCTCGAAGTCGATGAACCTCTTGCGCGACAACGGGTCGCTGGCCGACAGCAAGACCGACAAACCGTCGTCGCATAGCTTTATTGAGGGCAATCCCAAATCATCAGGAGGCTTTATGGAAAACGCAAGCTCCAGCTCCCCTTCCGCTATAGCTTTCCAGAATGCATCATGGTCGCCGTCGACCACTTCGATCTTTACGCGCGGATCATCTTGGAAGCTCGCCAGCAACCCTCGCTTCTGGCTGTACCCCACGTACATGCTGAGCAAACCCACGCGCACCAGCTCGGAATCCGTTTGGCTAACCGAACGGATATCGGCAACGCACGCATCCCACAGCCGACCCTCTTCGTGCAGATAACGGAGAAGGATCCTGCCCGCCGCCGTCAGCTCGACGCCCTTCTTGCCACGGACGAAAAGCTGCGCGCCTAGTTGGCTTTCGAGGCTCTTCATGCTCTTCGACAAACCTTGCCGCGAAAGGTAAAGCGACTGCGCGGCTCGAGTGATGCTGCCCTCCGAGCACAGCGTGCAAAAATACCTTTTCTGATCGACATCCATACGAAACTTTGCCATGGTTGTTCCCCTCGCCTATGGCCTTCGCGCGTCCCCTCGACCGCTCCCGACAAGTGACGACGCGGTCGGATCCCCCTTTTCTCAGTATAGACAAAACGACTGCGCTTGAAGCCTACAAAGTTGCGCTCCTCATCGCAAGATAAGTCGATGCGCATGACGTACACCCTTTTGACCTGGTATTACCGATATACGTCGACTTCTAGTTGACGCTTCATGGCATATAAGAGTTTCTTTTCGCACCCGCACGGTCAAACGTATAGTGCTCCAAGAGCGGGCCGGGATGCCCGCACCGTTACAGGAAGGGGATTGTCATGGGAAATCTGACACGCAGGGACCTTTTGAAGGGCTTGGGGTTGGGATCGGTCGTGCTTGCCTCGGGAGGCGCGCTCGCCGCTTGCTCGCCCAACGAGAACGAGACCGGGGGCGCAGCAAAAACCTCGTCGCAAGGTAGCAGCTATCAATTCGCTAAGCGCAAGAGCGACATCGCCGGCATGACGCAAACCGAAACCGACGTGCTGGTCATCGGCGGAGGCGGAGCGGGCCTGTGCGCCGCGCTCAGCGCTGCCGAGCAAGGCGCGCAAGTGACATTGTGCGAGAAGACAAGCGTTCTGGGCGGAGCCACCATGCTTTCAAGCGGCAAGATTCCCGCCGTAGGCACTCAGCAGCAAATGGACATGGGCGAAAACGACAGCGTGGACGCATGCGTTATGGACATCATGCGTCCGAACAACTACAGCGTTCGACCCGACCTAGTGCGCACCGTGACCGAACAATCAAAAGACATCGTCGAGTGGACCGAGAAGCACGGCGCGGTGTGGACCATCGACCAAGCGCTGTATTACGGTCAGACTGCGCACCGCATGCATACCACCGCCGATGCCGGCAAGGGACTGACCGATGCGCTCGTCGCAAGCATGAGCGCCAACGACGCAATCACGCAGATGCTGTCATGCGAAATGCAGGGACTGGTGCTCGCGGACGATAGCGACGACGTCGTAGGCGCTTACGGCAAAATGGGCAAGGACGAGCTGGCCATCCTGGCAAAGAACACCGTCCTTGCATCGAGCGGGTTCGCCAACAACCCCGACATGCTGGCGCAATACTGCCCCGAGGCCGTTGATGCTTTCAAAATGGTGGCGCCAGGAGCTACCGGCGAAGGCATCCTCTGGGCGCAAGAGCTGGGCGCGAACCTCCAGAACATGGGCGCTTACCAAGGCCATGCGTTTCACGGAGTAGACAACGGCAAAACGCTTGAACAAGGCATTGCGAACAACGGCGGCATCATGGTGAACCAAGAAGGCAACCGCTTCGCCAACGAATACACCGGCTATTCCGAACTGTCCCCTCATGTCATAGCGCAATCCGACAACATCGCCTACCTATGCTTCACCGACGCGCAGGTAGCGAAGAGCGCGAAATACGCTGAGTGGGAAGCGGAGGGCATCGTAATGAAAGGTGCATCCAGTGCCGAGCTGGCCGCCGCCATCGGGACGGACGCCGCGACGCTGGAAAAGACGATCACAGAGTATCAGGCCGCCATCGAAAAGGGCGAGGATAAATTCAACCGATCCCATCTGCCGGAAAGCTTCGATGGCCCGTATTACGCAGTGAAGGTTACAGGCGAGATTCGCCATACGCAGGGCGGCATGGCAACCGATCTAGCAGGTCACGTGCTGCGCGCAGACAAGAGCCTGATCAAGGGATTATATGCAGCTGGCGGCTGCACCGAAGGATTCTCCTCACGCGGAGGTGCAGCCTACATGAGCGGCAACGGCCTCATTCAGGCACTCGTCTTCGGCAAGATAGCCGGAGCCGCCGCCGCAACTGAAAGCCCCGAGAGCGCAACCATCGTGGAATGAGCCGAAAGCGCAAAGGACGCTTACGAGCAGCCGACACGGACGAGCGATGCGGCTTCGTGCGATGCGCGGTCAATTTCTTGTCGCATTGCGATTGACTGCATGATATCCTAAACGTTGCGCACACGCGCAAACCCCATGCGGAGGCGTGGCCGAGTGGTTGAAGGCGGCAGTCTTGAAAACTGTTAAGCCGCAAGGCTTCGTGGGTTCAAATCCTACCGCCTCCGCCAGAAACGCAGCGCGCCCGGAACCAGCTGGTTCCGGGCGCTTTTCTTTGTTCGGTCCTGCCTTCCGGCTTGAACTCCCTGCTCACGAGCGAATGTTTCACGTGAAACATTCGGGAGGCGGCCGCTTCGCGCGCATGGAGCCGGCTTCGGCCGTGCATGATCGGGCAGCTCATGCGCAGCAAAATCGCCGGTTTGGCAGACTGAGCCCTTCTCCGTCCATAAAGGGAAACACGCGACCTGGCGTTTTACCGGCAGGCACGGCGCCGAGCGTCCTCAAACTGCGCTGAAACCAGGAAAAGACTGCCAAAAACTCGATTTTGCTGCAGAAGGCTGCGCAAAAAACGTCCATGAGCCGCGAGCGCCGGCGAACCGGACGGAGCACGGTAAGGGACCAGGCCCTTTCGTGGCGGAGCGGACGAAACGCAGCGAGGGGCTTGGGCGCCTTCGTGGCGGAGCGATCTCAGGAGACAGCGAAGAACTCGGGCACTGCAGCGAGGCGGGCGAATCTTTCGCAAAAAGAAACGCGCTCCCCACCCGCTAGGGAAAGGAGCACGTTGTTCATTAGAGTGCGTTCGGTCGTGAATGTTTCACGTGAAACATTCGTTCGCGGCGCAATGTCGAACGATCCGACACCCGGCCGCACAGGCGCCGCGCGAACAGGCGACCCGAGCCGACGGCCGCCCCGCCCCTAGCGTTCGCTCATGGGAACGTAATCGCGCTTGCCGCTGCGAATGGACTTGTACGCAGGACGGATGATGCGCTTGCCGGAGACGATCTCCTCGAAGCGGTGCGCAGCCCAGCCGGACATGCGCGCGCACGCGAACAGCGGCGTGAACAGATCCTCGGGAATGCCCATCATCGAGTACACGAAGCCCGAATACATGTCGATGTTCGCACACATGTCCTTGCTGGTGCCCTTTTCACGCAGAATCACCTCGGGCGCCAGGCGCTCGATGCTTTCCAGCAGACGATACTCGGCCTCGAACTCCGTGCCCACGGCCAGCTTCTCGGCGAACTGCTTGCAGATGATGGCGCGCGGGTCGGACTTCGTGTACACCGCATGCCCCATGCCGTACACGAGACCCGTCTTGTCGAAAGCCTCCTTGTTGACAATCTTCGCCAGGTAATCGGCCACCTGGCCCTCGTCGGACCAGTCGGCTACGTTCTGCTTGATCTCCTGCTGCATAGCTAGCACCTGATGGTTCGCGCACCATGCTTCGACCCCTTGAGCGAACCGATAGCGCCGGCGTACGTGGAGTACGGATCGGTGTCGGACGAGGTCAGCACGCGCGTGGCAAACGTGGAGTTGTTGCCGCCGCCATGCTCGGCATGCAGGCACAGCATGATGTCCAGCATGCGCGCTTCCTCAGCCGTGAACTGGCGATCGGGACGCAGCATGGACAGGATGGTCTCGGCCGTGGACTGACCGGGAATGAAGCGATGCATGATCATGGAGCCGTTGTTGTATCGAGCCTGCTTCGCGTAGTAGGTCAGCACCATGATGCGCGGCAGACGCGAGATCAGCGAGATGGCGGTGTGGATCTCATGATGAGCCGAGCGATCCTCGGCGTCCGCGTCGTAGGCGTACAGCAGCAGGATGGTGCGCTGCAGCATGTTCATGATGTCGGGCGGGGTGTCGCGCATGATCATGGAGGCAGTGAAGCCGTCGGGCAGTTCGCGTTCGGCATCGAGCGCGGCGATGAAGCGGTCGAGCTGCTCCTGCGTGGGCAGCTCGCCCATGAGCAGCAGGTACGCCACCTCCTCGAAGTTGAAGCGGCGATCGGCCACGCTGGTGTCCAACAGGTCGTACACGTCGTAGCCGCGATAGCGCAGCATACCCTCGTCGGCTACCTTCTCGCCGTCTGAGACCACGTAGCCGTGAACGTTGGCGATGTTCGTAAGACCTGCGATGACGCCCGTGCCGTCGGCGTTGCGCAGGCCGCGCTTCACGTCGAACTGGTCGTAGCTCGCGGTTTCGATGGTGTTGATCGCCTTGAAGTTCTCGTACAGAGCGATCTGGCTTTCAGTTGCCATGGCGCATCCTTCCTGCCGCGCGAGCGCGGCCCCTCTTCCGAAATACCATGCTGCACGCGATGACCGCCCTTGAAACACGCGGTCTCTGGTGGATATGGCGAATGGGAAAATACGTCTCTCTTTATTATGATAAAGCGCAGCGACCCACTGCGCAATCAATGCATGCCAGTCACCCGGCGAAAACCACAGGCAGTACCCGGGAATCCACCGTCTCGTGGCGATTAGGTAACACGACCGCCTTGCCGCGCCCATGCACCGACACTTGATTACAATGTTGACGAAGTCTGTAGGATTTAACCATGCAGTCCGCATCTCAACCCTCGACGTAGCGTCCGTCACCACGTGCGAAAGCGAGGATCCCTCTTGATTCTGACCGAAACCCTGGCCTTGCTCGTTGAAAAACGCGATTGGTTTTTCGAGCTCCTTCTGCAGCATATCGGCATCTCGCTCATATCCATTGCGCTGGCGGCGCTCATCGGACTGTCGCTGGGAATCGCCATCGCCACATGGAGGCGAGGGGCGAAGCCCGTGCTTGCGCTGGTCAATTTCGTGTACACCATCCCATCCATTGCGCTTTTCGGCTTCCTTATCCCCATAACGGGCATCGGCGACCCTACCGCCATCGTGGCGCTCACCGTGTACGCGCTGCTGCCGATGGTGCGCAACACCTACACCGGCCTCACCACCATCGACCCCGCCATCATCGAAGCGGCGCGCGGCATGGGCTCCACCGACCGCCAGCTGCTGTACCGCATCGAGCTGCCGCTGGCCGCCCCCGTCATCATGAGCGGCATCCGCAACATGGCCACCATGACCATCGCGCTGGCCGGCATCGCCACGTTCATCGGCGCAGGCGGCTTGGGCGTGGCCATCTTCCGCGGCATCACGACGTACAACCTGGCCATGACCCTGGCGGGCAGCGTGCTGATCGCGCTGCTGGCCATCGTGGTGGACCTGCTGCTGGGCCTGGCCGAGGAGTCCACGCGACGTCAC
>ENA-OQCU01000323-OQCU01000323.1-human-gut-metagenome-genome-assembly--contig:-NODE-323-length-23931-cov-4.321249_pt1 | contig 23931 bp, 25 predicted proteins | sample MGYA00242504_ERZ504590 | MGnify/ENA primary metagenome ERZ504590 (study PRJEB26092, sample SAMD00036318) | human gut metagenome | host: Homo sapiens | study: EMG produced TPA metagenomics assembly of... | reverse complement strand
CCATAAGGGCCACCAGCATGAATATGCCCCAAAAAAGCACCAAAATGCGGTCAATAGGCTACGTGTCTTGTTTCTGGTAATGGTGATGAATATTTCTTCCCACCTGTCTAAATCTATTCTCATAATTTTAATCTGCTCTAAGTGCTTCGATTGGTCGGATCATGACGGCCTTGCGGGCAGGAAAGAAACCTGCCAGTGTACCGGCTATCACCAATGTCATGGTTGCTTGTATGGCTATACTGATATCTACTGTGGGATTGAGGAAAACTGTTTCGGTGAAAACGCCTGCGTCTACAGTTTGGTTTCCTGCCACTGTGTTCATGTATTCCGTGGCAGCAATGCCTGCCACCATTCCTATATACCCGAAAAAGGTGGTAATTGTTACGCTTTCGGCTATGATTAGCCATAAGATAGATATAGGTTTGGCACCCAACGCTTTGCGGATACCAAATTCACGGGTCCGTTCTTTTACTGTGATCAGCATGATATTACTTACACCTACGATGCCACTCAGCAAAGTGAATATGCCTATTACCCAAATGGCTATAGTCAGAATGCGCATACCTTTTTCTTGTTGCAGGAATTGGGTGAAACGGTTCCACATCCAGATAGCGCCTTTGTCATCAGCTGTAAACCGGTGGTGTACGCCGATAGCTTTGCGGTACTCCTTTTCAAAGATTTCATTTTTTTCTTCTGTATCGAGTCCTTGTGTCATAAATATCAAATTGTTCAGCTTGTCACCTTTATTATATATGAGTTGTAAGGTGGTGAATGGGATGAAGGCGTTAGGTTGGAAACTTCCCTTGTCGGTAAAAAGGCCTACCACTTGATATACTACTCCATTGGCGTTGACAAATTTTCCGATAGCTTTGTCTGCGTCTTTTTTAAAGAGCATTTCTGCGGTTTTTGTATGAAGAATGATTACTTTTCGCCGTTGACGGATATCAATGTCATTGATAAATCGCCCCCCCTGCAGGTTTTACTCTTTCTACATCCTTATGATTAGGGTATACTCCTTCCAATGTGGTGGATACATAGTCTTGTCCATATGTTAAAGTCACATTACTCTGACGTACGGTAGCTCCTACACTGATGACATTTTTGGGAAAATCGGTTTCGGTTATCCGATAGTCTTTATTGTCCAGTTCAATGCGGCGTCCTTCTTTTAATCCGTCGTATGCTTTGGAAGTCCAGCCGGGAAATACTTTGATGGAATTCATAGCCATATCTGCAGATGAGCTTTCGAAAGCATGGATTAGTCCGTTGCCTGCCCCCAGCAGTACGATCAGCATGAAGATACCCCAAGCTACGGCAAAGCCGGTGAGGAACGTGCGTAATTTATTGCGCTTTATTGTTCCGAATATTTCTTGAATAAGATCAATCATGTGTGTCAGTTATTTCATGAATCCGTTCTTGCCGAAAGGAGAGGCATTATGGTCTATGTTTTCTTCAATCCGTTCAATCAGTCCGTCCTTGATATGGATGATTTTGTCCGTTTGGTTCGCTACTCCACTTTCATGAGTGACGACAACAATTGTCAGCCCCTCGTTTTTATGCAGTTCTTTCAGAATATTCATCACTTCCACGGAGGTTTTGCTGTCCAGGGCTCCGGTAGGTTCATCGGCGAGGATGATTTGCGGTTTGGATATCAAGGCACGTGCTATGGCTACACGTTGATTTTTGTCCGCCGGACAATTCATTGGGCATATGATGCGCCCATTCTTTAAGACCTAGTTTGTCAAGGTATTCTAATGCCATTTGATTCCATTTTTTTTCGGCTCACTCCCTGATAGAAGAGGGGAAGAGCTACATTTTCTACCGCATTTTTAAAAGAAATCAGGTTGAAAGACTGAAAGATGAATCCTATCATCCGGTTTCTGTATTCGGCAGAGCGGGTTTCACTCAGATTCTTGATTAATACATCGTTCAAATAATATTCTCCCGAATCGTAATTGTCCAAGATGCCTAAAATATTCAATAAAGTGGACTTTCCGGAACCTGAAGCCCCCATAATGGAAACAAACTCACCTCGTTCTATGTCGAGGTTGATACCTTTCAAAACATGTAGCGGAGCTCCGTTATGATAGGTTTTGTTGATATTCTCTAAATGTATCATTACCGATGAATTTAACTTGTGTTTGTCTGGTTAGACGTGCCGAAGATACAAAAAGTTGCAATGCTATATGAAATAATTGAAAAAAAATTTGCTCTCTTTTTCTCATTGTGTACATTTGCTCAAAATAACTAACCCTAAATAATAATATATCATGGTAACAGGCATGGAAAAACCCTACGTAGTAGGTATGGACATTGGCGGAACTAATACAGTTTTTGGCATCGTAGATTCGCGTGGTAACGTATTGGCTACCGATTCAGTTAAGACACAATCATTTTCTAAGATAGAGGATTATGTAGAGGCTGTCAGTTCAAAATTGCGTCCGTTGATTGAATCGTTCGGTGGCGTAGAAAAAATTAAAGGTATGGGTGTAGGTGCTCCTAATGGAAACTATTATAACGGAACCATTGAATTTGCTCCGAATCTTCCTTGGAAAGGGGTGATTCCCTTGGCTGCTTTGTTTGAAGAAGCAATAGGTGTTCCTACTGCCTTGACAAATGATGCTAATGCTGCCGCTATCGGTGAAATGACTTATGGTGCGGCTCGTGGCATGAAAGACTTTATTATGATTACTCTTGGAACCGGTGTTGGTAGTGGTATCGTAATAAATGGACAACTGGTTTACGGACACGATGGTTTTGCCGGAGAATTGGGACATGTGATAGTTCGTCGTGACGGACGTCAGTGTGGTTGTGGTCGTAAGGGCTGTTTGGAAACTTATTGTTCGGCTACAGGTGTGGCACGCACGGCACGTGAATTTCTGGTTGCCCGTCCCGAACCTAGTTTGTTAAGAGATATCCCGGCTGAAGATATTGTATCTAAAGATGTTTTTGACGCGGCTGTAAGAGGGGATAAATTAGCACAAGATATCTTTGAATATACAGGACGTATTTTGGGTGAGGCTTTGGCGGATTTCATTGCTTTCTCCAGCCCGGAAGCGATTATCCTGTTTGGTGGATTGGCAAAATCTGGTGATTATATCATGAAGCCGATCCGTAAAGCTATAGATGATAATATCTTGAAGATTTACGAAGGTAAGACTAAATTGTTGATTTCTGAATTGAAGGATGCTGATGCCGCCGTGTTGGGAGCTAGTGCATTAGGCTGGGAAGTAAGAGAATAATGGAAAACAAAAAGCAAGGATATAAAGTTCGGAAATATCAGGGACCGGTAAAACGTTATTGCCAGATGTTGAATCTGAAAAACGATGCGGCCTTGATAGCCGAGTATAGAAAGCGTCATTCGGAAGGCAAGGTTTGGCCGGAAACATTGGCAGCTATTCGTGAAGTCGGTATTTTGGAAATGGAAATTTATATCCTGGGAACTAATTTGTTTATGATAGTGGAAACTCCTCTCGATTTTGATTGGGATACGGCCATGGCCAGAATGGCTACGTTTGCCTCGTCAGGCAGAATGGGAAGAGTATATGTCTGTCTTTCAACAGGCAGAGCCGGGAGCGTCTTCGGCTGAAAAAATGGCAGTTGATGGATAGAATGTTTTATCTATATGAATAACTTTCATTCTAGATAATATAAGAAAAGGATATGATAAAAAATCATATCCTTTTTCTTATATTATAAAATTATAAACTTGTGTTCTTTATGGTAGAGCTCATCAGGCATTAGCCTGTTGGCTCATTAATTTCTGAAGCTTGTATTGCAAAGATTGGCAAGCAGCTCCCTTTCTCATTGCTTTGTATCTTCTTAACTGATACTGCAACATCTCGATTGTGTCATTTGTTCTTTTCATAATTACATCTTTTTTATGTTCTCCCGTTTGGAGAACTGGTTATTCCTAAAAACCTTTTGTTTTCTCTTTTACTACTGCAAAGATAACACCAAAATTCCTATTTATGTTTTAAAACATAGTATTAATCCGCTTTATTTAACTTTTAATGTGTATTTTGTCTTATAGTTTAGTATACGTTAAGAAATACAACTGTAAAAATGTCACTTATAATCTGACAGGGAAATGTTCATTAACAAATGTGGCGGATCTCCTTAAATCATGTTAGAGAACATAATTTTCTTTTTGTCGAATTTGCAAATTTCAATAATGTTCGTACCTTTGCATTGTGTTTTTCATAGTATTAGATTTAAGGTTAACAAAGGTTGGAGCAAGGCGTTGCTCCTTTTTTTATGTCTATATCTCTGCATAAAGTTTCCTTTTTACAAATTGTTTTGTTACATTCGCACCATACTATTGATATTAAACTACTATTATGAAACACTTATTTATCACAATTCTGCTCTTATTACCATTGTGCCGCATGCTGGCACAGGAGAGAGAATACGTAATTGTTGTTCATGGAGGTGCCGGTGCTATGGAAAACCTCGAAGACGATAAGGAGAAATCAACCTTGTATTATGCGGCTTTAGATTCAGCTTTGAGCATTGGAAATGCTATACTGTCTGCCGGAGGCGAAGGGCCTGAAGCGGTAATGGCAGTTGTCAACTACTTTGAGAATAACCCCTTGTTCAATGCAGGCAAAGGGGCTACTTGTACCAGTGCCGGTACTTTTGAGCTGGATGCTTCTATTATGGAAGGTAAGGATTTGACAGCAGGAGCTGTCGCCGGGTTGAAAACGGTGAAGAATCCGATTAATGCAGCTTATGCGGTAAAAACTAAAACACCTCACGTGATGCTGGCAGGTGAGGGTGCTGACCGGTTTGCAAAGTCACAAGGACTGGAAATTGTGGATAATATGTATTTTGCTACTCCTAAGACGTTGAAGTGGATAGAGGATTTGAAGAAGGAGAGCAAGAAGAATGGAACTGTGGGCTGTGTGGTACTGGACAAGCAAGGTAACCTGACAGCGGGAACAAGTACCGGTGGTATGTTCAAGAAGCAATGGGGCCGTGTGGGAGATTCTCCGGTGATTGGTGCAGGTACTTATGCGGATAATGAAGGTTGTGCTGTGTCGTGCACCGGGCATGGGGAGTATTTTATCCGTCACGTCGTAGCTTATAATCTTTCTACTCGTGTGAAGTTGCTGCATCAGCCTGTCGGGGAGGCTGCCGATTATATTATCCATCAGGAACTGAATACCAAGGAGGGAAATGGTGGATTGATTGCAGTGGACAAGAAAGGTAATTTTGCCATGCCGTTTAATAGCGGAGGCATGTTCCGTGGCTACTTGTATAAGGAAAAAGGAACAGGCAAAATTTCTAAAGCAGTGGGCATAGGGAAGAAGATGAAAACTTTATAATTTTAGTTCCTGTTTGAATTTTCCTCCCACCTGCAACAGAGTTTTGCAAAACTGCTACCACTACTACCATCCTCTTTCGTAAACATCCATGAACAGGGCGTTTCAAAGGTGGTGGTAGCAGCATGAAAAAACATCTGCTACCACCACTTTTTATCTGTTATCACTTCCCTTTCCTCTGGTAGTTTGGGAATTCCTGTCACATTTTGTCTTAGCTTCGTTACCCCTTGGAATAGACACATCTGTTTGAAAGCTGTAGGCTGTATGTAACGATACGGACGGTTGGTATGCTTATCGGGAACCGGTACGGATGGCATCTCGACTATTCACTGACGGAAAAGTTTTGGAGCTGTAGAATGTTAGCGGGACTTTCATCCGAAAAAGGCATCTGCGAAAGACTTTGGCATCCGATTCGTCCTTAAAGGATCTTATCCGTATCCCTAACCCTTTCCTGACGTATGGTTAAGGCTTTTCTTCCTGCCTGTTTTATCTCCGCAAGCCTTTGGAGTTAACTCCATAGCCTTGGGAGATAACTCCAAAGCTTATGGAGATAACTCCAAAGGCTATGGAGATAGAACATATCCGTATAAAAAGGCTTAACCTGGAGAAAGAAAAGGCTTATGCTATAGGGTAGGGAGTGATATACATTCAATTGAGGCTTGACTACTCCTACAGTCATGATGTTTGAAGCGATGCTGGATATCCTGCCGGTTCGCTGATGCGGCTGTAACCGGAATATAATATGCGGCAGACTGGTAATGATCAGGCATTTAGGGAATGTTTGGATACTATCCGTAAATACGCCGCTTTGCTATAAAATGCTGTCTCGCTGCGGCTTGATCGGTTGCAGGTGCACTCACCTGAGTATGAGGTAAAAAACATTGGCGGAATTAATTCAGTCTTTCAAATACAGTCTGGATTAACTCCGCCAATAGGCTGCCACTATCGGATATCTTATTTATAAGTAACCGGTATCAACCTTACACTACCATTCAATCCCGATGGTAATGGTTGCCAATCAGTATAAGGTACCGGTTTGTATTGCAGATTCACCACATTGATTTCATTGAAGATACGCCATTTCTCACCCCGACGATCCATATCCGCAATGCGGTTGGCAGGCAGATTGGTCACTTCTATTTCTATCTTGTTATCTCCCGGTTTCAGCCATTTGCCTACTTTCAACTGATAAGGTACGGCCCATGCCGTTCCGGCATCTTGTCCGTTGATGCGCACACGGGCACTTTCCCGCACATCGCCCAAATCCAGTATCCAGTCATCGGCGGGAATATGGGGAACAGTGATGATATTGGTATATACTCCCGTCGCCATGGTGATCGGAGCGTTGGGGTGAGCAATTTCAGTCCACGAAGACGGAGTGTCGATATCAAATGTACCTTCTATCCGGGGAGTACTTTTTGCAAAATGAAGTTTCCAGCCGTGATCAAGGCTGAGGCTGACAGGTTGTTCTTGAACGTATTTCCATTCGGCAACGTCTGTTAGGGCATGGTTGAAAGTTTGCAGGATCACGCTTTCGCCGGAATGCAGTTGGAGGCGTACTTGGGTTTTGCCTTCTTGCTTGCGGGTTTGTGCTTTCCCTTTTTCTCCCGTCATCGGATTGAACAGCATGACACTTTCTGCGGGAACGGCTAAGGTTATCCAGTCGTTTACTCCTTTTTCCTGTAATGAGGAGATGAAATAATGATGTCCATCGGCATGGGAGCGGCGGATACATTTGTAAGCCATACCGCGTTTTCATCTCTTCGGGAACAACACCGCTTTTTTCCAAGGCAGATTGATAGTTGTTTCCTGTAATGATGATCCCTTTTTGATAAGGAGTTGCTACCGTCTCATCGAAAGAAGCAATTTCCGGAAGTTGCTTTTGTAATTGCGCAAAGCCTTTCCGGCGTGCTTCCAGTTTTCCATAACCGGGTACATCCTGCGGATAGTTTTCGGTAAAGATGATAGTAGCTCCGGCTTGTGCCAGCTTTAGTAAATGGCCGAGTACCTCGGACGGCATTAGTTTTACAGCAGGAATGATGATGGCCTTATAGGAAGTTCCTCCTTTGGTCAGTAATTTGCCATTTACGCAACGGGTGCTTTTCACAAAGTTGTCAGAGATATAATCCATGTCATAGCCGCAATTGCTGATGGTATGAACGGTCTCTATAAACTTGGGAGCACGTTTTGCCATATCATGGATGCTGAACAGCAAAAGACGGCCCGGCTGTTCCTGCCACATATCATATACAGGCAGATAAACAAGAAAATCATTGTCCGGTTTTCCCATTTGCAGGAAAGACTGGCAACGGGTGATATATTCAAAGAAAGCAGGAGCATCCTGCCAAATGTTATTGGTAGGAGACATGTCAATAGAGGCATAGAACTTCCATCCCGGCCATTTGGCTTCTTTGGGACTGTAGGGGGTTCCATGAAAAAACATGTGGTTTACACCTGATACGAACATCAAATCCATATCCGGTTTGCACTGGGAAAGTGAGGTACGGAAATGTTCTGTCAGCCAGGTGAATGTTTCGATGAGGTGTAGGCTTTCCGGCGATATGGGCGGCGGAAGAAGCATATTTCAGCATGGAAAGGTCGGAGTCATTCTTACGTGTCAGGGAATCTTGGCGCAATCCTTTAATATGGAATTGCGACAGGCCGAACCCTTCGCATTCGGGAATATCCACGGAGGCATAGGTATCTATCAGATTGGCAGGGGAACCATGTGCCTGGTTACGGGTGATGCTGCCGTGACCGTGTGCCCAGTTAGTCCATTGGGTACTGAAATTCTCAATCAATAAATCGGAGATGGTTTCGCGATAGTCACTGACTATGCGGGCGGTGGTTTCATTACGATCCTGAGCTATAAATTCAGGGAAGTGTTCTTCCAGTTTATAGCCGCGACGGCGGGCGAATTGTTCCAGAAAATCAGGAGTCCAGTCAGCACCATATACTTCGTAAGAGTCATTGAAAAAAGTATGTGGAAAATTGGTCTTGTTTTCTTTAAAGGCTTTGTCAAAGTTGGCAAAATAGCGTTTTACGGCTCCTTTGTCCAGATGGTTCATCACATAGCCTTCTCCACCGGGAGCGGCACGTTTCACTTTTTGGAAAGTCTTGCCTATATATAAGGTGATGATATTCCAATGTCCTGCCGGAGCTTTCCATTGTAATTGTCCGTTCTTCGCTTTGGAAGTGAGGTTAAGACATTGCTTATTGTCCGCATTATAGGCCATAACCCGGCTTAAAGTGGCTACAGGGCGTTGTTTTTTCTTCTTCTACTTTCAAATCTAGCGTAATTTCTTTTCCACCCTCTACTTGATAGGATTGAAAAATAGCTTTGGTGGCAGCATCTGTCATACTCACGTGAGGACCGCCGAAGGGCCATCCGGTACCGGTGTTCATATCTACTTCAATACCGATACGTTTTCCTTCAGCTTCAGTATGTTGCAACATATTCATCCATTGCGGACTGAGGAAAGGAAGGTTATTCTTATCGTTGCCTTGAACACCATAAATAGGAGTGATTTCAACACCTCCCAGTCCGGCTTTGGCATATTCTTCCAGATTGTAGGTCAGATTGGTTGCATCGACAGCACTTCCCAGCCACCACCAGCGGGTGGCGGGGCGGGCTTCGGGTCGCACTGCCGGCCATTCTTGTGCGTAAAGGCTGCTTCCGGCCAGCAACAGGCTGAAAAATAAATATTTTCTCTTCATTCTATTTTGTTTTTTATTAGTTTGCTACATTGAATTCTTTTCCATCCACTGTGATGTTCCTGTATCTGATATCACTGGCATCATCCGTGACAAACAAGGGACGTCCGTCCGCTTTCTCGTAATGGAAATTTACATTGTCCAAGGTGATGTTGCGTGCGTGGCGGATGTAGAAACCTTTGGCGGGAATCGTTCCGAACATCCACGGTTCAGGATATACTTTCTCTTGTTCGGGAGGAGTCAGAAGTCCGTCGGCTTCTGTATATCCTCCTTGGTGATAGATATGAATATCGCTCAGTGTCACATCTTCAATAAGGGCTCCCGGTATTCCGCTGATAATGGAGGAGTAGCGCGAGTCGGCATTAAATACATTGACGTGGCTGATGAGGATGCGTTTCATTGTGCCCACGGGTGTTCCTTGCGGGCTGCGCATCCGGGCTCCTAACCGCAGGAAGATGGGGGCGTTGACAATATCGCGCATCGTGATGTTGCTGATGACGATATCTTCCAGTTTGCCACCGTCTACCGTTTCCAGGGCAAGTCCGCGACAACGCTCGAAGATGCAGTTGGTGATGGCTATGTTTTTGAAACCGCCGCTGGATTCCGTTCCTAATTTAATGCGTCCCGTTACAAATCCGTGATCCGGCGCTTGGGGTTCGTCCCTTTGCCAAGTGCAATCCAATACACTGCCACGGTCGTATCCGCTGACAAAACAATCGGAGATGGTTACATTTTCCGTATCCTTGAAATAGCCTAATCCGTAGGACGCTTTAAGCACGATAGCGTCATCCCAGGGAGCGTTGACGGTGCAATGACTGATGCGGACATTTTTGCAGCAGTCTATGTCAAAACCGTCCCGGTTGGTATCTACTTTCACGTTCAGAATGCTCAGATTGTCTACTCCTGTAGCCAGCAGGCCGAAATGACCGCAATGCAACAAAGAGAAGTCTTTCAATGTCACGTTCTTGCAGAGTTTCAAGCTGATGGCTTTATTGCCTACACCGGGCAGACGGCTTTCCTCACGGGTGAGTCCTTTGCCATAAATCAGTCCCGGTCCGCTGATGGTGATGTCTTCCAGACCGATTCCCCAGATAAGTGAGTTCTTCCAATGACTGTGTCCGAAATCCTGGAATTGGGTGTGTTCATTCGGTTCTGCCGGGTCATAGCCTTCCGTTGCTGATGGAAAGGCGCCGACAATCCGTGCTCCTTGTTCTATATACAGATGTATATGGCTGGCCAAACGTATGGAATAGCAGGCGTATTCTCCCGCAGGGAAATAAACGGTTCCTCCCCCCTGGGAGGCAGCTTCCTCAATGGCCCGGTTTATGGCGGGGCTATCAATGGTAGTACCGTCGGCTTTCGCTCCGTAATCTTTTACATTATAGATCTTTGCCTGTGCTGTCCATGTGCTGAGGCATAAAAGGAAGAGTATGAGTTGTTTCATGGTCTGTCTTTGCTTTTACTGAATGGGCATTAGTTTGAATTTGCGTAAATAAGATGCATTGCCATACATGGTATGCTCATCGGATAAATTCCAGAATCCGTCTTTAGAGGCAGGGTGGGCATCCCAGTCAATCACCGCCCAGCATAGTCCGATTTCATTTCCTTCCTTTAATAAAGTAGGGCGAGATAGTTCGGGACCGTCGGCATCCGCATGGTCAAAGGGGGTGATATAGAATTCCAATACCAGCTTACCCGCTTCTCCCTCCTTGAAAGAGTACTGATAGGCATAATCAGCGTATGGCTTTTGTTTCAGCCATACCTGAGGACCCCATAACATACACCAGTCATTGCCGTGAGCCGGGGTGAAGATGTGATAGTTCTGGGCATGGCATCCGTGAAATTTGAACCAGGCTTGCCACACATCTTTGGGAGCTGTGGGATGAAAACGGTCGATGAACGGCCCCCCTGAACAATCGCCATCCACCACTACTTCAAAAATATCCGTGTTCAAGGAGTTCTCACTGAACCGCCAATAATTATCGTATGCTTCATATAGAAAATACAACTTCTGAGTTTCTGCACACCAACCTACTTTGACACTGACTTTCAATGTGGTAGTGTCCGGCTGTGCATGTTTTCCCTCGTCTTCCTTTAAAGCTGCTTCCGTTATCTTATAATCAGCCGGAACGCAATCCCAGTCGTGGGTATTGCCATCTATGGCAGGAACCTTATCTGCCGGAAATTGGTACACCTTGAATTCCTGTGCCTGGGCAGACAGGCATAGGAAAAGGAAGAACAGGTATGGATACAATCGTTTCATTTTGATCGGGTTTTATGTTCTTTCCCGAATAATCCGGGTAGCATGAAATAATTATAATCGCCTCGTTGGTAGAAACAAAAGTAGAGCTTTTCTTGCGGTTTCCACGGGCATAGGGCAGAGATGACGGGGGCATCTGTCTTTTTACCGGAGTTGAATAAAGCAAGCGGGGATGCTTGTTTATGTCCGTCGGACAGACGAATTTCGGAACCGATGGGAGATACCCCATGAACCGTTCTCAGTTTCATGCTTTCACCATAATAGGTGGTAAAAGCGTTTCCTTCTATACTGAATACATTATGGAAGCAGGAGGCTACCGGAATACTGTTGTCTGTTACGGCAGAGTCGTCTGCACCGTCGCATGCACCGAAAGCCCAGCAAAGTTTGAACTCTTCGGGTAATCGCTCACCCGAAACCTCCATGATAAAACCATTACTATCCGTCAATGGACATACAATCAGCTTTATTTCACCTTCTTTCCATAATTTATCTTTAATGGTATAAGCCTGTCCCTTTTTCTTGACACTGCATTGGTCCAGCCAGCAACTTTCATTGCCGCAAACCACTCCCAGACGGAAAGTTCCCGCACCTTTGGATAAACGGAAGGGAAGAGTCTGGGCGTTGTTGCCAAAGACAGACAACAGCATACAGAGAAAGAACGGAAGTAGCCGCCGGCTATAATTCCATGTTGTTTTCATAGCTGATATCGATTTGTGCGTTCTTATTGTTTTTTTCTTCCACACGACTGCCGTCTTCTACTTGTAACCGGACATCTTCCAGGTAGAAGTCTTCGGTAAAGATAATGCTTCCTGCTTTATTTACCTTGGCTTTTATGCCGGAAATATGGAAATTCTGCAAAGGCAGTTCCTCATTCCAGCCGGCAGCAGTGATAAAGATTTGCACATTAGTAGCTTTTACATCGCTGAGCCATACATTACGGAAATGCGGATACCCTTTTTCTTTAGGTGTGACAGGAGTCAGCATAACCTTCCAATGTTCGGGAATTTCCTTACCTTCATATTCAGCCGGCAAAGTAGAATAACTATAGCTGGGGTTCCAGTTCAGGTCCGCTGCCAGTACATGGCGGACATGGTCTGCTGTCACTTGGGTCATGTAGATATTTTCTACGGTTCCGCCGCGGTTCATGGCAGATTTCAGACGGAGGGTGGAAGAGGTTCCGTATGCTTGGAGGTTATATCCCAATACATTTCGGATGCAGCCTGAAGTTTCGCTGCCGCAGGTAATCAGTCCCGCACCTTTACGTGCAATGCATCCACGAACAATGATATTTTCTGTGGGGCGGTTTACGCGCAGGCCGTCGGCATCCCTTCCGGCTTTCAGGCAGATATTGTCATCGTTGCAATCTACTTCGCAGTTTTCAATCAGGATATTGGTGCTGGAGTCAATGTCAATACCATCCGTACTGGGACCATGCCCCCCTACGTTATTATTGATTTTCAGTCCGTTCAAGGTACATTGGTCGGAATACAGCACCTGGCAACCCCAAAATCCGGTACGCATCAAGGTAAAGTCTTTCAGTGTTATCTGGCGGCTGTTCGAGATGAGCATACCTCTTACGCGTTTGCAGTCGTAGTCCACAATCCACCGCAGTTTGCGTTTCTCGTAATCCTTCCGCATGGTCCAATATTTATCCCAGAATATTTTTCCACGGCAATCCAACGTACCTGCTCCGCTGATAGCTGCGTTTTCCGCATCCAGAATATTGATGACTGCCGAGGGCCATACCATTTCGATACCTGCCACGCGGGAGCGCATTTCGGGGTATAAATCTATATCCTCGCTGGCTATTAGCGTCGTACCTTGGTTGAGGTGGAGGTTTACATTACTTTTCAGGTAGATGGCACCAATCCGGTAGTATCCCGGGGCTACTTCCACTGTTCCCCCTCCGGAACGGTGGCATTCGTCAATGGCTTTCTGCAGGGCGGCAGTGCTTAACCGGGTGCTGTCATTTTTCAATCCGTAATCGGCTGCTTGGAATATTTTTCCCTTCGGATAGGTTTTGGCTCCTACTTGGGCAGTCCACGAAAGGTCAGGAGTTCCCATCCCTTCTCCCCATTGGAATCCGGGGAGGGATTGGGCATTGGTAAAGAGGGTACCTAAGGTAAATGATAGGGTTAATAATAATGTTTTGTTGTTCATTTGTTCCTACTTTTAAATTAATTGCCGTCCGGCTTTTCAATTTCTGTAAACGGGCTGTCATTCCATTTGAAACTGTCCAAAGCATCCGGATGTGCAGGATTGTAACCGGAATAGTCGCTGCGCAAATAGTTAGAGATAGGTAATCCCGCTTTCTTTATCCCTTCAATGATACATTTGGAGATTTGATAAGCTCCGTAAGGATTGAAGTGGGTATTATCTGCCAATACCCTGTTTTGTCCCGGATAGGTTCCGGCAGGATAATGTACGAATGCCTTTTTGGAAGGTTCCACCCCCATTGCTTCATAGAGGGTACGGGTCATTTCGTTGAGATCGATCAAAGGAACGTTTTCTTTGGCAGCCAACCAGCGCATTGCTTCGGGATAATCTTCGTGAGTATCTCTGATTTTCCCGTTTTCATCGAAACTGCGGCGTTGTGTCGGGGTTACCAGTACAGGATAGGCTCCTCGTGCCCTTGCCTCATCAATGAATGTTTTCAAGCTGGTCATAAATGAATAATAAGCTCCTTTACCGGGACCTTTTTGCTTTTGGTCGTTGTGACCGAATTCCATAAAAATATAATCTCCGGGTTTCATTTGTGTCAATGCCTTTTTCAGTCGTCCTGCACCGATAAAAGTATTGGCGCTTTCGCCGGATTCTGCATAATTGGCAAAACAAATGCTGTCATTGAAGAAGCGGGGAATCATTTGTCCCCAGCTTGCCCAAGGTTCATTGTCCTGGTCTACTACCGTGGAGTTACCGCATAGGAATACGGTGGGTACATTATTTACTTTCTCAATAATCAGTTCGGACAATTGGGGTGCATCCCCGTTGAATTCCAAAGTAAGTTTGTCATCCCAGTTCAATTTTTGGCGTTCACGCGGTTTGATGCGCACATTTTCTTTTTCCGAAATATGTGTGTTGCGCTTGTTGATCACAAATGTACAAGGTTTTAACTCCCCTTTTTTTGTCTTCACATTTTCGAAGAAAAGGCGGCGTGATTCTCCTCGCACTGTTGTTTCTCCGGCAGCGCGTTTGTTTCCTATCACGGCTGTGACATGGTAGTTTCCATCGGGAACCGTAACAGAGAAAAAGAATGGAGCTGTACTTTTACCTTCCGGAGAGGGCTGTCTGTCATATCCGTATCCCTTTTCCTCCGAGTATCTGTCGGCGGGAGTTATTTTGGTATAACCGTCTTTCGTCTTTTTACCTGTGGTAAAATCGAATTTGTAAGTTTGTGCTTCGACTCCTAATGTCGCTAAAAGTCCAAGAGCTAATAGGGCTATCTGTTTCATGATTGATATAGATTGTTATTAATTGATTTTCGGTTTTAGTTCATCCGGAGAGTCATTGGTATAAGATTTTATGTCACCGGCTGTTTTTGTGAACAACTCACTGATTTGTTGAGGCGTTACAGTAAATTGCGGACGGAACTGGTCCGAATTCATATAATCCAAAATGGCTTTATGCATCTGACGGGCTACAATGCGTTTCTCTGGCTGGGAGGTAATGTCCATGCTTGTCATGAGCACTTTCCCATTTAATACATTGGCTTCGAATAACATACCTATCTTGCGGCTTATAAACCAAGTGTCGATACTTTGAACCGTAGGTTGGAAGCGGGTGGAAAGTGGGTGAATTGCATCACTTGAGTACGATTCAGCAGTTCCCACCATTGCAGATTGCTGTGATATTCTGTCGGAAACTGACGGAATAACGGGTGTTTGGGGTTCACTAAGATACCTGTGGTATGAGGAGGACGCATTTTTGAACCAGGAGGTGTTCCAGAATACAGGAGTGAATTGCTGGACCACTTCTTTACCATAACTCACTTTGCTTGCAGCTGTAATAAGCACATTTCCACCATGCTGAAGAATTTCCAGGGCTTTCGAATCCAAGGTGTCGGTAGTGTATACTTTTCCTTCGGCTATTGTCACTTGGGCGGGATAAACCCAGAAATTCCAGTCATTTACAGCTTCTGTTCCCGTAATGCGTATTTCCAGATTCAGCATTTTTAGCCTCTTGGATGTCAGTGAGCGGAAACTCAAGGCTACCCGTGCGATTTAAATTTCCGACAGGAATGTCTTGTGTTGCCAATGTGCCTTGCGCATATACTTTGCCATATTCGTCTTTTAACGTATATACAATTTCTGCTTGTTTTAATGCCTCGGCACCAAAATGAGCGACTTCAATATCCGCCTTTAAAATCTCCTTGTTATTATATACAAATTTATCTGTACGCATCAGTGGAACTGTAGGTGAGCAGAAACGTCTCCATTCTGCGGAGTTGATATATCCTTTTTCTTCAAAGAAAACATCGAGAACACCTACCAGTGCAGTTCCCTGACCCGAATAATCGTTCAGTGCCAATAATTGGAAACCGGCATAATCGGGCGTGCGGAGTGTCTTTTCTATTTCATATTTGTAACAAAGGGCTTGCAACTTTCCGCTGGCCATCATAAATAGATGGGCTTGGTCGCTCATGTGGTTGTCAGCCAGAATGTCTTTGAAAATCTCGAAGTTCTTGGCTTTATTGACGCCTGTATATTTACGTATTTCATTGAAATTGGGGAAAGCGCACCATTGACCTGTTTCATGGGATACGTAGGGCTGTCTCACGGTGTCAAGATGATTTTGGAAACGATAGTCGTCTTGAGTGGACGGTTGTTTCTTGGACCAGGTCAGGCCACGTGCCCCAGCCTTTACATGATATTGGTTGCGAGGTTGCCATTGCCATCCGTTGCCTACCGATGCTCCGGTATATACATGTCTGGGATCCTTCTTTTCCCAATATTCTACGAACTTGGTCACCCATTCTACCCAGCGTCCGCTAGGTTCGTTTCCGCATGCCAACATGCAATAAGAGGCATAGTTGCCATATTCTTTGGTTAATGCGATGGTTTCGTCCATCAGATATTTGTCAATAGGTTGTCCCAAACCTAATTTGGGACCATGATTGGGCCAGCTCGGACCTTCGGGTTGCAGATAGAATCCTACCCGGTCGGCAGCCATAAAAGCGGCTTCGGGAGGACAGAATGAATGGAAACGCATGTGATTCAGTCCATAACTGCGACAGATACGGAATACCCGTTCCCAACTTTCTACATCCATCGGAGCGTAACCGGTCAACGGGAAGTCACAGTTTTCAACTGTTCCGCGAAGCTGGGTTTTGCGCCCGTTTACATAAAACCATTTACCTTTGATTTCAAATCGGCGCATACCGAATTGTATTTCTTTTATCTCAGTTTTTTTCCCATTGGTGACTTCTGCTTTCAGTTTGTACAGGGCCGGATGAAATTCATCCCATAGCAGCATATCATTCCCCATAGGTAATACCATTTCTGTTTCCGTCACTCCTTTGTTAAGTTTGATTTCTTGTTGTATGGCGGGAACTATATGCTTTTTATCCGTATTGAAGCTCTCTGCTGATAATTTTACTTTTGCAGTGCCTGTACCTTTGATGACGACTTTGACACGTGCCAGTTTTTGTTCCGGTTCCGGATATATTTGAATATCATCGAAATATGTTTTCGGAGTCGTTTGCAGACAGATGCGTCCTACAATGCCGTTCCAGTTTCCTTGGGTCTGGTCGGTTATGCTGTGCGAATCCGGTCCGACATTGATTTCTTTGATACGATTATCCACCCGGATGGTGATAGTACATTTTCCGGGACGGACATAATGGGTTATATCATATTGATGGGGAACACAAAGACTATTCTGCATTCCTGTCTTTTGTCCGTTTACCCATACAGTTGTTTCTATATGGGGACGTTCCAGAAACAACAAAATACGTTCACCTTTCCAGTCGGCAGGTATATTCACCTCTTTCTGATACCAAGCAGCTCCTACATAATGTTTGTCGGGAGTCAGAAAGAATGGAAATTTAATATTACCTTCTTTACGGTATTTTTCCATGTATGGATTATAATAGTAAGAACTGTCATAGAGACTGCCTGTCCATTGGGTCTTTGCGGTGACCTCATCACCTTTCAGTTTCTCGGGCATGGAGCCGGGCAGGTTGATGCAGTCATTCAATGTGTGGCTGAACCATTTTTCTTTTTCTCCATTATCCTGACGGTCTATACTGAATGACCATTTTCCGGATAAGTCAATAATTTTTTGTGCACTTAACGAGAAGCACATCCATGTTAGGCAGATTGTCAATAACGTTTTTTTCATAGTATCTTTTTACTTTGAATTTGATGTTGCTAAATTAAGGTCTTTTCATCTGCATGTAAATAGAAAGAAGTACATATAGATGGAAATTCGTATAAAATAGGGGTAATGTGCGATATATTTGTACGATTTTACATGGATATGCCTTGTATGTGCAGAAAAAAGTCCAAATCTCTTTTTATCTTTGTATACTCACAATTAAATCATTGTATACATGAAAAAACGATTATTCAGTTTGTTCTGCTTGTTAGGAACGGTTGCCGGATTATTTGCCGGTGATACGGCTTATTTGTTCTCTTATTTCATTAATGATAGTCGGGACGGTCTTCATTTGGCTTATAGTTTGGATGGGCTGACATGGACTCCTCTGAATCATGGAAAATCTTTCTTGATACCTACGGTCGGGAAGGATCGTCTGATGCGTGACCCTAGTATTTGTCAGGCGCCGGACGGAACCTTTCACATGGTGTGGACTTCCAGTTGGACAGACCGGATTATAGGTTACGCCTCTTCTCCCGATTTAATCCATTGGAGTGAGCAGCGTTCTATTCCGGTAATGATGCATGAGCCTGCTGCACATAATTGCTGGGCACCTGAATTGTTTTATGATGAACCTTCGCAAACTTATTATATTTTTTGGGCAACGACCATTCCCGGACGTCACAAGGAAGTGCCGGTCATTGAGAGTGAGAAAGGGCTGAACCATCGTATTTACTATGTTACGACGAAGGATTTTAATACATTTTCTGAAACCAAACTGTCTTTAATCCCGATTTCAGTGTGATTGATGCAGCTATTGTACGCGATCCGGTGATGAAGACTTGATTATGGTGGTGAAGAATGAAAATCTCGTTGCCGGCAGAGAAGAATTTGAGAATAACACGGACAACACGGATAGAGGATGGATTTCCTACTACCGTTTCTCCTTCCATTATCAGGAAAATTATTGGTGTGAGGGACCTGCGCCACTTTTTTGTAGATGATGCTCTTTATGTCTAATTTTGATGAAATACCGTAATCATCAATATGGAGCTGTTTGCAGTCGTGATCATGGAAAGACATTGGGAAGATGTGTCCGACCGTGTATCTTTTCCAAAAGGAACCCGTCACGGAACTGCTTTTACCGTAGAGAAGGCTGTACTTGATAAATTGCTTCGTATCCATCACTTCAATCCTCTTATTCCGGATAATATCGCTGATCCTTCTTTATCCAAATTTGGTGATACTTATTATCTTTATGGTACTACTGATATTGATAAAGGATTGTCACAAGCAGGGACTCCTGTGGTATGGAAATCTAAAGATTTTGTAAACTGGAGTTTTGATGGATCACATATTGTGGGATTCGATTGGCATAAAGGACATGAATATGTCAATGCCAAAGGAGAGAAAAAGACGGGATATTTTCGTTATTGGGCACCCGGCAGAGTAGTGGAGAAGAATGGTGAATATTATCTTTATACCACTTTTGTAAAACCGGATGAGAATGCACGTACCTATGTGCTGAAGTCTGACCGTCCCGAAGGTCCTTTCCTTTTTGCCGGACGTAATTCTATGTCTTCTCATTCTTTGGATGGGTTTGATCAATCTTGTATTGCTCCGGATATAGATGGGGAACCTTTTGTGGATGATGATGGAACTGCTTATTTATTCTGGCGCCGCCGGATGGCTGCCCGTATGACTGACGATTGGCAGCATTTAACCGGTGATACTGTTGTGATGAGTACGGCTCGTCAAGGGTATTCGGAAGGGCCGGTTATGTTTAAACGTAAAGGTATTTATTATTACATCTATACTTTGAGAGGGAATCAGAATTATGTAAATGCTTACATGATGAGCCGGCAGTCCCCTTTGTCGGGCTTTGAAAAGCCCGAAGGCAATGATATTTTTCTTTTTTCATCCATTGCTGATAATGTTTGGGGGCCGGGACATGGGAATGTATTTTATAATGAAGAAACAGACGATTATATTTTCGTATATCTGGAGTACGGTGACGGAGGAACTACCCGCCAAGTATATGCCAATCGGATGGAATTTAATGAGGATGGCACTATAAAGACACTTGTTCCTGATGAAAAGGGAGTTGGTTACTTGGCTGTCAGCCAGGAACAGCGCGAAAATAAGGCGCTGAAAGCTTCTTTCAGTGCATCCAGCATACGTTCTCCCCGTACTTCTAAGGTTGAAATAGAAACTCAGCCTAATTGTCCTTTGGCCGATAAAACTTCGCTTGTCAAGGTGGAACGCACACATATATATCATCCTGGAAATGCAGGCGACCGGTCTAATGGAACACGCTGGATGGCAGAAACAAATGATGATCATCCTTGGCTGATGGTGGATTTGGGTGAAGCCATGCAGGTAACGGAGTGTCAATTTGCCTTTGTACACCCTGCTGAAGGTCATGCCTGGCATCTCGAAAAATCCAATGATGGTACTAATTGGCAACCTTGTGCCGGAGTAAAAGAGGTGAAGGCATGTTCACCTCATGTGGTGACGGTGGGAGATAAAGTACGTTATTTGCGTTTGCACATAGATAAAGGTGCAGCCGGATTATGGGAATGGAAAATCTATTAAATTACTATTTTATCATGAAAAAACGATTTGTGACCGTTCTTTTGGCTTGTTCTTTGGCCGGAGGACTTTTTGCACAACAGCCTTGGTTTAAAGACAAGGATTTGACCTTGACCGGTGCTTATTATTATCCTGAGCATTGGGATGAGAGTCAATGGGAGAGAGATTTTAAACAGATGCACGATTTGGGTTTTGAATTCACCCATTTCGCGGAATTTGCTTGGGCGCAATTGGAACCGGAAGAGGGAAAATATGATTTTTCCTGGTTGGATAAAGCGGTGGCTTTGGCTGCCAAATATGATTTGAAAGTCATTATGTGTACTTCTACGGCAACTCCACCGGTATGGATGAGCCGTAAATACCCTGAAATTTTGATTAAAAATGAAAATGGTACCGTGCTTGATCACGGAGCACGTCAACATGCTTCTTTTGCTTCTCCCGTTTATAGAGAATTGGCTTATAAAATGATAGAGAAGTTAGCTCAGCATTATGGAAATGATTCCAGAATTAATCAGGCTGGCAGCTCGATAATTGAGTCCGGCCGTACAAATTTGATTATAAATCCGAAAGCCGAACTGGCTTTCCGGGATTTTTTACGTGAAAATATCATCATGACATTAAAGCATTGAATGATGCCTGGGGAACGGACTTTTTGGAGTGAGGTTTATTCTTCTTTTGATGAAATAACTCTTCCTAAAACTGCCCAGATGTTTATGAATCATCATCAGATTTTGGATTACCGCCGTTTTGCTGCCAGTCAGACAAACTGACTTTTTGAAATGAACAATGTTTGTTGATTAAAAAATATGCAAAGAACCAATGGGTGACTACTAACTATATTCCTAATTATGAGGAAGGACATATAGGTGGCAGCCCTGCACTTGATTTTCAAAGTTATACTCGCTATATGGTGTATGGAGACAATGAAGGGATCGGCCGTCGCGGATATCGAGTGGGAAATCCGTTGCGTATTGCTTTTGCCAATGACTTTTTCAGACCCATACAAGGTACTTATGGAGTAATGGAACTTCAGCCAGGGCAGGTGAATTGGGGGAGTATCAATCCTCAACCGCTGCCCGGAGCTATCCGTTTATGGATGTGGAGCGTATTTGCCGGTGGAGGCGACTTTATCTGTACTTATCGTTATCGCCAGCCTCTGTATGGCACGGAACAATATCACTACGGCATTGTAGGTACAGACGGAACAACGGTAACTCCCGGTGGACGTGAATATGAGCAGTTCATGAAAGAAATCAGACAGCTGCGGGGACAGGTTGCAGCTCGTGAGGTGAAACCGGCCGATTATTTGGCGCGTCGTACTGCCATTCTTTTTAATCATGAAAATTCATGGAGCATTGAGCGCCAGAAGCAAAATCGTACATGGAATACATTAGGGCATATTGAGAAATATTATCGCACGTTGAAATCTTTTGGCGCGCCCGTAGATTTTATCAGTGAAAGCAAGGAGTTCTCCTCTTATCCTGTGATCATAGCTCCGGCTTATCAATTGGCTGACAAGGCATTGGTAGACAGATGGACTGATTATGTAAAGAAGGGTGGTAATTTGGTCTTAACTTGCCGTACAGCCCAAAAAGACCGCCATGGACGTTTACCCGAAGCTCCTTTCGGTTCCATGATAAATGAACTGACCGGTAATGAAATGGAGTTTTATGATTTATTACTTCCTGAAGAACCGGGCAAATTACGGATGGATGGAAAAGAATATACGTGGAATACTTGGGGAGAGATATTGAAACCGGGTAAGGATTCACAAGTATGGGCTACTTATACACAGGAATTTTATGAAGGAAAACCGGCAGTCACTACTCGTAAGTTGGGAAAAGGTACTGTTACTTACGTGGGAGTGGATAGTACGGACGGATTATTGGAGAAAGATATTTTGAAGAAACTATATGCGCAATTGAATATTCCTGTGATGGATTTACCATACGGTGTTACTTTAGAGTACCGCAATGGTATGGGGATTGTACTGAATTATACAGATAAACCTTATAAGTTCGTACTTCCTTCGGGAGCCAAAGTGCTGATAGGAGAGCCGGTAATTCCTACAGCAGGAGTATTGGTATTTTCTATTACTGATTGAAAACGTATGATTGATAGAACAAAAAGGAGCGGCTTCACAGTCGCTCCTTTTTACTTAACCTAAATCTAACCTTTAAATCATAGTCTATGAAAAATCGATTCACTAACCAATCATATTATTAATTTAATTTGTAAACCTCACTTCCGGCGAGCAGGAAACACCCTACTCCAAAATCTTCAAAATCGGGTACTTTATCGTATGTGACAGGTTGACTGTCTTTCGGTTCTTTTCCGGTTCCTTGTACAAGTCCTAGGAAGCCGTTAGGGTGAACGGCATCCTTCACCATAGCATTCCATGCTTTCAACAAGACTGGCAGGTATTCTTTTCTGTCCAACAGTCCGTTACGTACCCCCCATGCCATGCCATATACAAATAAAGCGGTGCCACTGGTTTCTTTACCTCCGAAGTTTGATTCGTCATGCATACTTACATTCCAAAAACCATCAGTACGTTGGCAATTTTTGATAGCTTTACTCATGGTCAGGAAATCATTGATATAGTCCTGACGGTGTTTCTCGTCAGAAGGAATTTCATCCAATACACGTACCAAGGCAGCATATACCCATCCGTTTCCACGACTCCAATAGCAATCTTCGCCATTCGGCTCTTTATATGGAGGATTAAAATCCTGATCGCGCCACCACAGGCCGTCTTTGGGGTTGAACATACCCGTTTCATCGTGTTGGCTGCGTGTGTAGTAGTACATATCCCACATCTTATCGTAGTATTTCTGTTCTCCGGTCATCTTTCCGAATTTAGCGAAGATAGGCATTGCCATTTGCACAGCATCAATCCACCACCAGTCGTTCACCTGCGGGGGTGTTCACCACCATATCGATACTTGCTTTGATATTCCGAATCATGTTCGGGTCTGACGGGCAGATTTTATAGATATCAATGTACGCCTGTCCGCAACAATGGTCGTCCGCATTACGGGTAGTATTGCCGTTGCGCATTCCCCATTTGTGGAAATTCGCCCAATCGTATGTATAGCTATAATAATCTTCGCGCGGGTAAATGCTATATAAAGCTATCAGCCCTTCATAATATACTCCGCGAGTCCAGATATTGCTGGGGCGAACTCTGCCAAAAAATCGAGGGTAGGGTATAATCGGCATACTTTTTGCATAAAGTAGTCGTTTACTTTTACGATGGTTGCCAAAGTCTCCTTTTGTTCGGGCAACTCTTGCGCACCGGCTGAACCGGCAGACATGCTACTCAGGAGAGTTGCTGTAATAAATGAGAGGAGTAATTTCTTCATGGTATAAAAAAGCTGTTTATAAATAAAATTAGCTACTATAATTGATTTCACGGGCAAAGATAGGGGAATCTTTTTTCCCTCTTCAATGGAATATTGTCCACAAGTATTTAAATTTGTCCATAATGCCTTCGGAAAGGGAGTGCGATGGTTAAAAAGGGCAATTTATACATAGATTTGTACGATATTCTATTTTATGGGTAGACCATATCGCTTACTTTTGCACGACGTTATTCTAAATATGATAAGAACACTTTGATTAATGATAAAACTATGAAATGTACAAGCATCTTTTTTGAGTTTGTTGGTAATAGCTGTACTTTTGTAGTTGCCCAGCCAAACTTATGATTTTACTAAACCGAAACCG
>ENA-OQCU01000322-OQCU01000322.1-human-gut-metagenome-genome-assembly--contig:-NODE-322-length-23933-cov-6.721457_pt1 | contig 23933 bp, 19 predicted proteins | sample MGYA00242504_ERZ504590 | MGnify/ENA primary metagenome ERZ504590 (study PRJEB26092, sample SAMD00036318) | human gut metagenome | host: Homo sapiens | study: EMG produced TPA metagenomics assembly of... | reverse complement strand
AAAAAAAACCGCTCATGACCTCTGGCCCGCGCGGAGCGCAAAGCCATTTGACCGAAAGAAAAACATGCCCCCGCGCTAACCGGTGCCGAATAGCCGCTCAAAAAGACCTGACGAAAACTACAGCTTCCCTGCGCGAACGCAATTTTTCAAAGTACAATAACAATTAAGGATTCATTATAATGTCAATGTTAAATCACTTTTTCGACTACAAACCCGAAGTTCTGGCGCTGGATGAAAAAGCCCTCGAGCTCTGCCAGCCCTACTTCAAGCAGATGGAGGACATCCGCGACTACAACCAGCTCAAGATGCTGAAAGCCTTTGCGGACACCCAGATGTCCTCCACCGATATGCTGGGTACCACCGGCTACGGCCTGTGGGACACCGGCCGCGCCAAGCTCGAGCAGATCTTTGCCGAGGTGATGGGCGCCGAAGATGCACTGGTGCGCAGCCAGTTCCAGAGCGGCACCCACACGCTGGCTGTGGCCCTCTTTGGTCTGCTGCGGGCAGGCGATACCCTGCTGGCTGCCACGGGCCGCCCGTATGACACGCTGGAAGGCGTCATCGGTCTGGATGGCAAGGGCAAAGGCACCGGAACCCTGATGGATTACGGCATCAAGTACGACGAGGCCCCGCTGAAGGCCGACTTTACCCCGGACTATGAGCTCATCGCCCAGAAAGCCCCGGGCGCGAAGGTCTGCCACATCCAGCGCAGCCGCGGCTACCTGCAGCGCAATGCCTTCGACCTCGGCACCATCCGCAAGGTGGCCGCCACCGCCCGCGCCGCCAACCCCGACATCATCATCTTTGTGGACAACTGCTACGGCGAGTTCACCCAGAAGGAAGAACCCTGCCAGGCCGGTGCCGACCTCGTGGTGGGCAGCCTCATCAAGAACCCCGGCGGCGGCATTGCCCCCACCGGCGGCTATATCGCGGGCCGGAAAGACCTCGTGGAGCTCTGCGCCTACCGCCTGAACGCCCCCGGCCTCGGCAAGGAGCTGGGCTGCACCCTCGAGACGCCCCGCGATATGTATCTGGGCTTCTACTACGCCCCCGGCGTGGTCTGCGAGGCCATCAAGACGGCCATCTACGCCCAGTGCCTGCTGGAACTGGTGGGCAAAAAGCCCATCCCGCGCTACTGCGAGGCCCACAACGACATCGTCACCTGCTTTGATGCTGGTACGGCAGACGCCCTCATCGGCTTCTGCCGGGGAGTTCAGGCCGCAAGCCCCGTGGACAGCTATGCCGCCCCGGAACCCTCTCCGGAACCGGGCTACACCGATGAGGTCATCATGGCCAGCGGCAGCTTTACCCAGGGCAGCACCATCGAGCTTTCCTGCGACGGCCCGCTGCGTGAGCCGTATACCTGCTACCTGCAGGGCGGCCTGAACTTCGCCGCCAGCCGTGCAGGCGTCCTGCTGGCTGTGCAGAATGCGTATTTTAAGGACTGAACCTCTCAGTCACCTTCGGTGACAGCTCCCCTCTCGAGGGGAGACTAAGAGGTGGACCCAACACGGAGATCTGCGTCACCTGCGGCGGCACCGAGGCCATGATGGCGGCTGTCCCCGGGTCGAGCTTCTTCAAAGAGCCGGTCAACCACCTCATCCGGATGCATTTTGCCCGCGGCACCGACGTGCTGGACGAGGCGGTGCATCGTCTGGCAAAGCTGACGGAGCTGCTGAAATATAGCAGTTTGCGTTTTTAATGCACAAGCAACAGCCGCAAACTGCATATTCGCAAAGATGCAGTTTTGACTGGCACTGTTTTTGAAAAATTTGCGATAATAAAGAAAGAGGACATCATGCGATTTTTTGCGTGATGTCCTCTTTCTCTATCGAGAGATAGATCTTATCAGCGGCCTTGCCCTCTCAGTCTGTAAGTAAGGGGAGCCGCAGCGTGAAAATGCTGCCCTTGCCGACTTCACTTTGCAATGTGATCTCGCCGTGGTGGAGGTGGGCCAGCTCCTGCGCGATGGTCAGGCCGAGGCCGGTGGAGTCGTGCTTTTTGTCGGCGGTGGTATGGAAGTATCGGTCAAAGACAGCGCTCTGGTCTTCCGGCGCGATGCCGCAGCCGGTGTCCTGTACGCTGACACAGGCCGTTTCGCCCTCGGCGCGGCAGTCCACATGGATGCTGCCCCCGGCGGGAGTATAGTGGATGGCGTTGGTGACAAGGTTCTGGATAATTTGCTGTAACCGCACGCTGTCGCCCCAGACGGGCAGAGGCGTGTCGGCGCTGACATGGAGTTCGACGCCTTTTTTGTTGGCTTCGCTCCGGCAGGCGGTGCAGACGGCGGCGGCTTCTTCGTTGAGGGCGGCGCGGTCTTCGTTGAGCAGGATCTGCTTCTGCTCGAGCTTTGCCGCGAGGAAGAGGTCTTCCGTCAGCCGCCGCAGGAATTCAATGCGCTGACGCAGAGCCGGAAGCAAGGCCGGAAGGGCCTCGGGGGCCGATCCCAGTGTTTCCAGCCCGCCGCTGACGGCGAAGAGAGGGCTGCGCAGGTCGTGGAAGATGTTGAGCATCATGCTCTTACGGGCCTCGGTCTCGGCGGTCAGCTCTTTTGTCCGCTCTGCCACCCGGGCGTCCAGCTCCCGGGCCAGCTGCTCGGTGCGGTCGAAGAGGAGAGCGAACCGCCGGCAGACGAACACCATGCAGCCGATGGCAAAGGGAAGGTCGTAGAGGCGGGAACAGCGCAGCAGGTAGAAGGGGACAGACTCCACGAAAAGCGCGCTGTCCAGCCCGGGCATCAGCGCCCAGACCCGGAAGCCGGTGGTGACAGCACCGGGCAGGAGCATCAGAGCGGCACCCTCATAGTCTGCGTTCACGGCGGCCATTAAGTAATAAAGGCAGAGGCACATGCCCGCTACCAGCATCCCGACCCGCAGCGGGGGATAGCTGCTCGTGGACAGCGCAAAGAAGACGACGCATCCGGCGGCAAGCGCAAGGAGCCCCCGCCCGGAGCGGGGCAGTTTTACCCCCAGCAGCCCTGCCGCCAGCAGTGCCGAGGCCAGCACAGTGAGGGAGAAGAAGGAGCGGAGGATGCGCTGGAGCAGACGGTTCCGGATGGCCGGGAAGAAGAAGACCATCAGCGCCCAGACGCTCATGATGACGAGGTAGAGCAGGAAGTACCCCAGCTCCGGCAGGTGCTTATAGTGGTAGAGCGCCAGCAGCACCATCCCCATGGTCACAAAGGCCGTCAGGGCGATGACCTGAGTCATGGTGCGGAAGCGGAATGCCCGGGAGGCGAAGGCGGAAGTCATCAGCCATGTCTGGGGGCTGCGGCCGCAGGTGAACACCAGCTCCACCGTCTCGCCGGGCGTGACGTCCAGTGCGTACAGATCCCCCGAGTGCTCGAGGCTGGTGAGGCTCTCATGGGCCAGCGGTACCGCTGTGTTGGTGACGCAGAGGGTGAGGGACGGGATGTCTTCCCCCACAGTGAAAGTAAAGCGCCACTGGCCGGGGGCTTCCTGCCGCCAGCCGTCCAGCGCGATACCCTGGACGGCGTGCTGGGCTGTGAGCACACTGCCGCTGTGCAGATGCTCGAACTGTGCGTTGCCCCAGATACCGGCCAGCACGATAAAGGCCGTGAGCAGGGCAGAGAAAATCAGAATGGGCCATTTTTGCTTCATGGCGATGCCTCCCCTTGTAGATGTGCAAAAAATAAGGTATACTATAGTATATCAAATCGTGCGAAAAAAGGGGAGGGCTGACAGGATGATCCGCGTATTGTTGGTGGAAGATGACCCCGTGATCCGCGACACCACATGCTATTTTCTGAAAAGTCAGCAGAATTTTGAGGTGGTCTGTGCAGAGACGGGCGGCGACGCTTTGAGCCATGCGCGGGAAAAGTTCGATGTCATCCTGATGGACATCCTTCTCCCGGACACCAACGGCGTAGACCTCTGCCAACGTCTGCGCAGCTGGCACCACTGCCCCATCATCTTCACATCCTGTCTGGACGATACCGACACCATCGTCCACGCGCTGGAAATGGGTGGCGACGACTTTCTGGCAAAGCCCTATAATAACAAGATCCTGCTGGCCCGCATCATGGCCAACATCCGCCGGGTGCAGATGGACGGCGCAGAGCCCAGTGTCAACGGCTACCACTGCGCGGCCTTCACGCTGGATGCCAACAGCCACAGCGTGGAGAAGGATGGCCGCAGCGTCCATCTGGCCGACATGGAATATCGCATCCTCACCCTCTTCGTCCGCTACCCGAACACCTTCTTCACAGCCAACGAGCTCTACCAGAAGATATGGGGCAAGGAAAGCCTCGGCGATGTGCGGACGGTACAGGTACATATCCACAACCTCCGCAGCAAGATAGAACCCGACCCGGCAAAGCCTGTCTACCTGAAAAATGTCTGGGGCAAGGGTTATGTCTTCCAGCCGGACGGCGGCAAGGTTTAAGAATCGTTTTGATGAGAGCACCGACTTCTTAAAGAAACTTAAGCAGTCGGTGCTCTTTTTGGACTTGTTAAGCAAATAATTAACGAGAATGTCCGGAATTGAACGAAGAAATGGCCAGGATGTTTAAGGATTCTTAAAAGACAGACCCTTGAATTTGTGTTAAATTATTATCGAACGATGTGGGCGGCAGTGCAAGAAGGTCTGCCGCCGCACGGAGCTATGAGAAAGAATAGAGAAGAAGAAAAAGACACGAAGAAAGGAACCACGCAAAATGAACAAGATCTCCCGTAAAGGTTTTCTGAAGATCGCTGCCTCAGCTGCCATGTCTGGTGTGACTGCCGGTGCTCTGGCTGCCTGCAACACTGCCAGCTCTTCCACTGCTGCTTCCGGTGCAGCCGGCACCTACATCCCCGGCACCTATGAGGGCACTGCTGAGGGCATCTCTTCTACCGTCAAGGTCACCATGACCTTCTCCGACAGCGCTGTGACCGACGTTGTGGTGGACACCTCCGGCGAGACCGCCTCCTTTGGTGCCGCTGCTGCCGACCAGCTGCGTGAGCAGCTGATGGCTGCAGGCTCTGCTGAGATCGACGGCGTTTCCGGTTCCACCATCACTTCCGACGCTGTCATGAAGGCTGCCAAGAGCTGTTACGCTCAGGCCAAGGGCGAGGCCACTGTGACCTCCGTCCAGCTGCCCACCGGTGACGAGACCGATTGGCTGGGCAAGGAGCCTGACATCGACGAGGCTGCCATCACCGAGACCGTGGACACCGACATCCTCATCGTCGGCGCTGGCAACGGCGGTATGGGCGCAGCTGCTTACGCTGCTGCTCATGGCCTGAACTTCCGCGTCATCGAGCAGAACGGCAACGTGCAGGATACCCGTCACTGGGTCGGCGCTGTGGACGGCTTCGGCGCACAGGCACAGGGCATCAAGATGGACCGTGCAAAGCTGCTGAGCGAGATCTCCCGCTACGCTTCCGGCAAGTGCGACCAGCGCGTTGTCAAGACCTGGATCAACGAGTCCGGGGAGATGATCGAGTTCATCCGCTCCATCATGGAAGACAAGTACGGTGTCAAGATGGTCTACACCTACGGCGATGAGGCGAAGTGGCCTGCCGAGAACGCCGAGCACAACACCGACTATATGTACCCCGAGATCGAGTACACCTATGACCGCAGCTCCGGCGCAGCCCGTAACGAGCTGCTGCTGGACTACATCCGTGAGCTGGGCTACGATGTTGACTTCAAGACCTCTCTGGCAAAGCTGGAGAAGGACTCCACTGGCCGCATCACCGGCATCATCGCCCAGAGCACCGAGGATGACCACTTCATCCGCTACAACGCCAACAAGGGCGTTCTGCTGGCCTGCGGCGGCTTCCCCGGCAACCCCTACATGATGGAGAAGCTGGACCCGCTGGGAACCTCCGTCACCACTGCCTGCTCCTACTCTCCGGCCGATAAGGGCTACGGCATCCGTGCCGCTGTCTGGGCCGGTGCAAACCTCGACAAGGAAGCTGCTCCCATGCTGTTCGACCGCGGCATCGTGGCTCCCGGCGTGGACGGCGGTTATGTGGCAAGCGACTCCGCTTTCGGCGGCAAGGCCTTCCCCGGCCCCATCCGCCAGTACAACCCCGGCACTCAGCCTTTCCTGAAGGTCAACCGCAACGGTGAGCGCTTCGCCAACGAGAGCAGCCCCTACAACGATATTGTTTACGCTGCTGCTCATCAGCCGGGTCGTGTCTACGCACAGATCTGCGACGCCAATATTCTGGAGGACGCAAAGCGCTTCCACACCATCGGCTGCTCTGCCCAGACCCGCAATGGCGGCGAGAAGTATTTCCAGGGCAAGGTCGATGAGGCTGTTGCAGCCGGTACCCTGTTCGTCTGCGACACCATCGAGGAGCTGGCCGATAAGCTGGGCTTTACCGGTGAGGCCAAGGACACCTTCCTCGCTACCGTTGACCGCTACAATGAGCTGTACGACAAGCAGAACGACGAGGACTTCGGCAAGCCCGCTTATCGTCTGAGCGCCATCCGCACCGCTCCCTTCTATGGCTGCTGGCTGGGTGCCTCTCTGCTGACCACCGAGCAGGGCATTGCCATCAACGACAAGGGTCAGGCTCTGGATACCAACAACCAGCCCATGGAGGGTCTGTATATCACCGGCGATATGTCCGGCTCCTTCTTCGCCAACAACTATCCCTGCCTGATGGCAGGCGTGGCTATGGGCCGCACCCTGACCTACGCCATCAAGGCGATCAAGCAGATGGGCGTCTGGAATAAGTTATCCCTCAGTGGACCCTGAGCGCATAAGATAAAAAGACACCGCAGAAGTGTAAAAGCTTCTGCGGTGTCTTTCTTTGTCGAAAACCCTCTATACACAAAACCACAAATGGCGGAAAAGTCTTATCGCAATTTTCAAAAATTAGTGCCTATCAAAACGGCATCTTTGCGATATGCAGTTTGCGGATGTTGCTTGTAGCATTAAAAACGCAAAACTGCTATAAAAACAGGCTCAGCACACGGCCCGATGGACGGGCAGCGGCTCCACGAATGTCGGGATGGATGCCCTCACGGTAGTCGAGGTCGCCCTGGTCGAGGCCGCGCAGCAACACCTCAGCGGTGGCGATGTTGGTGGAGATCGGCACACTGTGCATATCGCACAGCCGCAGCAGATTCTGCTCGCTGCTGCTGCCCGTCTCGGCCTTGAGCGGGTCGCGGAAGAAGAGCACGAGGTCTACTTCGTCGCAGGCCACCCGGGCCGAGATCTGCTGGATGCCGCCCAGCTTCCCGGAGAGGTAGCAGTGTACGGGCAGGCCGGTGGCCTGCGCCAGCATCCGACCGGTGGTGCCGGTGGCAATGACTGTGTTGCGGGATAGGATGCCGCTGTAAGCTGTGCAGAACTGCAGCGCCAGCTCTTTGCGGGAATCATGTGCAAGAATAGCAATCGTCATAACGCTCTCTCCTTCATTCCAAGTATAGTGTTGTGAGTGGGCGGATATGCTCGGAAGAGTGCTCTCCGCAGTAAAACGGTCTGAAAAGTTGAAGTCTTGTGGAGAACAATTCTCGATAAACAGACTAAACTAGTGAGATTGTGTCGAATCACACTCTCATTCTAAATTTAACCCGCAGAAGGCCCGTCTGTCAAGAGGTTTGTTGTGATTTTTGTAGGATAAAACGGCAAAAGTATGACTATAGCTTTGTGGAGAATGGAGAAAATTTGGATACAAGGAATTATTCTCGGATGTATTTGCAAAACTTTTTCAGCCAAAAGTGTGCTTGAGAGAAAAACGGTCCATCTCGAGGAAACAAAAATACAGGCTGAGGCATTCAGCCTCGGCCTGTAGGTGAAATTGAAGAAAATTTTTACCGAAAGGGTGATGCATCCCGGAAAAACCCGAAACTTACCGGGTCTGGCCGTTGCCGTGGATGATGTACTTATAGCTGCACAGCTCGCCGAGGCCCATGGGTCCCCGGGCGTGGAGCTTCTGGGTGGAGATGCCCATCTCACAGCCAAGGCCGAACTCTCCGCCGTCGGTGAAGCGGGTGGAGCAGTTGACGTAGACGGCGGCACTGTCCACTGCCGCCGTGAAGAGGGCGGCGTGGGCGTCGGTCCGGGTCAGGATGGCTTCGCTGTGGCCGGTGGAGTGAGCCGCGATGTGGGCGATGGCTTCCTCCACGCTGTCCACGATTTTCACCGCAAGGATGTAGTCGAGGAACTCGGTGTCGAAGTCCTTCGGCCCGGCAGGGGTGCCGGGGATGAGGGCGGCGGCGCGCTCGTCCAACCGCAGTTCCACCGGGTGCAGACCCTTGGCGGTGCGGTCGGGGCCGAGGCGCTGGGCCAGCTTGGGCAGGAATTCGCTCGCAATGGCGCTGTGGACGAGGCAGACTTCCTCGGCGTTGCAGACACTGGGGCGGCTGGCCTTGGCGTTCTCGATGATGTCCAGGGCCTTGGTCTGGTCGGCGGTATCGTCCACGAAGATGTGGCAGATGCCGGTGCCGGTCTGGATGCAGGGGACTTTCGCGTTCTCGACGCAGGCACGGATGAGTCCGGCCCCGCCGCGCGGGATGAGCAGGTCCACATAGCCGACGGCGGTCATCAGGGCGTTGGCCGAGGCATGGGTGGTGTCCTCGATGAGGCAGACTGCTGTTTCAGGCAGACCTGCTGCCTGAAGTCCCTGCCGCAGGGTGGTCACGATGGCATTGGCCGAGCGCCACGCCTCTTTGCCGCAGCGGAGGATGCAGGCATTGCCGCTCTTGATGGCGAGGGCGGCAGCGTCGCTGGTGACGTTGGGGCGGCTCTCGTAGATGATGGCGATGACGCCCATCGGCACGGCGGTCTTCTCGATGACGAGGCCGTTGGGACGCTCGATGCGGCTCAGCACCCGGCCCACCGGGTCGGGCAGGGCGGCAACGTCCCGGATGCCCTTGGCCATGGCCTCGATGCGTTGAGGCGTCAGGGCGAGGCGGTCCAGCATGACGTCGCTGATGCGGCCCTTGGCGGCGGCCATGTCCTCGGCGTTGGCGGCAAGGATGGCGTCCATGGATTCCGGTGCGCAGAGGGCATCAGCCATCCCGAGAAGGGCAGAATCACGGGTGCCGCTGTCCGAAAGGGCAACGGCAGTCTTGGCCCCGCGGGCGGCTTCCAGAATTTCCTGTGTGGTCATGTTATGCCTCCTGTCTATGGGCCGCAAAGCGGGTGCCTGCGGCACGGCCCTCGGCGATGTCATAGAGCAGCTCGGGGTGGGCACCGTTCGCGATGACCATGTCAGCTCCGCTGGAGGTCACCATCCGGGCGGCCCGGAGTTTGGTGGACATTCCGCCGGTACCCAGCGCCGAACCGGCTCCGTCGGCCAGCGCCATCACCTCGGGCGTGATGTCCTCCACCAGCGGGATGAGCTTTGCGTCCGGGTGGGTGTGGGGGTTGGCAGTGTAGAGGCCGTCGATGTCGCTCAGCAGCACCAGAAGATCGGCCTTGATGCAGCAGGTGACGATGGCGGCGAGGGTGTCATTGTCGCCGATGGAGGTGATCTCGTCGGTGGCGACGGTATCGTTCTCGTTGATGATGGGCAGTGCGCCCAGCTCCAGCAGACGGGTGAGGGTGTTCTGGATGTTCTCGCGGCGGCTGGCGTGCTCGATGTCCACGCCGGTGAGCAAAATCTGCGCCACCGTGTGGTCGTAGGCGCTGAACAGCCGGTCGTAGGTGTACATCAGCTCACACTGACCTACAGCGGCACAAGCCTGCTTGGAGGACATATCGGTAGGGCGGGCGGAAAGCGACAGCTTGCCCACGCCCATGCCGATGGCACCCGACGACACGAGGATGACCTCATGTCCGGCGTTCTTCAAATCGCTGAGCACTTTCACCAGCTCTTCGGTGTGGCGGATGTTCAGCCGCCCGGTGGAGTGGGCCAGTGTGGAGGTGCCGACTTTGACTACGATGCGCATAGATCAACCCTTTCCCATCTCTTTGGTCTTGTTGTAGGAGGCGATGACGGCGTCCATCACCGCGCCCCGCAGGCCCTTTTCTTCCAGCACCCGCACGCCCTGGATGGTGCTGCCGCCGGGGCTGCACACGGCGTCCTTGAGTGCGCCGGGGTGCTGGCCGCTCTCAAGCACCAGCTTCGCACTGCCCAGGACCATCTGGGCGGCGTACTCCTGCGCCTTGGCACGGGGCAGGCCGCAGGCCACGCCGCCGTCGGCCAGCGCCTCGATGAACTGGTACACCCAGGCCGGGCCGCAGCCGGACACGCAGCTGGCCGCGTCGATGAGGCCTTCCGGCACAGCATCCAGCCGCCCGGCGGGGGCCATCAATTTCAGGAACTCGGCCTCTTCCTCGGCGGTGACGTTGGAGGTGCAGTACTGGATCATACCGGCCCCCACCGAAGCGGGCGTGTTGGGCATGATGCGGATGACGGGGCAGTCGCTGCCTGCCATCTCCTGAATGCGGGCGATGGACAGGCCCGCTGCCATGCTGCACAGCACGAAGCGGCTGGGCCGTTCGGCCAGCGTGAAGCGGAGCGGTGCCAGCAGTTCCTCCATCATCTGGGGCTTGACGGCTAAGAAGATGAGGTCGCAGCGGCCTGCCACCTCGTCGTTGATGGTGGTGTTGCAGCCCAGCTCAGCGGCCAGAGCCTCTGCCTTGGCGGCGGTGCGGTTGGCCAGCCAGACGTTCTGCGGGTTTGCCGCCTTGCAGACGGCCCGGGCGATGGCTCCGCCCATGTTGCCGCAGCCTAAGAAACCGATGGTATTCAGCATAAGAAAAACCTCTTTCCCAATCAAAAGAACAGGGGAGATGCCTCCTCTGTGTCTCCATTGTAAGCAGGGCCGGGGGAGAAATCAAGAGGAGAGCCGGAAAATGTCAAAGCTTTTCGGAAAGCTCCCGATCGACGCGCTGCGGCGGTGCAGGCTTTTTTGCTGTCCAAATCTTAAGAAAACATAAAAAGTTCATGAAAAAGTCGAAAAAGGTGCTTGCACCTGTACGGGCGGATGAGGTATCATAATAGATAGAAGTTGGGAAACTCCGCACAGAACGGGGCAAACGCGAAAGGATGGGCATTCTCGTGGCACAGACGACAAAACGCGCGCTGGAAGCATCGCTCAAAAAGCTGCTGCTCCGCAAGCCGCTGAATAAGATCACGATAAACGACATTACCGAGGACTGCGGCGTGAACCGCATGACCTTTTACTACCATTTCAAAGATATTTACGATTTGGTGGACTGGATCCTGGTGGAGGATGCCACAGAGGCACTGGAAGACCATCAGGACTTTGAGACGTGGAGCGACGCCTTCCGCGATATGCTGGAAAAGGTGCAGGCCAACCGGGTGCTGGTGCTGAATGTCTACCGCTCCATCAGCCGGGAACAGGTGGAGCAGTACCTCTATAAAATGCTTGACCCTCTGCTGCGGATGTTTATAGAGCGTGAAAACATCCCGGTGCAGGAAGAGGACAAGCAGTTCATCATTGATTTTTATAAGTATGCGCTGGTGGGCATGGTGCTGGAGTGGGTCCGCCGGGATATGAAGACCGAGCCCACCCTGATGGCCGAACGGCTCAACACCATGATGCACGGTGATTTGAAGCGGGCGCTGCTGCGCTTCAGCACCGACGGCAGAGCATCAAAAACCGACGACTGATAAAAATTTGAACAAGCAGAGCAGGATGATAGAAAAACTATCACCCTGCTTTTGTTGTTTATAGAACCTTTGTCGGAAAAATGTTAAAGTATTGCCAAAACAAAGGGCTGGCAAAGACCCACATAAGGAGGCAGACTTTTATGAGTATCGCGTTGGAGCCGTTGAGCCATAAGGTACAGCGTGCCGCTGTCGGAACGATGGTGGATGTGGCACTGGCTCATGTCAGAAAAGACCGTCAGAAGGTGTTTGCCGAGATGGTGGACGTCGCAAAGCAGTTCTATGGCGACTCGTTCAGCGAGGAGACGTATGAGCACGCCCGCGCAGTGCTGACCGATGCGGACAGCAAGTGGTCAAAGCTCATCAACTGTGTGCTCGACCAGACCGCGCCCAACGTGGCACGCACCACGGCGCTCAACCTTGGCTATGAGGCGTTCTTCCGGGGGACAAAGACCATCCGCGAGAACCGCACAAAGTACCACTGCAATATCCCGTGGCTGATCCTGTTCGACCCCACTTCGGCTTGCAATATGCACTGCGTGGGATGCTGGGCGGGCGAGTACGGCCACAAAAACAACCTCAGCTTTGAGGATATGGACAAGATCATCACCGAGGGCAAGGAGCTGGGGGTCTATCTCTATATGCTCACCGGCGGCGAGCCTCTGGTGCGGAAGGCGGATATTCTCCGTCTGGCAAAAAAGCACAACGACGTGCAGTTTGCGATCTACACGAACTCTACCCTCATCGATGAGCCGTTCTGCGAAGAGGTCGTAAAACTGGGCAATATCGCCTTCATGCTCTCGATCGAGGGAACTCCCTCTACCAATGATGCCCGGCGGGGCGACGGCCACTATGCCGCTGTCATGAATGCGATGGACTTGCTCAAGGCCCACGGGATCCTTTTTGGCACCTCCATCTGCTATACCAGAGACAATCTCGAAGCCGTCACCAGCGACCACTTTATGCGGATGCTCTGCGACAAGGGTGCGCACTTCGGATTCTACTTCCATTATATGCCGGTAGGCAACGAGGCCGCGCCGGAGCTGATGCCCACGCCTGCTCAGCGCAAGTACATGATCGAGCGCATCCGGTATCTTCGCTCCGAAAAGAGCGATATTCCGTTCTATCCGATGGACTTCCAGAACGATGGCGAGTTTGTGGGCGGATGCATCGCAGGCGGACGCAACTATTTCCATATCAACTCGGCGGGCGATGCAGAACCGTGCGTCTTCATCCACTATTCCAACGCCAACATCCACGACAGCAGCATCCTCGATATTCTCCGCAGCCCGCTCTTCATGGCCTACCACAACGGCCAGCCCTTCAATAAAAACCATCTGCGTCCCTGCCCGATGCTGGAAAACCCCGAGCTTCTGCGCCAGATGGTGCATGACACCGGTGCTCACAGCACCGACTTGCAGTCGCCCGAGAGCGTAGACCATCTCTGCGACAAATGCGGTGCGTATGCGGCCGACTGGCAGCCTGTGGCCGACGAGATCTGGTCGCACGTCACCCTCAGGGAGAGCCGGTACGAGAATTACAAGGACTGGAGACCGGCGCATTCCACTGCTCACGCGAAATGACTTTATCGGTCTTTCAAAGATAAAATTGCGCAGAAAAGCCCCCATCTTCACCGGCTGAGGCAGCCGGGAGGATGGGGGCTTTATCTTGTTGTTTTATTCTCGCCGGGATCAATAACGATCTCGGTTTCCGTTCCTTCATCTTCCACAGGTGCGGGAGCCGGGTCGCCGGGATCGCCGAACTCGTCGTGGTAGACGGTCATCTGGTCGAGTTGGCCGTTGCGGCGCAGGCCGTGGAAGACCAGCTTCTTGATGACGTCATAGATGACGGCGAACAGCGGCACACCCACGATCATGCCCACGAAGCCCCACAGACCGCCGAACAGCAGGATGGAGAAGAGCACCCAGAAGCTCGAAAGGCCGGTGGTGTTGCCCAGGATCTTCGGGCCGATGACGTTGCCGTCCAGCTGCTGGAGCACCAGAACGAAGAGCACGAACCAGAGGGCCTTGATGGGGCTCTGGATGAGGATGAGCAGCGTTGCAGGCACGGCACCGATGAAGGGGCCGAAGAAGGGGATGACGTTGGTGACGCCGATGATGACCGACACCAGCAGTGCGCTCGGGAACTTGAAGATGATGCAGGCAAAGTAGCAGAGCACACCAATGATGGCGGAGTCCATGATCTTGCCGTTGATGAAGCCGCCGAACATCTTGTCTGCGTAGAGGACTTCCTCCTGGATGAGCTGCGCCCAGTGGGGCTTGACGACGCTGTAGAGGATCATCTTGGCCTGCTTGGCGAACTTTTTGCGGCTGGCCAGCAGGTAAACGGCGACGATAAGGCCGATGAGCAGATTCTTGAACCAGGTCACCACACTCATGACGCCGACGCCCACACCGCTCAGGATGCCTTGTATATTCTGCAGCGAGGGGAGCAGGGTGGTGCGCAGAGTGGTCAGGTTGTCAGCAATGGCATCGTAGGCATTGTTGAAATAGCCCATCAGTGTCTCATTATCCAAGAAGACTTCCTGTGTGTTCACCCACCGCATGAACCGGGTGATGCTGGTCTGCGCGGTGTAGTAGAGGGAGGTGACGCTTGTGATGAGCTGCGGCACCACCATCATCACGAGGGCGTAGACCACCAGCACACCGAACAGCAGCGTCGCCGCAATGGCAAGCATATTGGCCATGCTGTGGAGCTTTTCGGGGAAGATGCGGTGCAGAAAGCCCTCAATGGTGTTGCACACCGGCTTGAGCAGATAGGCGATGACGGCACCGTAGATGAAGGGCATCAGGATGCCGGTCACCTTGGAGACCGCGTCGCCGAATCCGTCGAAGCGGTAGATGAAGAAGAAGAACAGGATGCTTAGACTTATCGCACCAAAGCCCGCGAGCATTCCGTAGAGATAGGGCTTGATGTGCGGCTTTTTGTCCATCATGTGTGACTCCATTCCTGCCGCAGACGGCAGGAGCCGGTACGGCGATGTTTAGATTTTGTTGCTGCGGCACCAGATGTGCAGCTTCTCGGCCTCTTTGATAAGCTCCTCGCGGAAGTCGGGGTGTGCCACATTGATGAGGGCTTCGGCCTTCTCCCAGGTGGTCAGACCCTTGAGGTTGACACAGCCGTATTCGGTGCAGAGGTAATGCAGATTGGCGCGGGTATCGGTGATGATGCTGCCGTTTTCCAGCGTGGGACGGATGCGGCTCTCGAGCTGACCGGTCTTCTTATTAAAGAAGGTAGAAGACAGGCAGATGAAGCTCTTGCCACCCTTGGAAAGGTATGCGCCCAGCACGAAGTCCAGCTGGCCGCCTGCACCGGAAATGTGCTTGACGCCGGCGCTCTCCGCATTCACCTGGCCGAACAGGTCGATGTCCACCGCATTGTTGATGGAGATGAAGTTGTCCAGTGCGGAGATGCTGCGGATGTCGTTGGTGTAATCGACGGGAGCAGACATACACTCGGGGTTGTTGTTGAGGTAGTCGTACATCTTCTGGGTGCCGGCACCGAAGGCGTAGACCTGACGGCCCTTGTCCAGCTGCTTGTGTGCGCCGGTGATCTTGCCGGCCTTGGCGATGTCCACGAAAGCGTCAACATACATCTCGGTGTGGACGCCCAGGTCCTTCAAATCGCTCTGGGCGATGAGGCTGCCGATGGCGTTGGGCATACCGCCGATGCCCAGCTGCAGGCAGGCACCGTCGGGGATCTGCGGCACGACGAGGTTTGCGACCTTCAGATCGACCTCGGAAGCGGGGCCGGCAGCGGCCATCTGGCCGATGGGCGGATTGTCACCCTCCACGATGCCGGTGACCTGGGAGATGTGGACACAGTTCTCCATACCGCCGAGGCAGCGGGGCATATTGGTGTTGACCTCCACGATGATCTTCCTGGCCTTCTCACAGACGGCACCCAGATGGGAAGCGCTGGGGCCGAAGTTGAAGTAGCCGTGCTCGTCCATCGGAGTCACCTGGAAGACGGCGACGTCCAGCGGGTCGGGACTCTCGCGGTAGTAGCGGGGCAGCTCCGAATAGCGGATGGGGGAGTAGAACGAGAAGCCCTGTGCGATGGCCTTGCGCTCGATGCCGCCCATGTGCCAGCTGTTCCAGGTCATGTGGGCAGCGGGGTCGTCGATCTGGAAGATCTCAGGCACCCACATCAGGATGCCGCCGCGGAAATTGACGTTCTCCAGTTCGGGCAGGCGCTTGGCAAGGGCGGCGTCCACGGCCACAGGGGTGTTGACGCACCAGCCGTAATCCACCCAGTCGCCGCTCTTGACCAGAGAAGCAGCCTGCTCGGCAGTCATCTTTTTCTGGGCATACATTTCCATGAAATCCATTATAAACCATCCTCTCCTTTAAGAACATAAAAGAATTGTAAATTTATTATTCACAATTCTACGGGACAAAATCTTAGCCGGAAATTTACCGTTTCTTTCCAGTCCGGACACTGTCTTATCACACCCCGGCGGTATCCTTGGGGTCGGCAGGGCAGAAGCCTCCGGCAGCGGCACACCTGCACAGCTTAGTTATAACATTAACAAACATTATAATCAAGCCCTCTTCCGCGAAAAAATGCCTCGCAGGACAATTTGACTAAATTTCTTAGGTATTTGTGGCGATTGTTTGGTATAGCAAAAACAATTTTTTTCGAAAAAGTACTTGATAAAATTTTGACGATATGGTTTACTAAGGGTGTACCAAGATGATGCGCCCCAGTGCGACGTTGATTGACTAAAAATTAACGATATTGCGATGGCGATGCGGCCTGGTACTTGAAGCAGGAACTGAAAAGTGCTATCATGGCAACACCAAATGCGCTTTTCCAAAGCGCGCAAATAAAGGAGACCATACTGATGGCAACAGCAGTTTACCCCGGGTCCTTCGACCCGGTCACGAGAGGACATCTCGACATCATCAAGCGAGCTGCAAAGATAAACGACCGGCTCATTGTAGCAGTGCTCATCAACAGCGCAAAGAACCCTCTGTTCACCGTAGAAGAACGGGTGGCGCTGCTGCGGGAATGCTGCAAGGACATCCCGAATGTGACGGTGGAGAGCTTCGACGGCCTGACCGTGGAGTTCGCCAAGAAGCGCCACGCTTCGGTGATGGTGCGGGGCCTGCGGGCGGTGACGGATTTCGAAAACGAGATACAGCTTGCCCAGACGAACCACGCACTGATGCCCGGCATCGAGACGATGTTCCTTGCCACCAGCATCAAGTGGAGCTACCTTTCCTCCACCATCGTCAAGGAGGCTGCCCGCTACGGCAGCAACATCTCCAAGTTCGTGACGCCCAACGTAGAGGATGCCATCCACGCCAAAGTGGAGCAGCTCCGGGCGGAAGGAAAGATGTTCTGATACCTTTTATAATGCAGAAAGGCCCTCGGGCTTTTTGATAAATAGTTTTACGAAACCCCGAAACGTATAAATTCAGGAGGCTATTAACATGAAGAAAATCGTTATCGCATCTGCTTGCCGTACCGCTATTGGTAAGTTTGGCGGCACCCTGGCAAACGTCCCTGCTGCAGAGCTGGGCTCCATCGTCATCAAGGAGGCCCTGAACCGTGCTAACGTGAAACCCGAGCAGGTCGATCATGTTTACATGGGCTGCGTCATCCAGGCTGGTCTGGGCCAGAACGTCGCTCGTCAGGCTTCCCTGAAGGCCGGCCTGCCCGTCGAGACTCCTGCTGTCACCGTCAACGTGGTCTGCGGTTCCGGTCTGAACTGCGTGAACATGGCTGCTCAGATGATCGAGGCCGGCGATGCTGACATCGTGGTCGCAGGCGGCATGGAGAACATGGATATGGCTCCCTTCGCACTGCAGAAGGCTCGTTACGGCTACCGCATGGGCGCTCCCATGGGCAAGAGCGAGATCGTGGATACCATGGTCAACGATGCTCTGTGGGATGCCTGCGGCTTCAACAAGCACATGGGCATGACCGCTGAGAATGTCTGCACCAACGAGACCTATCAGAAGAAGTACGGCTACAGCCCCATCACCCGTGAGATGCTGGACGAGTTCTCATACAACAGCCAGCTGAAGGCTGACAAGGCCATCAAGGACGGCGCTTTCAAGGACGAGATCGTTCCCGTTGTGATCAAGGGCAAGAAGGGCGACACCGTGTTCGATACTGATGAAGGCCCCCGTCTGAGCGCTCCTGAAGTGCTGGCAAAGCTGAAGCCCGCTTTCACCAAGGACGGCATCGTCACCGCTGCAAACTCCTCCGCTATCAACGATGGCGCAGCTGCTCTGGTCATCATGAGCGAAGAGAAGGCCAAGGAGCTGGGCGTGAAGCCTCTGGCTACCTGGGTCGCAGGTGCTCTGGCAGGCGTCGAGCCTGAGGTCATGGGTCTTGGCCCCATCGCTGCTACCAAGAAGGTCATGGCTAAGACCGGCCTGACCGTTGCTGATATGGACCTGGTCGAGGCCAACGAGGCATTCGCAGCACAGTCCATCGCAGTCGGCGAGGCTCTGGGCTTCGATAAGGACAAGCTGAACGTCAACGGCGGCGCAATCGCTCTGGGCCACCCGGTCGGCGCTTCCGGTGCTCGTATCCTCGTCACCCTGCTGTACGCTATGAAGCATCGTGGTGCTCACAAGGGTCTGGCTACCCTGTGCATCGGCGGCGGCATGGGCTGCGCAACCATCGTCGAGATGGACTGATTTCCCTTTGAAGGGTCACTCCGGATATTGATACAGCCCGGACAGTGGGCGAGACCGGAGACTTGCCCCTTGTCCGGGGGCTGTTTTGAATAAGATATAACCTGAATGGAGGTTTTCACAATGGCATTTGTAAAAACCGAGGTGCAGGGCGCAGTTGAGATCATTACCATCGACCGCCCCAAGGCACTGAATGCCCTGAACCCCGAAGTTCTGGCAGACCTGAAGGCTGCTTTTGAGGCAGTTGACCAGTCCGCCATCCGCTGCATCGTCCTGACCGGCGAAGGCGACAAGAGCTTCGTGGCAGGCGCTGACATCGGCTCCATGAGCACCATGACCAAGGCCGAGGGCGAGGCTTTCGGCAAACTGGGCAATGATGTGTTCCTGATGATCGAGAGCTTCCCCATCCCCGTCATCGCAGCCGTCAACGGCTTTGCACTGGGCGGCGGCAATGAGCTGGCTATGAGCTGCGACATCCGCATCTGCTCCGACAACGCTGTGTTTGGTCAGCCGGAAGTCGGTCTGGGCATCACCCCGGGCTTCGGCGGCACCCAGCGTCTGGCACGTCTGGTTGGCATGGGCATGGCAAAGCAGCTGGTCTACTCTGCACTGAACATCAAGGCGGACGAGGCTTATCGCATTGGCCTGGTCAACGCAGTGTATCCGCAGGCTGAGCTGATGGAGAATGTCCTGAAGCTGGCCAACAAGATCGCCAAGAACGCTCCCATCGCCGTGCGCAACTGCAAGAAGGCGATCAACGACGGCATCAGCCTCCCCATCGAGAAGGCTGTCGAAGTCGAAGAGAAGCTGTTCGGCGACTGCTTCGAGACTCATGACCAGAAGGAAGGCATGGCCTGCTTCCTGAGCCGTGAAAAGCCGAAGCCCAAGGCAGTGTTCACCAACAACTAAAGGTCAGGCGGTAGCTTTGGACAGGCCATGCCGTCAAGAAGGGTCCCCGCGAAAGCTTGCGCAGCAAGATTTTGTGGGGAGAAGGAGGTACTACGGAACAGAGTGAACAACAGCAATAATGCTGTTGCGAACGAAGTGGAGTCAGTACCGACGCGGCCTGCTTCCTGAGCCGTGAAAAGCCGAAGCCCAAGGCAGTGTTCACCAACAACTAAACTAAACCATAACGCCTCTGCAGCGCCTCCCCGGAAAGGGGAGGCACGGAGAGGCACTACATTCAGAAGATATAATAAAGGAGAGATTTCCCATGAAGATCGGTGTTATCGGTGCTGGCACTATGGGCCAGGGCATCGCAAAGGCATTTGCTCAGGTCGAGGGCAACACGGTTGCTCTGTGTGACATCAAGCAGGAGTGGGCCGAGAATGGTCTGGCAAAGATCAAGAAGGGCTATGAGAAGCTGGTCGCTAAGGGCAAGATGACGCAGGAGAAGGCTGACGCTATCGTCGCTGCTATCACCCCGGGCCTGAAGGAAGATCTGTGCGCTGACTGCGACCTCGTCGTTGAGGCTGCTTTCGAGGATATGAAGGTCAAGCAGACCACTTTCGGCGAGCTGGATAAGATCTGCAAGCCCGAGTGCATCTTCGCTTCCAACACCTCTTCTCTGTCCATCACCGAGATCGGCAAGGGCGTCAGCCGTCCTCTGGTCGGTATGCACTTCTTCAACCCCGCAGACCGCATGAAGCTCATCGAGGTCATCGCTGGCTGCAACACTCCCGCTGAGACTGTCGAGAAGATCAAGGAGATCTCCGTTGCCATCGGCAAGCAGCCGGTCCAGGTCAACGAGGCTGCCGGCTTCGTCGTCAACCGCATCCTGATCCCGATGATCAACGAGGCTGCCTTCATCAAGATGGAGGGCGTTTCCAACATCGCCGGCATCGACACCGCTATGAAGCTGGGTGCCAACCACCCGATGGGTCCCCTGGAGCTGGGCGACTTCATCGGCCTGGACATCTGCCTCGCCATTATGGACGTCCTGTACAAGGAGACCGGCGACAGCAAGTATCGTGCATGCCCGCTCATCCGTAAGATGGTCCGCGGCGGCAACCTGGGCTGCAAGTCTGGCAAGGGCTTCTACGTTTACAACGCAGACCGCACCAAGACCCCTGTCGACGAGCTGTAAATTAGTTTGAAATTTCTCTCGGTCGTCCCGAAGAAAACGGCCGGGAGGAATTTGTTTGCACAGGACATGAGTGTAGCTGCCCTGTGCTGAAAGAAAAACATCCGTTAGGAGGATATAGCGATGGATTTTACTCTGTCCAAGCAGCAGCAGATGGTGCAGAAGATGTACCGCGAGTTTGCTGAAAACGAAGTCAAGCCTCTGGCAAAGAAAGTCGATGCCGAAGAGTATTTCCCCAAGGAGACCGTCGAGAAGATGGGTAAGCTGGGCATGATGGGCATTTACTTCCCCACCTCCGTTGGCGGTGCAGGCGGCGACGTCCTGTCCTACGTCATGGCTGTTGAGGAGCTGAGCAAGGTCTGCGGCACCACTGGTGTTATCGTTTCCGCACACACCAGCCTGTGCGCAGCACCTATTTATGAGAACGGCACTCCCGAGCAGAAGGAAAAGTATCTGCCCAAGCTGTGCAGCGGCGAGTGGCTGGGTGCTTTCGGTCTGACCGAGCCGGGCGCTGGTACTGATGCTCAGGGCCAGCAGACCACTGCTGTGGAAGATGGCGATTACTGGGTGCTGAACGGCTCCAAGATCTTCATCACCAACGCAGGCTACGCTGACGTGTTCATCGTCATCGCTGTTACCGATAAGGTCCTCGACAAGAAGGGCCGTCCCACCAAGCTGTGCTCCGCCTTCATCGTGGAGCGTACCGACCCGGGCTTCTCCGTCGGTAAGGCTGAGGATAAGATGGGCATCCGTGGTTCTTCTACCTGCGAGCTGATCTTTGAGGACTGCCGCATCCCGAAGGACCGTATGCTGGGCGTGCGCGGCAAGGGCTTCCAGCTGGCTATGGCTACTCTGGACGGCGGCCGTATCGGTATCGCTTCCCAGGCTCTGGGCATCGCCGAGGGCGCTCTGCAGGAGACCGTCGCTTACGTCAAGGAGCGCAAGCAGTTCGGCCGCAGCATCTCCGCTTTCCAGAACACCCAGTTCGAGCTGGCCGAGATGAAGGCCCGTATCGAGGCTGCAAAGTATCTGGTCTACGCTGCCGCTCTGAAGAAGCAGGAAGCTATGAATGGTGCAAAGGTCCGCTACAGCGTCGAGGCTGCTCAGGCTAAGCTCATCGCAGCCCGCACCGCAAGCGACGTGACCCGCCGCTGCCTGCAGCTGTTCGGTGGCTACGGCTACACCCGTGACTACCCCATCGAGCGCATGATGCGTGATGCCAAGATCACTGAGATCTACGAGGGCACCAGCGAAGTGCAGATGATGGTCATTTCCGGCGCGCTGCTGAAGTAAGGGAGGCAAGATTTACAATGAAAGCAATCGTTTGTGTAAAGCAGGTTCCTGATACCTCCGGTAAGGTGGCTGTCAAGGCGGATGGTACTCTGGACCGTGCCTCTATGGCAACCATCACCAACCCCGATGACCTGAACGCTCTGGAGGCCGCTCTGAAGCTGAAGGACGAGACCGGCTGCGAAGTCGTTGTCGTCACCATGGGTCCCCCGCCGGCCGAGGGCATGCTCCGTGAGCTGCTGGCCCGCGGCGCTGATAAGGCTGTTCTGGTCTCTGGCCGTGAGTTCGGTGGTTCTGATACCTTCGCGACCAGCCAGATCCTCGCCGCTGCTGTCAATAAGATCGGTGTCGGCCCCGAGGACGTCGTGTTCTGCGGCCGTCAGGCAATCGACGGTGATACCGCACAGGTCGGTCCTCAGATCGCTGAGAAGCTGCACCTGCCTCAGGTGACCTATGTTGCTGACATCCAGAAGGATGGCAACAGCCTCACGGTCAAGCGTATGCTGGAAGACGGCTACATGATGGTCAAGGTGCAGACTCCCTGCCTGCTGACCTGCATCAAGGAGCTGAATCAGCCCCGCTACATGAGCGTCAACGGCATCTTCACCTGCTACGACAAGCCGATGGAAGTGTTCGATTACAACGCTCTGAAGGACGATCCGCTGATCGAGGTCGATACCATCGGTCTGAAGGGTTCTCCGACGAACGTCTTCAAGTCCTTCACTCCTCCGCAGAAGGGCGCAGGCACTATGCTGACTGGCGACGATACCGCTGCACAGCTGGCTGGTATCCTGGCCAAGAAGCACCTGATCTGATGAAAGGAGCATAGGATTACAATGGCTGATTTTAACGAATACAAGGGCGTCTGGGTCTTCTGCGAGCAGCGCCAGGGCGCACTGATGTCCACTGATTTTGAGCTGGTCAGCGAGGCCCGCAAGCTGGCTGATGAGCTGGGCTGCGAAGTCACCGGCCTGCTGCTGGGCGACAACGTCGAAGGCATTGCAAAAGAGCTGGGCGGCTATGGTGCCGATAAGGTCATGGTCTGCGACAGCCCGCTGCTGAAGGATTACACCACTGACGCATACGCCAAGGTCGTCTGCGACATGGTCAACGAGTACAAGCCTGAGGTCCTGCTGATCGGTGCTACCAACATCGGCCGCGACCTTGGCCCCCGCTGCGCAGCTCGTCTGCACACCGGTCTGACCGCTGATGCTACCCATCTGGACATCGACACTGCAAAGTATGTCGAGTTCCTGAAGGAGAGCTCCACCATCGACCTGTCCAAGCAGAAGTTCGATTACGAGGACCGCAACCTGAAGATGACCCGTCCTGCTTTTGGCGGCCATCTGATGGCTACCATCATCTGCCCCCGTTTCCGTCCTCAGATGTCTACCGTCCGTCCCGGCGTCATGAAGAAGGCTCCCTTCGATCAGGCCAAGGCCGATGCCTGCCAGATCGTGAAGCCCGCATTCAGCCTGACCGCTGACGACATCAAGACCGAGGTTCTGAGCGTTGAGAAGGCAGCTGAGAAGCTGGTCGACCTCATCGGTGCAGACGTCATCGTCTCTGTTGGCCGTGGTATCAGCAAGGACGTCAACAAGGGCATCGAGCTGGCTGAGCAGCTGGCTGCAGCTCTGGGCGGCGGCGTTGTCGGCGCATCCCGTGCCGTCACCGATGCCGGCTGGATGACCGCTGACCATCAGGTCGGTCAGACCGGTAAGACCGTCCATCCCAAGATCTATGTGGCTCTGGGCATCTCCGGCGCTATCCAGCACACCGCAGGTATGCAGGATTCCGAGTGCATCATTGCCGTCAACAAGAATGAGTCTGCCCCCATCTTCGGTGTGGCTGACTACGGCATCGTGGGCGACCTGTTCAAGGTCGTTCCCGAACTCATCAAGCAGGTCGAGGCAGCAAAGGCTGCTCAGTGATCAGCTGAGAAATAAGGTCCAGGAGGGCAGCTCGAGAGAGCTGCCCTCTTTTTGTTGCATTTTCCTTTTATAGATATATAAATAAGAAAGAAAACTCTATGATTTTCCCATTGACAGGAAAGAAGAAATATGGTATATTCTATCCAGAGAGATGAAGGTGCTCAGGCACTGGAAAATCACTTGAATATGATCGACTCAAAAAAGAGTTTGCGAATAGAATATTTAGCAAAGCAGATTGAAAAGCTGTGACGCAAAGCTAAAGGGTACCTGTAAAAATGGTAGCCATGTTGCAATTTTTAAGGAATTACCTTTACTTTAGTTTTTTGGAGTATCGTGATTCCTTTTTTAGTCGCCGGAACAGTTCATGTGATGATGTCTCTCGAACCCCCATCATGATGAGCAGGAAACATTC
>ENA-OQCU01000320-OQCU01000320.1-human-gut-metagenome-genome-assembly--contig:-NODE-320-length-23986-cov-5.188482_pt1 | contig 23986 bp, 17 predicted proteins | sample MGYA00242504_ERZ504590 | MGnify/ENA primary metagenome ERZ504590 (study PRJEB26092, sample SAMD00036318) | human gut metagenome | host: Homo sapiens | study: EMG produced TPA metagenomics assembly of... | reverse complement strand
TTATGAGCACTTTTTAGAGATACTTATTTATGTAGAGAATAATTTTGGCATGTTGACGGCACAGAAAACACGTCAAAAGATACAAGACAAAGTAAATCTTTTAGCAAAACATCCGTATATAGGAATTATAGACAGTGATTTTCTACTCTATTTAACAACATTACTGTCCGTCATTTAAAACTTTCCCCTAACGTGATATATTATTTGATTGATGAGAATAGGATTGTCATTGCAGCAATGCTTCATTCAAAACAATCTCCGGAAACTGTACGTAAAACAATCTCAGAATTTCTGAAGCAATATAAATAGCTGTTCATCAATTCATGATGAGAGATAACTCTATAAATTTAAAACCGAGAGGACGTATCAAGATATACAATCACCCCAGATTACGCAGATTAGCACAGATAAAAGTTTCTGATTATCAGAACTCCTAAAATCATCTGTGTGTTAATCCGCGTAATCCGGGGTGGGTATTATTAATAGGAACGTGCAAAAATCACGCGGCAGGCAGAAGGCTTGCCGGTAACCATACACTTGCCCGGTTCCTTGTCACCCGGAACAAATGAATCGAAAGGAATACAACGGATGGTTGCTTTGGTCTCTTCCTTGATTTTCTCTTCGGTTTCGGTAGTCCCGTCCCAATGAGCCAGAATGAAGCCGCCTTCTTCAATCTTTTCCTTGAATTCCTCGTAGCTGTCCACGCTGGTGATGCGGCTGTTACGGTAATCGAGCGCTTTCTTGTAGACATTTGCCTGAATGTCCTCGAGCAAATCCTTCACGTACTCTTCGATACCCTCGCAGGAACGCGTCTCCTTCTCCAGTGTATCGCGACGCATGATTTCCATTGTATTGTTCTCCAGGTCGCGGCCACCCATCACCAGACGGACGGGAACACCCTTCACCTCATAGTCGGCAAACTTGAAGCCCGGACGTTTGTTGTCGGCATTGTCGTACTTCACGGAAATACCCATTGACTTCAGCTTGGCAACAATGCCTGCCACTTTCTCGTCAATCTTAGCCAGCATCTCCGCATTCTTGTAGATAGGTACGATGACTACTTGTATCGGAGCCAGGTGCGGAGGAAGTACCAGACCGTTGTCATCGGAATGCGTCATGATAAGCGCTCCCATCAGACGGGTGGAAACACCCCAGGAGGTAGCCCAAACATACTCCAGCTTGTTCTCCTTATTGACGAACTGCACATCGAACGCCTTGGCGAAGTTCTGTCCCAGGAAGTGGGAAGTACCGCTCTGCAAAGCCTTTCCGTCCTGCATCATCGCTTCGATGGTGTAGGTGTTGAGGGCACCTGCAAAACGCTCGTTGGCAGACTTCACGCCCTTTACCACGGGCACCGCCATGTATTTTTCGGCAAACTCGGCATATACATTCAGCATCTTTACCGCTTCTTCTTCGGCTTCCTCGCGGGTGGCATGTGCCGTGTGTCCTTCCTGCCAGAGGAATTCGGCGGTACGGAGGAACAGACGGGTACGCATTTCCCAACGGAACACGTTTGCCCACTGGTTGCACAAGATAGGCAGGTCGCGGTATGAATTGATCCAGTTCTTGTAGGTGTTCCAGATGATGGTTTCGGAAGTGGGGCGGATAATCAGCTCTTCTTCCAGTTTTGCAGCAGGGTCCACCACCACACCGCCGCCATTCGGATCGTTCTTCAAACGATAGTGCGTCACGACGGCACACTCTTTGGCAAAGCCTTCCACATGTTCCGCTTCACGGCTGAGGAATGATTTCGGAATAAGCAAGGGGAAATAAGCGTTGACGTGTCCCGTTTCCTTGAACATATCGTCCAACTGACGTTGCATCTTCTCCCAGATAGCGTATCCGTAGGGCTTGATCACCATACAGCCGCGTACAGCCGATTGTTCTGCCAAATCGGCTTTTACCACCAACTCGTTGTACCACTGAGAATAGTTCTCACTACGTTTGGTAAGGTCTTTCAATTCTACTGCCATTCTATTTCGTTTTTTAAAGTTTTTCCTACGTTTAAAATGGCTTGACCCGAACATTTTCCTCGATATTTAAAAAAAGGCAGCCGCTGTGATGCAACTGCCTAACTCTAAATGGAGGAGCGGCAAGCGAGACTCGAACTCGTGACCCTCAGCTTGGGAAGCTGATGCTCTACCAACTGAGCTACTGCCGCATAAACATTTCCAAGGTCATGCCTTAAAAACGGTGGCAAAGTTAATAAATTCCTTCCTAAAAAAACAAACGTTTCGTCAAATATTTCCTATTTTTGCTCGGGAAAACAAAGATATTCTTTCAAAATACAGACTAAATACCAATGAAACGAATCATACTCATCACCGGAGGAGCACGTTCCGGCAAAAGCACCTATGCGGAAAAGCTGGCACTCGAGCTCTCTCCCACTCCCGTTTATCTTGCCACAGCACGCATTTGGGACGAAGAATTCCACCAGAGGGTAATCCGGCATCAGAAACGCCGGGGACCGGAATGGACAAACATCGAAGAGCAGAAAGAACTCAGCCGCCACCGGCTGGAGGGACGGGTTGTCCTGATAGACTGCATCACCCTGTGGTGTACCAATTTCTTCTTCGACCTCGAGTCTGATACCGACCGGGCACTTGCCGCAGTAAAGGCGGAGTTCGATCGCTTCACGGCACAAGACGCAACCTTTATCTTCGTCACCAATGAAATAGGCATGGGAGGAACTTCCGAAAACGAACTGCAACGAAAGTTCACGGACATGCAAGGCTGGATGAACCAATATGTAGCCGCCCGTGCCGACGAAGTGATACTGATGGTATCCGGCATCCCACTTACCGTAAAAACACTCATTCATAAACAACAAACAATTAAAATTCAACAGACTGATGAAAACATTTCATATCACCCGTCCGGACGAGTCAATCCGTCCCACATTGATTGACAAAATCAACAACCTGACCAAACCCAAAGGCTCATTGGGCATTTTAGAAGAACTGGCACTCCAAATCGGACTCATACAACAGACATTATCCCCCACCTTGAAACATCCGCAAAACATTATCTTCGCCGCCGACCACGGCATTGTAGAAGAAGGTGTCAGTCTGTCTCCAAAGGAAATCACCTGGCAGCAAATCAGCAACTTCCTTCATGGAGGGGCAGGTGTCAATTTCCTCTGCCGGCAGCACGGCTTTACCCTGAAAATAGTAGATGCAGGAGTAGACTACGACCTCCCCTACGAGAAAGGCATCATCAATATGAAAGTACGTAAAAGCACCCGGAGTTATCTGCACGAGGCAGCCATGACGGAAGAGGAAATGGAGATGTGCCTGGAACGGGGTGCCGAGGTGGTGCGCCAATGCCATGAAGAAGGCAGCAATGTCCTCAGCTTCGGTGAAATGGGTATCGGAAACACCTCTTCATCCTCCTTGTGGATGACCTGCTTTACCGGTATTCCTCTGGAACAATGTGTCGGCGCAGGTAGCGGACTCGACAGCACGGGCATCCGCCACAAATACGAAGTGCTGAAACAGTCTATGGAGAATTACAAAGGCGACGGCTCTCCCCGGGACATCATCCGCTACTTTGGTGGACTGGAAATGGTAATGGCCATAGGCGCCATGCTGCAAGCTGCCGAGCTGAGGATGATTATCCTTGTTGACGGATTCATCATGACCAACTGCCTGCTTGCCGCCGCCAGGCTCTATCCGGAAGTGACGGATTACGCCATCTTCGGACACTGCGGAGACGAGTCGGGCCACAAACTGGTGCTCGACGCCCTGCATGCCCGTCCGCTGCTGAATCTGGGGCTGCGTTTGGGAGAAGGAACGGGGGCCATCTGTGCATATCCCATTGTCGACTCGGCCGTGCGGATGCTCAATGAAATGGATAACTTTGCACATGCCTCCATCACTAAATACTTTTAACATGAACAATGTCTTGGCTGCATTCATAATGCTCACCCGACTGCCCTTCTGGAAAATCAAGGAAGTACCGGCAGAGTGTTTCAAGCATGTGGTTCCCTATTGGCCGTTTGTAGGCTGGCTGACGGGAGGCGTGATGGCGGCAGTGCTGTGGCTTGCCGGACAGATTATGCCGGTGTCACTGGCATGGATTCTTGCCCTCATCGCACGCCTGCTTGTCACCGGTTGCCTGCACGAAGACGGGCTGGCGGACTTTTTCGACGGTTTCGGTGGCGGCACCACCCGAGAACGGACTCTAGCCATCATGAAGGACTCCCACATCGGAAGCTACGGTGTCATCGGATTGATATGCTATTTCCTGCTGTTGTTCCAACTTCATCACCTGCCACTGGGACTTCTCTGCATCCTTGTGCTCAGCGGTGACTGCTGGTCCAAATTCTGTGCCTCCCAGATTGTCAACTACCTGCCCTATGCCCGGAAAGAGGAAGACAGCAAAAGCAAGACCGTCTACAACCGCATGAGCTGGCACGAGTTACTGGCCGGATTTCTTTGCGGTCTGCTTCCTTTCGTACTGCTGCTGCCTATAAAGCTGTGGATTGCCACCCTCTTCCCACTACTCACCTTCTTCCTGCTCTACCGATTGATGAAGCGGCGCCTACAAGGATATACGGGTGACTGCTGCGGGGCCACTTTCCTGCTATGCGAACTGTCCTTCTACTTGGGAAGCCTTATTCTAATTATAAATTAACAACTGAAAATTAAAGATGGAAGTAATACTCATTCGACACACTTCGGTAGATGTCCCTCCGGGCGTATGCTACGGACAGACCGATGTTCCCCTGAAACCTACGTTTGAAGCGGAAGCCGCCGTGACAGCAGAAAACCTGAAGGCATACCTTCCGTTCGACCACGTCTACACCAGCCCCCTGACCCGCTGCGTGCGCCTCGCCACCTATTGCGGCTATCCCGATGCAGAACGGGACAAACGGATTATGGAAATCAATTTTGGCGACTGGGAGATGAAGCCGTTCGAGCAGAATGAAGACCCACGCTTGCAGGAATGGTATGCCGACTACATGAACGTGGCAGCTACCGGTGGAGAATCTTTTACTATGCAATACCGGCGTGTCAGCCAGTTTTTGGACGAATTAAAGAAGAAGCCCTATACGCGCGTTGCCATCTTCGCACATGGCGGCGTACTCATCTGCGCGCAACTCTATGCCGGAATCCTCAAAGCCGAAGAAGCCTTCGACGCATTGACGCCCTACGGCGGCATCGTCCGCATCAATCTCGACAAGGAATAGTGAACGAAATAGTAGGGCCTTCCTCCGCTTCGGTTTGCACCTTGTAGATACCTCCAAAATAATGAATAAAATGGGCATTGATTTCATGGCGAATCAAGCTCGTTTTATTCTCAAAATGTACCTTTGCAAACGGGGCGTTGACCACGTCGAAATAGAGGGCCGACCTAGTGCGGTCCCGTCTGATGCGGATAATCGCCTCATAACGGGCAGTGTCATTCTCTGACGGAGTCAGCATGCTGACAAGCAATGTATCGAACCACCTTCGGTCTGTCCTCGCAAGCTGTTCCTTGAGGTCGGTCTGCAGGCTGACAGACACAGTGCTCTCCTCACGGCCGTTCACTTTATCCAGCACCTCACTGCACAACTGAATAATGTCACACTCCTCGTCCTCATACTGAATCTTGCCGGACTCCAAGCGGGACAATTCCAGAATGCTGTTGACATAATTCAGCAGACTTTCCGCATTGGTCTGAATCATCTGCCCGTATTCCCTCTTAGTCTCCTTATCCAGCTCCTCCTTTCCGGTCAGCAATTCGGCAAAGCCCACCACCACATTCAGCGGAGTACGTATATCATGGCTGATTTCCGATTTCAGACGTTCCTTCGCGATGTTGTCCGTCTCTGCCTGCAAAGCGGCTTCAGCCGTCTTCTTCTCTACGACAGCAATCTTTCCGGAGACATAGCGCGTATACAAGTAGAAAAGCAGCATCAGCAGCAGGCAGACGCCCAGGAATATAAATCCTATACGGTAATTCATGTCCTGAATCTTCTGCTTCTCCAACAACAGCTCGTCAATGTGGTAAATCTCCTTCACCTGCTTCAACTGGTTGGCCGAGAAGGCATTGTTCAGCGAATCCTGCTTGCGTATGAGGTAGCGCCGGGTCTCGATGGCCCCGTCAATGTCCCCCTTGTCATATTGCGTACTCGCCTTGTAGTTTATCAAAGTGGCAAAGGTGGAGACGTAGTTGTTCAGTACCGTAGGGGTCACCTCGTCTATCAATGCGATGCTTTTGTCATACTCATCGGTCTTGGCATAGTATTGAAGCTGTATCAACTGGACATTCAGCCAGAAGACGGGATCTACATGCGGCTCAAGCAGTTTTTTTACTTTCTCGATATGCTCATGCGCCACTGTAAAGTTCTTCCGGTTCATGTAGTGCAGGATATACTTCACTTCGCAGTCAATCTCGAAATTGCTCCAGTTCTTCCTTGTCTCGGGTTCTTTGGAAATAACCGTCTGCAACGTCATGTCCATTTCATGCAAATAGGGCAGCTTCAAGCTGTCTTTACCGCCATTGCCGTATACCTGGGCAATACGCGACAGTATATCCACCTTCAGGCTGGCCTTTGTCTGGGGAGAGAAATTCCGGTAAGCCTCCAAGAAAGAGTCCAGTGCCTCATTCGGGCGGCTGGACACTCCGTAGGCACATCCCAAGCTGTTATACGCCGCTATCATCCCATTATTGCTATGGCGGAGTTTTGATTCCTCCAACGTCTCCTTAGCCACATACACCGCTTTCTCTATCTGTCTCTTGGAAGCCAGGGCGCGGCTGATGGCAGCCTTCTGCTCCAGATAATAATCGTAAGTGCCTACCTGGGGGACAAAATCCTTCAACACATCCACCCAATACGACAGACTGTCCGGGTCGTGTTTCTTGTCATAACATGCCGCCAGATAGTAAGCGCCCATATTCTCATAGAAAGCGTTCTTCTGCCGCCGCGCCTCCTCGTACAGACGGGTGGAAAAAGTCATGTTATAGGGAGCATACTGGTGCTTGTAGGCCATGTCACGGAGATACGTCAGCCGGACAAGGGTGGCCGGCAGGGCATCGGCAACCTTCAGGATGCTGTCCTGATACCGGACAGCCCCCGTGTCTTCTGCCAGCAGCGGACAGATATATCCGCAAAACAAAACATGGATGAGAATCAGTATTCGTTTCATTGCGCCGTTCCTCCGTGTAATGCGGGATTATACTTCAAAGGATGCGTAAAACAGAAACGCGCGCCACGGGTGTACCCACTGTCCACCCACAGCTTGCCGTTCATATATTTCACAATCAGTTGGCAGATGGAAAGACCCAGTCCGCTTCCCTGCACAAAATCATTCAGCTTTTCAAAGCGTTCAAAAATCAAGTGCTGCTTCTCCGGTGGAATGCCGCATCCGGTATCCGTCACGGAGAAAAGTGCCGTACCGGCATCAGCCATCTTCAGTTCCAGCACGATGGAGCCTTGTTCCGTAAACTTGGCGGCATTCACCAGCAGGTTTATCAAGACCTGGCGGAGGCGCGCATCGTCCGTATCCAGCATCAAGACGGACAAATCCGTGTCAAAACGCATTTCAACCTCCAGCTTGCGCGAGGCCATCACGGTCTCCACGACCTCATTACACAACTTCACGGCATCATGCGTGCGGATGTTGAAGGTTATATTGTCATTCTCGAAATCCGAGAAATCCAGAATGTCATTGATAAGTTTCAGCAACTGAAAGGAATTCACCTTGATAATTTCGGAGAATTCCCGGCGCGATTCGTCATCGAACGACTCGTCCTCATCCGTCAGTACCGCCGAGAATCCGACAATGGCATTCAGCGGCGTACGTACCTCATGGCTCATGTTCGAAAGAAACATATTCTTCCGTTGTATGGCTTGCACCGCTTTCTCCTTCATCGCCTCCTGCCGTATCTGGGAACGCTTCAAACGGAATATCTTCTTCCAGCCCAGCACCAGGAGGAATATCAGAAACAGTACGGACACAATGATGCCTGCCAGATAGAAACGCATGGATACAATGCGGTCGCGTTCGTTCTGGTAGGCCAGTTGGTCGGCCTGGAAACGGGTACAGAGCCGGTCTATCTCCTTGGGATAGTTCTTCTCGAACGAAGTCTTGATATACGAAAAGACCTTGCCGTACTGTCCGTAGGCTTCTTCCTTGTTTCCCATCTTCACCAGTAAATCCGCTTTTTCGAGCAGAGCTTCCTTGTAGATGTTATGGTTTATCCGGGCATATTCGGTTTGAAGGAAATCATTGTAGGCGGTCAAGGCTGCCTCATGCTCTCCGGTGGCCACCAGATAACGGGCATCTATAATCAGAAGGTATTGCTGTATCTCCGGAATCAGTTGCGCTTCAAGCTGGCCTATCTGTGCCAGATGATGGCTGGCGGCCTTCAAGTCACCCTTGAATAATTGGCAGGAAGCATTGGAGATGTGGCGCATGGCCAGCTCCAGCGGAGAAAGCCGGTCTTCCGGATAAAGGTTCAGACGTGCAAGATAACGCGAGGCACCGTTTACATTCCGTATGCGCAGGTTATAATCTATCAGTTCCACCAGTAGCATACGGATATGCACATCCTCCCCGTCCATCCCATCCAGCAGTCTCAAAGACTCTTCGTAAGCGGTACCGGCTTCCCGAAGCCTGCCGGTATAGCTGTACACCTCTCCCATGGCATTCAGCGCCAGGGCATTGCCGAAGGGGTAGGCAAGCGCGCGGGCTTTGGAGTACATCTGGTCGCTCTGGGCAATGGCCATACGGATTTCTCCACGGAAAAGGGAGGATTTTATAAGTATCCTTTCCAGTTCGAAATAGGTGTAATAGCGCTGGGATTCATCCAATTGGGACAAAAGGCCGTCGGCATTCAGCGAGTCACACTCCTCCCGGGTCAGATAGTCGAAACCGAGGCTGTTGTGAAAAGTGGAGATGACCTCATGGACTATACTTTCCTTTTCTTTAGTCCAAGAATCCGCTTTATCTGTTGTCGATGCAATTATTGTGCTCCCGAACCAAATAAAGAAAAGGAATATATATAATTGCTTTATCCTCATTTATAAGACTTTGTCTGCTTTAAAAGTTACATTTTTTAATGCAACGCGGTCTTGCAAAGATATTATATCTTTTTGGAACGGACAAAGAATCAGTTAAAATAACAACATTTTAAAAACAAAAGGAAGCCAAGGTCGATGTCACTATTACGGCAACCACCATCCACCACTCCACACGCCGGTTGATGCGGACAGCCACACGCATATCTTCTGTCTTCAGAGGCCGTTCATTAGAACCGATATAAGGTTTCCATACCTCCTCGCCGAAATAGTTGTGCGGACCTCCGAAACGGCAGTCCAGAATACCGGCAAGGGCGGCTTCCGGATAACCGGAATTGGGACTGGCATGCTGGCTGCCATATCTGCCCACAAAAGCAAACAAGGAAAGACGACCGGAAACCAGCACCATCAGAAAGGCTGTCAGACGAGCAGGAATATAATTGGCAACATCATCCAGACGGGCGGCGAAACAGCCGAACCGACGATAGCGCTCGTTCTTGTAGCCGACCATGGAATCCAGCGTGTTCACCATCTTATAGGCAAGCATGCCCGGAACTCCCAACAGCAGATACCAGAACAAGGGGGCAACTACCCCGTCACTCAAATTCTCTGCCAAAGTCTCCAATGCCGCGGTTCTCACCTCCTGCGCCGAGAGTGCAGACGTATCACGCCCTACGATACGTGCCACTTGCATCCTCCCTTCCTCCAAGGAACGGTCCACCGCCTTGAACACCATACGCACCTCGCGAACCAGTGTAGTACCTGCTAGGCAATAGAATATCAGCAGTATCTGCACCGTCAGAAGCATGCCCGGAGAAAAGAGTGCCGCCAAGCGGAGCAACAAAAGCGTAATGACATATACCCCCAAGACAAGAGACACCGCCACAAACGCACCTTTCAGGAAACACGAATCGCCCTGGTTCAACCGGTGCTCACAGAAAGAAATGGCTTTGCCGAAAGCCACAACCGGATGGGGCAGCCACGCCGGGTCGCCCAGCCAATGGTCGAGCAGCCAGGCAGTGAGAAGCGGCAGGTTCAAGTTGAAGGCGACACCCAAAAGTATAAGCACATCTTCTTCCATCGGTTATTCCTCCTCAAGCCATTGTCCTATTGCTTTTACAAGCCTGTCATTCTCCTCCCGGCTCTGGGCGGCTATACGGAAGAAGTGTTCATTCAGTCCGTCGAAGTTGGAGGCGTCCCGAATCAAGATACCATGCTCCCCTGCCAGATAGTCTTTCAAGGCGGAAGCCCTACCCATACGGAGGCACACCAGCATGAAATGGGTTTCGGTGGCCCATACTTCCAGTCCTCCCAATGCCTCGAGCGCACTGCGCAGGCGGGCAGCCTCTTGCAAGTAAGACGCCACATCCAGCGGATTGGGAACATCATGTTCCAGCAGATGGAGCCCCGCCTCAATGGCAAGCTGGTTGACCGACCAGGGCATACGGTTGGTACGCAGGCGATGCAGCAGGTGGGGAGCGCCGGTGACATATCCCAGTCGCAGACCGGGAACGGCATAACGCTTGGTCATGGAGTGCAGCAGCAGAACGTTGGGAAATTCCGCCGCCTCGGCAGCAGAGAAAAGCGGACGCAAGGTGAAAAACTCGTAGGACTGGTCGATGACGAAACATACCTGCGGATTATGACTGATAAGTGTTGCCAGATATTCCTTCTCCACAACCGTTCCGGTAGGGTTATTGGGATTGCACAGCCACAGCATGCGCACCTCTTCCGGCAAGCGATACCCCTCGCTCTCCGCAGGAAACCGATAGAGGGAAGTGACCCGATGGCCGTGCATGCGGCAGGCATCGGCATATTCACTGAAAGTGGGCTGCACAATGGCGGTGTTTGTCCCGCGGAAAGTCTGTGCGGTAAGATAGATGGCTTCGGTAGCTCCATTCGTCACGCACACTGCCTCGGCAGGAAGGTGGTGGTGGCGGGCAAGACAGGCCTCAAGCGTGTAAGGCTCCGGTTCGGGATAGTTGCCGATGCCGTCAATCCGGGTACACAGATGCGCCTTCAAGGCAGAGAGGTCTACCCTGCTGTAAACATTCGAGCTGAAGTTTGCCGTAATGGGACGGCTGTATTTATAGGAATCGTCTCCGTGTCCTTCAATCATGGTTCTTTGTCAATATTTGGTAGATAAGCGGCAGGTTGACGTGGCGGCGCACGTGCTCGGCAAGCCTATCGTATTGTTCTTCTTTGAATGTATGGTAATCGAAAGCGCCGGCATTCCCGGACAGTTTGTCTGCAAAAGGCGCAAGCAGGAAATCTATGAATTCCGGATTGTCGAGAATGCCATGAATATAAGTCCCCATGCAGGTGGAGTCCACGTAGTATCCGTCGGTAGAGCCGTTCTCCAAAAGATTCAGGGGAGAATCGGGAGTACCTTCCACGGGGGTGGTCACTCCCATATGGATTTCATAGCCCTGCATGAATGGAGAATGGAGAGTGGAAGATGGAGAATGGGGATTGCACAGACCGAACTTCACCTGACGGGTCACCTTCTCTCCCGACATGCGGGTACTGATGGGCAACAGCCCCAGTCCGGGCAGGCGTTCGATGTCCCCCTCCACATGCTCAGGGTCGAGCACCTCCTGCCCCATCATCTGATAGCCGCCGCAGATACCCATCACGGTGGCACCTTCACGGTGGGCACGGATGATGGCAGCCGCCACACCGTTACGGCGCAATTCGTAAAGGTCATCAAGCGTGCTCTTGGAGCCGGGCAGCAGGATGACGTCGGCCTTTGCCAGCTCATCCACATTGTTGGTATAGAACAGATGTACGCGCGGGTCACGCTCCAGCACATTGAAATCGGTGAAGTTACTGAGGTGGCGCAGCAGGATGACGGCGATGTTCACCTTTCCCTTCTCGGCACGGACAGACTTTGCGGCAAGCGCCACGGAGTCTTCTTCTTCAATGTAGATATCACGGTAGTAAGGCACCACCCCGACAACGGGAATGCCGCAAAGCTCCTCCAGCATCGTAATGCCCGACTCGAAGAGACGTATATCCCCCCGGAACTTGTTGATAAGAATTCCTTTAATTCGCTCCCGCTCATGGGGACGAAGCAACATCAGCGAACCGTAGACGCTGGCAAACACACCGCCACGATCAATGTCGCCCACAAGAATTACATCGGCTCCGGCATGCAGGGCCATCGGCAGATTGACAAGGTCGGTATCCCGCAGATTGATTTCGGAGATGCTTCCCGCGCCTTCCAGCACAACGGGATTATAGCGGGCGGCAAGGCGGTCGTAGGCAGCACAAACCTCCCAGCGCAGTTCGTCGCGTCCTTCCTTGCGGAAATAATCATAAGCATTGCGGTTGCCGATAGGACGCCCGTTAAGAACAACCTGCGAGGTATGGTCCGACTGTGGTTTCAGCAGCAGCGGATTCATGTCCGTGTGGCAAGGCACTCCGGCGGCTTCTGCTTGCACAGCCTGGGCACGGCCTATCTCCAGCCCTTCGGGAGTGGCAAATGAATTGAGCCGCCATACTTCTGTGCCTTGAACGGTGCGGGCTGATAGCCGTCCTGCTTGAAGATACGGCAGAAGGCGGCAGCAATGATGCTCTTTCCCACATCACTACCCGTCCCGGCAAACATAATCGGATGAAGTTTCTCCATAAATTCTATTTTAGCGAATGCAAAGATAGTGCAAATCCGAATATCTCTCCCATTCATAAGCCATATCTTCGGAAACTATTCGTTATATTTGTAACGTTCTATTCAAAAAGATGACTACTGAACAATTCCCACCTCCTCTTGTTTAGAGAAACAAGAACCCCTAAACCGAACGAACTTATGAATAATCTATCATGCCGGAGATTTTTTCCGGTTGCTGCCTGCGTGCTGCTTGCCATCGGTGAAGTGGCTGCACAAACCTCCCTTCCCCTTAGCTTCGGTGATGCCCTAAGGCAGATGCAAAACGGCAACCGCAGCCTGAAAATAGCTGACAAGGGAATTGAAGCCGCCCGTGCGGAACGTGACAAACTGAATGCCCTCTGGTACCCCTTCCTGCAAGGTGCCGGTACGTTCGTGCATCTTTCCGAAAAGATAGAGGTAAAACAGCCCCTTTCCCAGTTCACCGACCCGGCAAAGGACTTTGTGCACAACATCGTGCCGGACGACCAATTCATCAGCAGCATACTCGACCAGATAGGCTCCCATACCCTTGCCTTTCCACTGGCTCCACGCAACCTGACTTCCGTCGGCCTGACCGCCGAATGGGTCGTATTCTCCGGCGGCAAGCGCATCCGGGCCTCGAAGATAGGCAACACCATGATAGACATTGCCCGCGAAAACCGGGGACAGACCGATGCCACGCAACGCACCCTGCTGGCAGAAAGCTACTTCGGGCTGAAACTTGCGCAAGAGGTAGTACGCGTGCGGCAGGAGACTTACAACAGTCTGCAACGCCATTACCAGAATGCCCTTAAACTGGAAGCTGCCGGCATGATAGACAAGGCAGGCCGGCTCTTTGCCCAAGTGAATATGGATGAAGCTGCCCGTTCACTGGAGGCTGCCCGGAAGGAGGCCTCCGTCGTGCAAAGTGCCCTGCGCACCCTGCTCAACCTGCAAGACACATGCAGCATCCATCCTACTTCGGAGCTTTTCATCAACGACCAACTGCCCGCCAAAGAGGAGTTCCTGCAAGCCATGCGGGTGGAGAACTACACCGTGAACCAACTGCAACTGCAGTCACAGATTGCCCGCCAGCAGCTCCGCATCGACCAGAGCGGCTACCTGCCGGACATCGCCGTATTCGGCAAGCAGACCCTCTATGCCCACGGCATACAGAGCAACCTCGTCCCCCGCACCATCGTAGGCGTGGGCTTCACCTGGAACCTGTTCGACGGACTGGCGCGTGAGAAGCGCATCCGCCAGTCGAAGATAGCCCAGCAGACCCTTGCCCTGGGACAAGAAAAAGCCAAAGAAGACCTGAGCGTAGGCATCGACAAGCTCTACACCCAACTGCAAAAGGCACAAGACAACGTACGCGCCTTGAATACCACCATCGAGCTGAGCGAAGAGCTGGTGCGAATCCGCAAGAAATCCTTTGCCGAAGGCATGGCAACCAGTACCGAGGTCGTAGATGCGGAAACGATGCTGGCAACCGTCCGCGTGGCGCGTCTGGCAGCCTACTACGAATATGATGTGGCACTGATGAACCTGCTGGCTATCTGCGGAACGCCGGAACGGTTCGAGAAATATTTCGAGACAACTTATTAAAACCTACCCTTTATGAAAATCAATAATAAAAGCATCAGCATTGCATTCGTCATTATCCTGGCTGCAACGGTCATCATTTCACTTGCCGGCATGTTACTCATGAGCCGGCAGCCCCTGGTCCTGCAAGGACAAGTGGAAGCAACGGAAATACGTATCAGCGGAAAGCTACCCGGACGTGTGGACTCCTTCCTCGTACAAGAGGGCGACTGGGTGAAGGCAGGCGATACGCTTGTCGTCATCAACAGCCCCACCATCGAAGCCAAATACCGCCAGGTGAATGCCCTGGAGCAGGTGGCCCAGGAGCAGAACAAGAAGATAGACGCCGGTACCCGCCGCCAGATTGTGGCCACCGCCCGGCAACTCTGGAACAAGACGCAGAGCGACCTTGCCCTCGCCAAGACCACTTACCAGCGCATTGTAACGCTTTATAAGGACAGTGTCGTCACCTCCCAGCGGCGTGACGAGGTGGAAGCCATGTACAAAGCCGCCCAAGCCGCCGAACGTGCCGCCTACGAGCAATACCAGATGGCCGTAGACGGAGCGCAGAGCGAGGACCGCGCCTCGGCCCGCAGCCTGGTGGAAGCGGCGCGAAGCACCGTCGATGAAGTCTCCTCCCTCCTCGTCGACTCCCGCCTGACTGCTCCCGAAGACGGCCAGATAGCCACCATCTTCCCCAAACGCGGAGAGCTGGTGGCCCCCGGCACTCCCATCATGAGCCTTGTCGTGATGGACGATGCACACGTGGTACTGAACATACGCGAGGACCTGATGCCGCAGTTCAAGATGGGAGGCACTTTCCGTGCCGATGTCCCCGCCATCGACGGCAAGGACATTGAATTCCGCATCTATTACATCAGTCCGCTGGGCAGCTTCGCCACCTGGAAATCCACCAAACAGACGGGCAGCTATGACATGCAGACGTTCGAGATACACGCACGTCCCACACAGCAGGTAGAGGGATTGAGACCGGGGATGTCCGTACTTTTAAAAATGAAGAATGAAAAATGAAAGATAAAGAATTTGGCTGCGCAATGAAAGCGCTTCGCATGGTTATCCGTCGCGAATGGCACCGCATGACCTCCCGCCGTCTATACCTCGGCGTCTGCGTCGTGCTACCCTTACTCTGTCTGTTCTTCATGGCCACCATCTTTGGAAACGGACAGATGGAGAACATTCCCGTGGGTATCGTCGACCTGGACAACACTGCCACTTCGCGCAATATCTCCCGGCGCATCTCTGCCGCCCCCACCTTCCGTGTGACGGAGCACTTCACCGACGAAGCCGACGCCCGCCGGGCATTGCAACAGAAGGACATATACGGCTACCTCGTCATCCCGCCCCGCTTCGAACAGAAGGCGGTGACGGGAACTGGCGCAACGCTCACCTATTATTACCACTATGCCCTTCTTTCGGTAGGCAGCGAGCTGATGGCGGCGTTCGAGAATACGCTTGCCCCCGTGGCGCTCTCGCCCATCGTGATGCAGGCCGAAGCTCTGGGAGTCAGCGGAGAACAGATACAGACCTTTCTGCTCCCCGTAGAAGCCAGTACCCATCCCCTCTACAATCCGGACATGGACTACTCCATCTACCTGAGCCAGCCTTTCTTTTTCGTACTGTTCCAGATACTCATCCTGCTCACCACCGTTTACTCCATAGGCGGCGAACTGAAGTTCGGCAGTGCCGGCGAATGGCTGAAGACGGCACGGGGCAATATCCTCACTGCCGTAGCAGGGAAACTGCTGCCCTATACCCTCATCTTCTCGTCCATCGGTATCCTGGCAAACTATGTACTGTTCGGCCCGCTACATATCCCCTTCGCTGGCAGTCTGTGGCTGATGAATGCAGTGACCGTACTCTTCATCATCGCTACCCAGGCATTGGCGGTCTTTATCTATTCGGCCTTTCCCAAGATTGCCTATATCATCAGTGTAGTGTCCATGGTGGGGTCATTGGGGGCTACGCTGTCCGGAGTCACGTTTCCCGTTACAGCCATGTATGCGCCCGTGCATGCCGCCTCCTACCTCTTCCCCGTGCGGCACTTCACGGAGGCGGCACAAGCCATGATTTACTTCGATGCAGGGTTTGCCTACTTCTGGCAGTCGGTAGCTACACTCTTCATCTTCCTACTGGCGGCACTGCTGATACTGCCATTGCTGAAATGGTGGATAAAAAAACGAGATAAGGAAGAAGCAATCTCCGCTCCCATCACCTTGCCCACTGCCGCATTGTCAACAGCTTCCATTATCCGCCACGAGTGGCATGCCATCGCCACCAATCCCGCCATCCTGCTCGTGCTGGCAGGCGGTATCTTCCTCTACGGACTGCTCTACAACTACATGTACGCCCCCAACCTGGTGCGCAAGGCTCCCGTCGCAGTGGTAGACCTCTCCCACTCCGCCCTCAGCCGCGAATACATCCGACTGCTCGACGCCACTCCCCAGACCGCCGTCTACGGCCAGACACCCAACATCCTCGAAGCCCGCCAATGGATGAAGCAGGGCGACGTGGCAGGCATCCTTTACCTGCCTGCCGACTTCGAGGCACGTGTGGCACGGGGCGAGACTTCGGTCTTCGTACTCTATGCCGCCACGGACGCTTTCCTCAACTTCAAAGGACTGCAAGAATCCAGTGCGCGCGTCATGCTTGCCGTGAACGATGCCCACCGCATGGAGGGCACCGTATTCCTACCTCCGCAAGGACTGCTGGCAGTGGCTTCGTCCGCTCCCGTCAGCGTGTCCGGCACGGCGCTCTACAACTATACAGAGGGCTACGGTTCCTATCTGATTCCCGCCGTCCTAATTGTCATCATCTTCCAGACGATGCTGATGGTGATTGCCATGCTGACGGGCGAGGAAGCGGAAGCCCGAAGAAAAGGAATACGGCTGATGCGTGCCGACTCATTGAAGGATACATTACGGATTGTCGGAGGCAGGACCTTCGTATACTTCATGCTCTACGTGGTGTTTTCCCTATTCCTGCTGGGACTGTTGCCGCACCTGTTCAGCATCCCACACATCGGCAGCGGAGGAGACATCGTCACAATGATGATACCCTTCCTGCTGGGCACGAGTTTCCTTGCCCTGGCCGTCTCCCGCTGGTTTACAGACTCCGAAGCGCCGTTGCTGATGATAGCCTTCTTCTCTGTGGGCTATATCTTCCTTTCGGGCGTGTCCTATCCGCTGGAGCTGATGCCGTGGTATTGGCAGACAGCCCACTATCTGTTTCCGGCAGGTCCTGCCGTACTTGCTTTTGTAAAACTGAATTCAATGGGTGGAACGCTGGCCGACGTATGGCCGCAGATGCTGACGATGTGGATACAAGTATTGGTCTATGGAACTTTGGCGCTCTGCACTACACGCCACCTCTACGGAAAAGGAAAAGTGAAGGCATAAAAAAAGGCTATCTATCCCAGACAGCCAATCTTTTGTTAACCTTAAATCTAATACTATGAAAAACACATTGCAAATGTACGGACTTCCCCGAAATATCCAAAATTTCTGTCCATGACGGTCTCATTTATAACATGGTTTAATAGGAATATGCCGTTGTTAACAGATAGAGGCTGGTCAAATAAGAAATTTTCACTATCTTCATCCCCAAAATCGAACATCATAACCAAAGAATATTCTGCCATGATTCATACCATACTCGATACAGACCTTTACAAATTCACCACCTCGTATGCCTACATCAAATTGTTTCCCTATGCCATGGGCACTTTCAGCTTCAAGGACAGAGACGACACCGCCTATACGGACACGTTTCTGAAGGAACTGCAAGAGGCGGTGGACAGCCTGGCACAGACCGTACTTACTGCCGAAGAGCTGGAATACATGACCCGCCACTGCCGTTTCCTGCCGAGGGTCTATTGGGAGTGGCTCTCCTCCTTCCGCTTCCAGCCGGAGAAGGTAAGCATCCATCTGGACGAGGACCGGCACCTGAACATTGAAATCACGGACTATCTGTACAAGGCCACCCTTTACGAAGTCCCCCTGCTTTCCATCGTATCCGAAATAAAGAACCGTTCTTTGGGAAACGTGGCCGACATGGACGGCATACTCTGCAAACTGTCCGAAAAGGTGGCACTCTCCAACCGACACCAGCTGTATTTTTCGGAGTTCGGCACCCGGAGACGCTTCTCGTTCGAGGTACAGGACAAAGTCATAGACCGTCTGAAGGAAGCCGCCGAATACTGTACCGGGACTTCCAACTGCCACTTCGCCATGAAATACGGCATGAAGCCTATGGGGACGCATCCGCATGAATGGTTCATGTTCCACGGCGCACAGTTCGGCTACAAACACGCCAACTATATGGCCTTGGAAAACTGGGTGAACGTGTACGACGGTGACTTGGGCATCGCACTGTCCGATACCTATACCTCCGGCATTTTCTTAAGTAACCTGAGCCGCAAGCAGGCCAAACTATTCGACGGTGTACGCTGCGACTCCGGCGATGAATTCGACTTCACCGACAAGCTCGTTGCCCGCTACCGCGAACTGGGCATCGACCCTACCACTAAAACCATCGTCTTCAGCAATGCGCTCGACTTTGGCAAGGCACTCGACATCCAGGAGCATTGCAGGGGCAAATCCGCTGCTCCTTCGGCATCGGCACCAATCTGACGAATGATACCGGATTCAAGCCCTCCAACATCGTAATGAAACTGACGCAATGCAAGATGAACGTCAACCAGGAATGGCGCGAATGCGTGAAGCTGTCCGACGATGCAGGAAAGCATATCGGCAGCGAAGCGGAAGTACGGGCATGTCTGTATGATTTAAGGCTCGGACAGCAAATAGAACCCCTATGCTGAAAACAGCTTCCCGGCGGTTAGCGATAAGTGCTTACTGTCTTTTCCTTTTGTAGGCAAACTCTTGCCATTTCTCCTCCGGCCAGTCCTGCCGCTGCATCTCCATGCGGGCCATGACGAAGAACAAGTCCGAAAGGCGGTTGATGAAGCGCAGAATATCCTCGTTCACGGGGTCTTGGCGATGGAGTGTCCACAAACGGCGTTCGGCACGGCGGGCCACGGTACGGGCAAACTGCAGTTGGGCTGATATGGGAGTGCCACCAGGCAAAAGGAAGTAGCCGTTGTCCGTCAGCAGGACGGTCATGGCATCCATCTCCTGCTCACAGCGCAGCGTGAGCTCTGCGGCAGAAAGCGGATTAGGGTTCACCACTCCCGAGGGAGTGGCCACATGGCTCATTACCACCATCAGTTCCCGCTGGACAGCATGCAGCAACTCCTGCCAACCATCTTCTGCTGCCAGCATGGAGCGCACGATACCAATCACGGCATTCAATTCATCAAGACATCCGTTTGCCTCGATACGGATGTCATCTTTCGGCACACGCGCGCCACCATGAATACCCGTTGTTCCTTTGTCTCCAGTTTTGGTATAGACTCTTTTCATACTCTATTTGATAAATCAGTAGGGTCTTCCAAAGAAGACAAGCGATAAGTATTCAGTTTCATAATCATAATATATTTAAATGAAAACAAAGATACTCCACTATTTCAAGAACACAAACGAAATTACATAAAATATCAATGCGCTATTTTAGAGTTCACCGAACAAAGCCATTACATCCACCTCGCCCCAATACAGATGCGTATAACTGGCTATCAAGTTCTTATAGCGAAAGACGGGAGTGGTTACCTTCCCTCCTTTGGCATTGTAGACCTGCGCTATCGAGGGAGGAAGACTGCACGCACCACCTTCTTTTCCATCAGTTTCGGGCACGGCAAACTGCGTATAATGGAATTCGTGTCCTTTAAGCCGCCATCCGTTATAGTCGAACCGGCGGTATCCCAATGTCAGTTTCCTGCGTTTACGCTCGTTTGTAACGCTGAAAGGTAATACTCCTACCATCTCATTTCTGATATTGCCTACACTGCTCCCGGCGTTTCTTCCATCGCTTCCGCTGCTTCTCCCGCCATCTCCGGCGATTCTTCCATCGGTATCAAAACTTCCCCCGTCCATATCCCCATCAGAAAGAACGGACTGCGAAAGATATATCATCCCCCCGCATTCCGCCAGCGTCCTGCCACCGGCCTCTATATAGCTGCGGATAGACTCCCTGGCAAGCCTTGCCCCGGCAAGTTCCTCCAGACGGTTCTCGGGATAGCCGCCGGGCAGATAGAGCAAATCCGTCTCTTGCGGAACAGCCCGGTCCTGCTCCGGATTGAAGAAAGTGACCGTGCCCATACGGCGCAGAATATCCAGATGTTCCGCATAGAGGAAGGAAAAGGACTCTTCGTTGCGCGCTACCGAGATATGCAGCTTCCCCGGCTCTGATAGTATCGGCTTCTCCTCCACAGCCGCCGCAGGCAATGGAAGCCCGGTTGTCGAGAGCAGCAGTTCCCAGTCCACATGTTCCTCCAGCAAGCCTACCAGCATGTCCAGCCCCTCCGTCTCCTTAGAACGGCTGAAATCCAGCCCCAGATGGCGTGACTCCTGCTCCAGTTCCTTCTGCTTGGGCAGATAGCCCAGACAAGTCACGTTCAAGTCTTCACAGACCTCCTGCAGCATCCGGTAGTGGCGGAGCGAGCCGACACGATTGAAGATAACTCCCGCAATACGTATATCCGGACGGAAATTGATGAACCCCGACAACAAAGGAGCCATGGAATAGGCAGCCGACTTGGCATCAACCACCAGCACCACAGGAATACCCAAGAGCCGTGCCACTTCTGCCGACGAGCCCCGGTCGCGGTCGTACCCGTCGTACATCCCCATCATCCCCTCGACCACGGCAACATCCGCATCCGCCGAATAGCGTGCATACAGACTGCTTACGTGCTCCTGAGATGCCATGAAAGTATCCAGATTGACGGAAGGACGGCCGCATACCGCCTCGTGATACTTAGTATCTATATAATCGGGACCGCACTTGAAAGGCTGCACCTTCAGACCTTTCTTCACAAACAATGCCATCAGTCCACGACTGACGGTGGTCTTTCCACTGCCCGATGTAGGGGCGGCTATGAGAAACTGAGGAATGGAATCCATTATGAAGCTATCAAATTAAATATTTTCCTCCTGCAAAGGTAAGCATATCTCCGACAAAAGTTTTATCTTAGCTGCGAAAATAAAACATACCACCATGATAACCGAAGAACTTAAGAAACTCTACATCGCACATACCGGACACGAACCGGAACAGATTGACGAACTCCCCTCCTCCGGCTCCAACCGCCGTTACTTCCGCCTCATCGGAAGTCCTACACTTATCGGCGTCAGCGGAGAGTCTGTGGAGGAGAACCGCGCCTTCCTCTACATGGCAGAACATTTCCGCCAGAAAGGACTGCCCGTACCGCAAGTGTTCATCCGCTCCGAAGATGATATCTATTATCTGCAAGAAGACCTGGGCGACTCGCTCCTATTCAATGCCATCGAGAAAGGCCGCAAGACCAGCGTATTCGGCGAGGATGAGAAGCAGTTACTGCGCAAGACCATCCGTCTGCTGCCCGCCGTACAGTTTGCCGGAGCCGACGGCATGGACTTCTCCTACTGCTACCCGCAGGCAGAGTTCAACAGCCGCAGCATTCTGTGGGACTTGAACTACTTTAAATACTGCTTCCTCAAGGCTACGGGAATGGACTTCCAGGAAGACCGGCTGGAGGATGACTTCCAGAAGATGGCAGACGTGTTGCTCCGTAGCAGCTCCGCCACCTTCATGTACCGCGACTTCCAGAGCCGTAACGTCATGATAAAGGACGACGAGCCGTGGCTCATCGACTTCCAGGGCGGACGCAAAGGTCCGGTCTACTACGACGTTGCCTCCTTCTTGTGGCAAGCCAAAGCAAACTATCCCGACAGCCTGCGCAAAGAGTTGCTGAAGGAATACATCGACGCCCTGCGCAAGTACCAGCCCGTGGACGAGGCTTATTTCTATGCCCAGCTTCGCCACTTCGTATTGTTCCGCACCATGCAGGTGCTGGGTGCCTATGGTTTCCGCGGTTACTTCGAGAAGAAGCCCCACTTCATACAAAGTGTCCCCTTCGCCATCGAGAACCTTCGCCAACTGCTCCAAGAACCTTATCCAGAATATCCCTACCTCTGCCGGATTCTGCGCGAACTCACCGATCTGAAACAGTTTACAGACGACCTGCAAAAGCGTCGCCTCGTGGTGAAAGTCACCAGCTTTGCCTACAAAAAAGGTATCCCCGAAGATTCCACGGGCAACGGAGGAGGTTTCGTCTTTGACTGCCGCGCTGTGAACAACCCCGGCAAGTACGAGCGTTACAAACCCTTCACGGGACTGGACGAACCCGTTATCCGCTTCCTGGAAGACGACGGCGAGATAGCCGTATTCCTGGAGCATGCCTACGCCCTTGTCGACGCTTCCGTGAAGCGCTACATGGAACGCGGCTTCACCAATCTGTCTGTCTGCTTCGGCTGCACCGGCGGACAGCACCGCTCCGTGTACTCGGCACAACACCTGGCGGAACATCTGCACAAGAAGTTCGGCGTGCAAGTGAACCTGATACATAGAGAACAGAATATTGAACAGACGTTTAAGGCCAAAGTTTAATGTGCTAATGTGAGAATATGCCAATATGAAAGCCATGATTTTCGCCGCCGGCCTGGGCACCCGGTTGCGCCCCTTGACGGACCACATGCCCAAGGCCCTCGTTCCCGTAGCAGGAAAGCCCATGCTGGAACGGGTGATACTGCGGTTGAAGGAAGCAGGATTCAACGAGATAACGGTCAATATCCACCACTTCGGGGAGCAGATTATCGACTTCCTCCGTGCCCACGACAACTTCGGCACGGAGATTCACATCAGCGACGAACGCGGCATGCTGCTCGACACCGGAGGAGGCATCAAAAAGGCACGCCCCTTTCTGGACGGACAAGAACCTTTTCTGGTGCACAACGCGGATATTCTGACGGACATTGACCTTGCAGGTCTCTACCGCCACCATCTGGAGAGCGATGCGGAGTCTACCCTGCTTGTGAGCGAGCGCAAGACTTCCCGCTATCTCCTTTTTGACGACGACTACCACCTGCACGGCTGGATAAACAAGTCCACCGGAGAGGTGAAACCGGCAGGCTTCGACTACCGGGAAACGAAGTACCGGGAACTCGCCTTCGGAGGAATCCATGTCATCTCACCCTCCCTCTTCCGCCTGATGGACGATGGGCAGTGGAACGGCAAGTTCTCCATCATTCCTTTCTACTTGTCCGCCTGCACAAAGGTGCACATACAAGGCTATCCGCTGCAAGAATTCCGCTGGTTCGACATCGGCAAACCGGAGACACTGGCACAAGCGGAGGAATACTACAAACAAAAATAACAAGTAATGTAAAGCAGCCTGACATTACTTGTTAGCTCTCTTTACATTACTTGTTATCAAATCAACCTATGTACCATAGATTATCTATGGTGAAACTACGCCAGTGCCAGTATCAGCAACTGAGCCGTCAGCACCCGCAGGAACATAGCCAGCGGATAGACCGTGGCGTATCCCACCGCAGGGGCATCGCAGGATGTCAAGTCCGAGGAATAGGCCAATGCAGGTGGATTGGTGTTAGCTCCGGACAGCACACCTATCAGCGTATAGTAGTTCAGCTTCCAAAAATAGCGCCCCATGAATCCTGTCACCAGCAACGGGACAACCGTGATGATGGCCCCATAGCCAATCCACACATAGCCGCCTTCGTAGATAATGGTATCGATGAATCCCTTTCCTGCACCCAACCCCACGCAGGCCAGGAACAAGGCGATACCGA
>ENA-OQCU01000319-OQCU01000319.1-human-gut-metagenome-genome-assembly--contig:-NODE-319-length-24136-cov-3.543838_pt1 | contig 24136 bp, 27 predicted proteins | sample MGYA00242504_ERZ504590 | MGnify/ENA primary metagenome ERZ504590 (study PRJEB26092, sample SAMD00036318) | human gut metagenome | host: Homo sapiens | study: EMG produced TPA metagenomics assembly of... | reverse complement strand
ATGCACAGGATGTAGAATATCAGGCTGATAACAGCATAAGAATGAAGAGTATCCCAAAATAAAAAACAAACATGAAAAATAGTAGTTTTCAAATGGTACTCAGGCTCTGTTAAGATAGCAGCCTGTTATGGTATCGGAGAGTCCCTTGGAATCCCAACTCAGATCCTTCGACAGTTTATTTACAAACTGTGTGTAGGTGCCCTTGCCCTTTACGATTTTACCGACCACCGTGAGCTTATCTATAGAGGGCAGACCCTCCTCACAGGTGGATGGTGCAAGCAGAACAATAGAGCAGTGCTCATCGCGCATGCAGTAGTAGTAATAGCCCTTGATGTCGTTGCCGTCCTTCATGGTGTAGCCGGTAAAGTAAAGCTTTTTAAGGGTGGTTTTTACATATCTGTCCGAATCCTTGTATGCAGCTTCAAAGCTGACCGAATCATCAATATGTATGGGCGATAAAATATCTCCGAGTGAAAATGCAAACCATAGCACGGTAAGCAGAATGATGTATACAATCGGGGAGAAAAGACGCCTTTTGTAAAATGCTTTGATGTTTTTTGTTATGTAGTGTTCGTAATTATCAATCATATGCTTAGTATAATGGTTTTTGTGCCTTATATCAACCTGATTTTGAGACATTTAATTGTTATTATATAATTATTAAGTAACTATTCAGAACCACTGAGACAAAAAAGCTGATGCGTCATGCTCGCATGTAAGCAGCAGGTTTTCTTGTTCTCAAGGTGGCTCGAATAGAGCCACCCCCACACATATGAGCAAAATTAGCTGCAAAGCAGCGGGAAAGCACGAGCATCGTGCGGTTTTGCGAATGTGCGTGGGATGGTTCTGAATAGTTACGGTAAATAGAAACACGAAATGAGGTAATTATGGAAGCATACACGAGTTTTGCCCGGGTGTATGACATGTTCATGGACAATGTGCCATATGAGGTGTGGGGCAGATATATTGTCGAAAAACTGCGTGCAAATGGCATAGACAGTGGATATGTCGTGGACTTAGGCTGTGGTACGGGAAAGCTTACCACGCTTCTTGCAGATGCGGGCTATGATATGATAGGCATTGACAATTCTTTTGACATGCTTGATATGGCGCTTGAGAGAGAGGATGACAGAATCCTTTATCTGATGCAGGATATGAGAGAGTTTGAACCGGGAGAAAAGGTGAGTGCCGTCGTAAGCGCATGTGACAGCATCAATTATATTCTTGAGCCTGAGGATCTTCAGGCAGTTTTTTTCTGCGTGAGCGAAAGTCTTAAAGAGGGTGGCATTTTTATATTTGATATCAATACTCAATATAAATATGAGGTGCTCATGGCTGATAATACCATAGCTGAAAACCGTGATGAGGGCAGCTTTATATGGGACAATTATTATGATGCCGATGAGAAAATAAACGAGTATGACCTGACACTTTTTATAAAGGAGCAGTCAGAGGATGAGGATGACATCTACAAGAAGTTTGAGGAAACTCATTTCCAGAGATGCTATGAGATTTCAGAGCTTAAGGAGCTTCTTGAGCAGTCGGGACTTGTGTTTGATGCGGTGTATGATGCGTACACAGACGATCAGGTGAAGTGTGACAGTGAGAAGGTCACTGTAATTGCACATAAAGCATAGAATTAGATAATGAGAGGTAAATTATGTCAGATTATATAGTAAGAGCAACAGCGGCGGATGCCAATATCAGAGCATTTGCTGTAACATCAAGGGAGATGGTGGAGACCGCCAGAGAGGATCACATGACAACACCTGTCATGACGGCGGCCCTTGGCAGACTTCTTTCTGCGGGAGCCATGATGGGAGCTATGATGAAGGGCGATAAGGATATCATAACTCTTCAGATACAGTGTAGCGGACCTGCAAAGGGACTTACCGTCACAGCAGATTCGCACGGCAATGTAAAGGGCTTTGCCATGAATCCACATGTTGAGCTGCCACTCAATGCGGCAGGCAAGCTCGATGTGGGCGGAGCGCTTGATCTTGGAATACTCACAGTCATAAAGGATATGGGCTTAAAGGAACCGTATTCAGGTCAGTGTGAGCTTAAAACAGGTGAGATAGCTGAGGATCTGACCTATTATTTTGCCACATCTGAGCAGATTCCGTCGGCGGTGGGTCTTGGCGTGCTGGTGGATAAGGACCAGAGCGTAAAGCAGGCCGGTGGATTTATCATCCAGCTTATGCCGTTTACACCGGATGAGGTTGTGGACAGGCTTGAAAAGAAAATCACAGAGATTGATTCGGTGACACAGATGCTTGACAGGGGGCTGACTCCGGAGCAGATACTTGAGGAAATTTTAGGGGATTTCGGGCTTGAAATCACAGATACGACAGAGACACGCTTCCACTGTGACTGCTCAAAGGAGCGTGTGAGCAGAGCACTTTCCACACTGAGCAAAAAGGATCTTGATTCCATTATCGCAGATGGTGAGAGCATTGAGGTAAAGTGCCAGTTCTGTAATAAGGCATATGAGTTTACGGTGGATGAGTTGAAGGAGATGCGCTAATTGAAGGACGGATATATAAAGGTCGCTGCAGCGACACCAAAGGTAAAGGTAGCTGATACTGTATACAACGGACAGCTTATTAAAGCTCTTATGAAGGAGTGCACTGACAACGGGGCAAAGGTGGTTGTTTTCCCGGAGCTTTGCATTACCGGATACACCTGTCAGGATCTTTTCTGGCAGGATAAGCTCATTGCTGCAGCAGAGGATGAGCTTATAGGAATAGCTGATTACAGCAGGAGCCTTGACGGCATATTTTTCATAGGGCTTCCATATGAGATAAACGGCATGCTCTATAATATGGCGGCAGTTGTATCGCGCGGAGAGGTGCTTGCCATGGTGCCAAAGACATTTCTGCCAAATTACAATGAGTTTTATGAGGCAAGGCATTTTGCATCGGGAGAAAACCTTAGCACATATGTCACACTGAAAAATGGACAGCAGGTGTCTGTAGATACTGATTTTATTTTTAGCTGCAAGAAGCTGCCAAAGCTTAAGATAGCGGTGGAGCTTTGTGAGGATCTTTGGACTCCGAACCCGCCAAGCATCAGACACGCGATGTCGGGTGCCACTGTGATTGTAAATCTGTCTGCATCAGATGAGGTGACAGGCAAGGCAATATACAGGAGAGAGCTTGTGAGCGGACAGTCTGCCAGATTAATCTGCGGATATATTTATGCGTCAGCGGGAGACGGTGAGTCCACACAGGATGTGGTCTACTCAGGACACAATCTCATCTGTGAAAACGGAAATGTGCTTGCCGAGTCAAAGCGCTTTACAAATGAGACTATATACAGCGAGTTTGATGTAGAAAGAATAGAGACTGAGAGGCGCAGGATGACAACATTTGTTGTCGAGGATGATCACAGATGGGCTGAGTTTGATCTTGAGGTAAAGGATACCACTCTTAGCCGCTATGTAAAATCCGGCTCCTTTTGTTCCTGCAGATAAGACAGACAGGGACAGACGCTGTGATGAGATTCTTATGATTCAGGCTATGGGGCTTAAAAATGAGATTAGAGCATACCAACTGCAAGACAGCAGTTATCGGTATTTCAGGAGGACTCGACTCCACACTGGCACTGCTTGTCACGGTAAGGGCGTTTGACCTTTTGGGAAAGGATCACAAGGATATAGCGGCAGTTACTATGCCGGGCTTTGGAACAACAGACCGCACATATGACAATGCGGTAAATCTCATTAAATGCCTTGGAGCTACATTTATCGAGGTGGATATAAAGGATGCCGTAAATATACATTTCAGGGATATCGGACAGAATCCGTCTGTGCATGATGTCACATACGAGAATGGACAGGCACGTGAGCGCACACAGATACTTATGGATATCGCAAACAAGGAAAACGGAATGGTTATAGGTACAGGAGATTTGTCGGAGCTGGCACTCGGCTGGGCGACTTACAACGGAGACCATATGTCCATGTATGCTGTAAATGCATCGGTTCCAAAGACTCTGGTGCGCCATCTGGTAAAATACTATGCAGATACCTGCGGCAGCGATTTGCTGGAAAGTACACTTCTTGATGTGCTTGATACACCTGTTTCTCCTGAGCTTTTACCACCTGAAAACGGTAAGATTTCACAGAAGACAGAGGATCTTGTGGGGCCTTATGAGCTGCATGACTTCTTCCTTTACAATATGCTGCGCTGCGGCTATGCTCCTGCCAAGGTTTACCGCCTTGCAAGGATAGCATTTGAAGGAAAATATGATGATGAGTTTATTCTCAAATGGCTTAAGAACTTCTATCGCAGATTTTTCGCACAGCAGTTCAAGCGCTCATGTCTGCCGGATGGACCAAAGGTAGGAACAGTGGCGGTCTCACCGAGAGGAGACCTAAGGATGCCTTCGGATGCGTGCGGACGTATCTGGATGGATGAAGTTGATAAGCTGTAATAGTAAGAGGAAAACAATGGGAAAGACACATAAGAAAACTGATAGAAGGCAGGGAGGCATAAAACGTGCAAGGCACAGTGACAGGCGCATGAAATAGGCGCAATAGTCATTTGTGCAGCGATAGTCATAACAATATTTGTGGCTGGGGGCATGCAGCTTTTGGTTCCTGATACAGAAGCAGCGGTAAGTGCTGATAATAAGACACGCTCAGGGAATGTTGATGTGCAGAAGAATAATAATTCACTCACTGCATCTAAAATGGACTCAGTAAAAAGGCAAAACAGCTCAGAAGATGATGTAAACGCTGCGGAGGAAAGCAGCGAGCCTGACAAGGAAACGAAGCTTGATGAGATACTTCAAAGTGCAGAGTATCCGGTGCAGCTAAAGGAGCTTGCGAAGAAGAATGATGAGGCAATTGACTTCATATATGAGTATCCTGAGGAGCACTCGAAAAAGCATGATATTGATCTGACTGCAGAGGCCTCGCAGGATACAGTACCTCTATTGCAGCAGTGGGATAAGAGATGGGGCTATGAAAAAGTACAGCGGCAATTATTTTGCGGCGAGTGGCTGCGGTCCGACTGCACTTTCGATGGTTGTATTATATCTGACGCATGATGCACAGGCATCACCTCTTGCAGTGGCAGAGTATGCAAAGGAGGCCGGCTACAGTGTGGACGGCTCCGGAAGTGCATGGGATCTTATGAGCAAGGGCTGCAGGCACTACGGCGTAAATGCTAAGACTATAAGGGAGGATGAGATACATTAAAGAAAGGCTGATGAGGGCAATCTGATAGTCGTAAATGTAGGTCCGGGAGATTTCACAGACAATGGACATTTTATGGTGATCACAGGCTATGATGATGAGGGCTTTACTATAAATGATCCAAACAGTATCATAAAGAGCAATACCCACTGGCAGTTTGAGAGGCTGGGTTCGCAGATCAGGGCTGCATGGAGGATGTTTGTGTAGATAATAGCAGCAATACATGCATTTATGCTGATGTTTGTGATGCATATGGAAAAATTAAAAATAAGAAATAAAAAACCTGCTGTGTCATGCTTGTCTGACACAGCAGGTTTTTAATAACAAACAGTAAAGTATGGTATGCAGATTATAGCAATTGAATACCATGCTCCTCACATTCCTTAATTGTCTCCTCAGGCCACAGCGAGCTCTGTACCTCACCGATATGAGCCTTTCTGAGGAAGAACATACAGATTCGTGACTGTCCGATTCCGCCTCCGATAGTGTACGGAAGCTCCTTGTTGAGGATAGCCTTCTGGAATGGAAGCTTAGCACGCTCAGGACATCCGGCCTTGTCAAGCTGCTCCTTTAGGGCTTTTTCATCTACACGGATACCCATTGATGAAAGCTCAAGTGCGATATCAAGAACAGGATAGTATACGATGATATCAGCGTTTAAAGCCCAGTCGTCATAGTCAGGGGCACGTCCGTCGTGAGGCTCTCCGTTTGCAAGCTTGTCACCAATCTGCATTACACAGATTGCACCCTTTGCCTTTGCAAAATAATACTCGCGCTCCTTTGGAGTATTGTCAGGGAACATTTCCTCAAGCTCTGATGTGGTGACAAAGGTGATATCCTTTGGCAGAATCAAATCTATGTAGTCGTACTGTATAGCCATATACTGCTCGGTCTTGCGCAGGCATTTGTATACTGTCTTTACTGTTTCCTTAAGGAAGTCTAAGTTTCTGTCCTCCTTGCGGATGACCTTTTCCCAGTCCCACTGGTCAACAAATATAGAGTGGATATTGTCAGTCTCCTCATCACGTCTTATGGCATTCATATCTGTGTAGATGCCCTCGCCGAGAGAGAAGCCGTATTTCTTTAATGCATATCTCTTCCACTTGGCAAGAGAGTGAACGACCTCAGCCTCTTTGTCACCCTGCTCAAGGATGCCGAAGGTAACAGGTCTTTCATATCCGTTTAAGTTATCGTTTAAGCCTGTGGTAGGATCAACGAAAAGCGGTGCTGAAACACGTGTCAGGGAAAGACGCTGTGCGAGCATGCCCTGGAAGAAATCCTTAACAGTCTTGATGGCAAGCTGTGTATCATGAAGATTCAGTGCCGAAGAATAGTTCTTTGGTATTGTTAATTTGCTCATTTTCGATTAAACCTCGTTGTATTATTAATTTTTAAATAAAATTCCTTTAACCTGATTATTATATCACAATTTTTCTAGAAAGATAGTCCATAATATGATAAAATTAGATAGTTTAAAGAGAAACAATATCGTTTTACCTTATTTTTACGTGTTTAAGGTGTTAATGAAAGGTAGTAGATTTATATGAGAAAAAGAGATATGACCTTTGCTTCGGCGGTGCTTGAGGCAATAGATGCGCTTTTAGCTCTTGCGTATATAGGCTTACAGATTTATTATGGAGTGTGCTATCACATACAGGTATTTAAGTTTGTGGCCAATATACTTGTGCTTTTGCTTGTATACATTGCAATCACATGGCTGCAGCATTATCCGGAAAAGCTCAATCACATAGCAGCGGAGCTGTGTGTGGGCAATATCAGAAAGTATTCACTCAGGCTTTTGATGTTTGTAAAGCTTGTTTTTACTGCGGGGCTTTTGGTGCCATGCGTGTGTGATGCGTTTGGAATAGCAATCCGCGATGTATACAGCCTCATTATGATAGGGCTCATCCTTGTGGTGTCGGCATATTATGAGTACAGGATATTTCAGGAAATAAAGTCATTGCGGAAATAATATAGGAGAAATAAAATGCAGCTTAGTATAGAAGAAGTTAAAAAGCTGGATAGTAACAGCTATCAGATAATAGATATAAGAAGTGAGGAAGAGGTGGCGCACGGTGCCATAAAGGGAGCACTCAATATTCAGGCAGAGGAAATAGAGTCAGATGAGAGGGTGCTGCATGATAAGAAGCTTGTCATAGTCTGCAGCCGTGGTAAGACGAGCGTGGATGTGGCAGAGTATCTCACAGAAAAAGGTTTTGATGCGGCAAGCTTAAAGGGAGGCTATATAAGCTGGCTGCTTGATGCCATGAAAGAGGATGAGGTGGCAGAGCGCGATATAAAGGCAGATGTGGAGCAAAGCATCAGAAAGAAATTTAAGAAATCCATCTGGCGCAAGTTTACAAAGGCGATAAACACATATGAGCTTGTAAAGCCGGGGGATAAGATTGCGGTGTGTATCTCGGGAGGTAAGGATTCCATGCTTATGGCAAAGCTGTTTCAGGAGCTTAAGCATCACAATAAGTTTGATTTTGATGTGAAGTTTCTCGTCATGGACCCGGGCTACAATGAGGCAAACAGGCATGTCATAGAGGAAAACTGCAGGAACCTTGGCATCCCTGCCACTATTTTTGAGTCAGATATATTTGATGCTGTATATGATATCGAAAAATCGCCATGCTATTTATGTGCGAGGATGAGAAGAGGACATCTGTATGCATTTGCAAAGGAGCTGGGCTGCAACAAAATTGCGCTCGGACATCACTATGATGATGTTATCGAGACGATACTCATGGGCATGCTCTACGGTGCACAGGTACAGACCATGATGCCTAAGCTTCACAGCACAAACTTTGAGGGCATGGAGCTTATCAGGCCTCTTTACCTGGTAAGGGAGGACGATATCAAGGCATGGCGTGATTACAACGGTCTGCATTTTATACAGTGTGCCTGCAAGTTTACAGATACCTGTACCACCTGCAATAATGAGGAAAACCGTTCAAAGCGTGTTGAGATAAAGCAGCTCATCGCTAATCTTAAAAAGGTGAATCCTTTTGTCGAGGCAAATATATTTAAGAGCGTGGAGAATGTAAATCTGGCTACGGTTGTAGCATATAAAAAGGATGGCATAAAGCACAGCTTCCTAGATCACTATGATGAATAAGACAGATATATTTCAGGAGGGCATTGTATGGCAGATATCATGGATTATATTGACTGGCGTGGAGATATAGGCTTTGATGAGGTGCAAGTAAATGAGGTGGACGGACTGATTTTTTTCACAGCTTATTTATGTGCAGATGAAGCCATATATGCCGGATGCAAAGAAGTCATACCTTACGATAAAACAGCTTTCAAGCCTTTACTGCGCGGATCACAGTGATGATGAGATTGAGCAGATGCCTAATCTTTTCCGCCACTCCGCGAGGCTGCTTCAAAAAGCTGGCGCACTCAAGGCGCTATGCTGACTGCATTTTGAGATATTATATATACGATATAAGTGAAAAAGAGGAGTCGCAGTTTTCTGCGGTTACGATAGAACTGCCTGACGGCACATATTTCATTTCCTACAGTGGTACAGACCATTCCGTGGTCGGCTGGAAGGAAAACTTTAATCTAAGCTATCTCGATGAGACACCGGGACAGAACAAGGCGAAAAAATATTTAAAGCAGGTGGCAGCATATATATGCAATGATGATAGGGGCATAAATGAAAAAGCCATAAATGATAAAGCTTTAGACGATGAAAATATCAACAATAAAAGCATCAATACAGGAAAGCTGTGGATAGGCGGACACTCAAAGGGTGGAAATCTGGCAGTGTTTGCCGCCATGCATGTGGATAAAGAGGTGCAGGATGTCATTATTAAGGTGTTTAATTTTGACGGGCCGGGCTTCAATCACAAGATGATATATACGGCAGGCTACAAAAGAATTTTTGACAGAATAGAGACATTTCTGCCACAGTCGTCTATTGTTGGCTTATTGCTTGAGCATGTGGACAATTATGAGGTGGTAAGAAGCCATAATTCGGGGCCGCTGCAACATGATGCTTTTTCCTGGGAGATAATGGGCGGAAGTATCATAAAGGCGGATGGCTGGACAAAACCAGTGTGCGCCTTGACAAGACACTCAGAAACTGGATAGGCAGCATGGATGAGGCGCAGCGAAAGCAGTTTGTAAATGTGCTTTTTTCAATAGCATCGGACTCCAATTTTGAGAACCTTGACCAGATGTCATTTAAGCAGCTCATTGAGATGATAAAGGCTGCCGATGAGCTGTCAAAGGCTGACTGGAGCATGCTTAAGGATACAGTAAGACTCCTGATTTCTGCCGGTGTCGGCGTGGTCAGGGATAAAAGGAGAAATAATGTTAAATCAGTTTTTCAAGAACACAGCTTTTTGCTTTGGAAAAAGAGGCGATGGATAGGCTAAAGGGCGCAAGAGTCGCAGTATTTGGAATAGGAGGAGTGGGCGGATATGTCTGCGAGGCACTAGTCAGAAGCGGCGTGGGAGCGATTGACCTTATCGATGATGACAAGGTGTGTCTTACAAACCTAAACAGGCAGATAATCGCAACCCGAAAGACCATAGGAAAATACAAGACAGATGTGATGGAGGAGAGGATTCATGATATTAATCCTGATGTCAGTGTCGTGACACACAGGTGCTTCTTTTTGCCGGAAAATGCTGATGAATTTCCGTTTGAAGAGTATGATTATATAGTTGACGCGGTTGATACGGTCACAGCAAAGATTGCGCTTGTCATGAAGGCACAGGAGAAAAATGTCCCTATCATAAGCAGTATGGGAGCGGGAAATAAGTTGGATGCAAGTGCATTTAAGGTGGCTGATATATATAAGACCAGCATGTGTCCTCTTGCAAAGGTCATGCGCCGTGAGCTTAAAAAACGTGGCGTGAAAAAGCTTAAGGTGGTATACTCTGAGGAGAAGCCTACAAGACCGATAGAGGATATGTCTATAAGCTGCAGAACTAACTGCATCTGCCCGCCGGGTGCCGAACACAAGTGCACAGAGCGCAGGGATATTCCCGGAAGCCTTGCATTTGTACCATCAGTGGCAGGACTTATCATCGCAGGCGAGGTGGTACAGGACATAGCCTTTGACAGGGTATGATGAAGAATACAATTACGAAAAGAGAGGAATAAAAATGCCAGTATTTGATTTTAGCGATACACCGGTAGCAAACGAGCATCCGGAGTGTACATATGAGACATTTCATTCGACAGAGACCAAGGCATCGGCCGATAAACCGATTGTTGTGATAGACAATAAGCAAAAGGAATGGGCGCATCATGCGCTCGGTATGTTTACAAATCCGATAAAGCGTACATCCTTTGAATTTGAGGATGGTGATGGGGTGACCAGTGCAGATATCCTGCGCATTGATTCCCGCTTCGTTAGCCTTTTTAAGTGGCTTGGCGAAAATCACATAAAGGTACAGCTTTCAGGAGCCAATACACCTGACGGATACGCAGTATACAGGGTGAGGGAGGTGTCTCTCGGCAGAGGCACAAAGCTGTCTGCAGAGGACGGATTCCTGCAGTATATGATGGAAAGGCTCTTTGCCAGCACCATGCCTGAGGATGAACCTGACCTCGATGATTACGAGGAAGAGGGTGACAGCATGAAGCTCACCAGTATACAGAGCATCACAGATTTCATGACCTGTGCAGGCCGTACACTGCCTGACAATATACTGCTGTGGGCCAGAAGAAATCTGGCAGTTGCGCGTTCAAGCGAGGTATCACCTGAGGAGAGACGCCATGCGCAGAGAGCACTTTCCATCATGATGAATATCCAGTGGAAGGGAAATTATTTTGAGGCAATTGACCCTGTGGAGGCAAGGCGCATACTCGATGAGGAGCTCTATGGCATGGAGAGCGTGAAGCAGAGAATCATTGAGACCATTATCCAGATAAACAGGACTCATACACTCCCTGCCTACGGACTGCTGCTCTGTGGACCGGCAGGAACCGGAAAGTCACAGATTGCATATGCTGTTGCACGTATACTCAAGCTTCCATGGACCACACTCGATATGAGCTCCATAAATGATGCAGAGCAGCTCACAGGAAGCTCAAGAATCTATTCAAACGCAAAGCCGGGAATCATTATGGAGGCATTTTCACAGGCGGGAGAGTCAAATCTTGTATTTATCATCAATGAGCTCGACAAGGCCTCAAGCAAAAACGGCAACGGAAATCCGGCAGATGTGCTTTTGACACTGCTTGACAATCTGGGCTTTACAGACAACTATATGGAGTGTATGGTGCCGACCGTCGGAGTATATCCGATTGCAACAGCCAATGATAAATCACAGATTTCTGCACCGCTTATGTCACGTTTTGCGGTGATTGATATTCCGGACTATACCGATGAAGAGAAGAAGGTCATCTTCCAGAGATTTGCCCTGCGCAAGGTATTTGAGCGAATGGGAATGAAGGAGGAGGAGTGCGTTCTCACAGAGGACGGACTTGATGCAGTGATTAAGCTTCACGAGAACACATCGGGCATAAGAGATCTCGAGCAGGCTGCAGAGCATCTGGCAGCAAATGCACTTTATCAGATAGAGGTTGATAAGGTAAAGCAGGTGGTATTTGACGCTGAGGCTGTTTTTGAGCTTTTAGGCTAGCAGGATATGATTACGGATACAGGAATTGTTACGAAAATAAAAGGAGATTGTCAGGATGAGAGAATTTGGAAAATCCAGAAAATTAGATAATGTGCTTTATGATGTAAGAGGACCGGTGGTGGATGAGGCGGCCCGCATGGAGGAAAACGGCACAAATGTGTTGAAGCTCAATATAGGAAATCCGGCGCCGTTTGGCTTCAGGACACCTGATGAGGTGATATATGATATGTCTCGCCAGCTCACGGACTGTGAGGGGTATTCCAACTCCAAGGGACTTTTTTCTGCAAGAAAAGCAATCATGCAATATGCACAGCTCAAAAAGCTTCCTAATGTGACGGTTGAGGATATCTACACCGGAAACGGAGTCAGCGAGCTTATAAACTTAAGCATGTCAGCGCTTCTTGACAATGGTGATGAGGTGCTGGTGCCGGCACCGGACTATCCGCTTTGGACAGCCTGCGTTACACTTGCGGGAGGCACGGCAGTACACTATATCTGTGATGAGCAGTCAGAGTGGTATCCGGACATAGAGGATATCAAAAAGAAGATTACAGACAAGACAAAGGCAATCGTAATAATAAACCCTAATAACCCTACGGGAGCGCTCTATCCAAGGGAGGTGCTGCAGCAGATAGTTGATGTGGCAAGAGAGCACGAGCTCATGATTTTTTCGGATGAGATATATGACAGGCTTGTGATGGATGACTATGAGCATGTGTCTATTGCGTCGCTTGCACCGGACCTCTTCTGTGTGACCTTCAGCGGTCTTTCGAAGTCGCATATGATAGCAGGATATCGTATCGGATGGATGGTTTTAAGCGGCAACAAGGCGCTCGGAAAGGACTATATTGAGGGTCTCAACATGCTCTCAAACATGCGTCTTTGCTCGAATGTTCCGGCGCAGTCGATAGTGCAGACGGCATTAGGCGGATATCAGAGTGTAGGCGAGTATATTGTGCCGGGCGGACGAATCTATGAGCAGAGAGAGTACGTCTACAAGGCATTAAACGATATATACCGGGAAATTTCGGCAGTAAAGCCAAAGGCAGCATTTTACATATTCCCAAAGATTGATACTGCAAGGTTCAACATCACAAACGATGAACAGTTTGCACTTGATCTGCTTCGTGAGAAGAAGATACTCATCATCCACGGCGGCGGCTTCAACTGGGATAAGCCGGATCACTTCAGAGTGGTATATCTGCCTCGAACAGAGATATTAAAGGATGCCACAGGCAAGCTTGCAGACTTTTTTGTCTTCATATAAGCAGAAATAATTATTGGCATAGATAATTATAAAACATATGATATAAAACATATAATATATAAGCTCCGGCACAGAAAACTTTTTGTTCTGACCGGAGTTTTTATATTATGCTGTAATATTTTTTAAAAGTAACCTACCTGTAACTTTACATAATGTATTATACACTTGTATCGCGGGGCGGCTGCACTTTAAAGGACAGACCGCACAGCACTCAAAAATGTATAGAGAAGAAAAGGGAGAATTAAATGGAACTGCTTAGAGTAGAACACTTATCAAAAATATACGGAGCCGGAGAAAATCAGGTCAAGGCTTTGGACGATGTGTCATTGAGCGTGGAAAAGGGAGAGTTTGTGGCAATTGTCGGGGCGAGCGGCTCCGGAAAATCCACACTGCTTCATCTGCTCGGAGGTGTTGACAGGCCAACAAGCGGAAAGGTGTATATAAACGGCACTGATATTTTTGCAATGAATGATGATGAGCTTGCCATATTCAGAAGAAGACAGGTAGGCATCATTTATCAGTTTTATAATCTGATACCTATATTAAATGTGGAGGAAAACATGGCAATTCCGATGGAGCTTGATGGAAGAAAGGTGGAAAAAGCACAGATGGATGACATGCTTTTGCGCCTTGGACTTACAGAGAGACGTACTCATCTGCCAAATGAGCTCTCAGGTGGACAGCAGCAGCGCACATCTATAGGAAGAGCCCTGATTACGAGACCATCTATAGTGCTAGCGGATGAGCCGACCGGAAACCTGGATACCAAAGCCAGCAACGAGATTATGCATCTCTTAAAGACCTCAAACCGTGAGCTCAACCAGACAATCATTATGATCACACACAATATGGAGCTTGCAAAGGCGGCTGACCGCACAATAATGATAGAGGATGGTAAAATCAGATGAATTTGATGAAGACACTCACATTAAAAAACTTAAAGCTCAACAGGAAAAGAACTATTGTCACGATAGTCGGAATAATTCTTGCAACAGCGCTTTTGTCGGCGCTTGTCACACTTGTGTCAAGCTTTCAGTACAGTATGATCGAATACCAGAAGCAAAAGGGCGGCGACTTTCATGTGAAATTTTCGAATGTGAAAATGTCTGAGCTTTCGGAGTTTAAAAACAACAGAAATATTGAAAGCACATTTGAGACAATGGGAATGGGCTTTGCAAAGCTGGACGGCTGCAAGAATGAGGATAAGCCGTATGCATATGTCATGGCAACAGATGAGGCCGGCTTTGAGAGAGGCTGCTTTAAACTGATAGAGGGGCGCATGGCAAAAAATGAGGATGAGATAGTCATTCCAAGGCACTTAAAGACAAACGGACGAATCGACATAAAGGTGGGAGATGAGATAACACTTGATGTCGGAAAGCGATATGATTCAAACACCGAAAGTGTCATATCGGAAAACTGCGCATATGAGCATGAGGCAGAGACACTTACCGATACTGTGACAAAGCACTACAAGGTGGTAGGCATCATGGAAAGACCGGGCTATGGAATGGAGGACTATAGTGCCGCCGGATATACATTTGTCACATACTCTGATGAACTGGCAGCAATTGATAACGGCACAAAGAGTGAGGCAAGCGAAGCTGATACTACACTCACAGTGTACAGCAGATACACTCAAAAGGCTTTAAGAAACAAGGATGCTGTGACTGCAGATATAATTGGTGTGGATGAAAAGCTGTTTGCGAAAGCGAATAATTCATCTGTTGAAATGACTGCTGAGGAGAGTGACAGGTTTCTTAAAGAGATGGAAATGCAAAATATGATATATATATGAATGGCTTCCTTATAAGCTATGAGTGTGTTTTCCCGATTGACGGTACATTTAAAGCACTGTTTACAGTGGCTGCTGTTGTGGCTTTGATAATCATACTGACATCAGTGTACTGTATCAAAAACAGCTTCAACATATCAATCACTGAAAAAATCAGGCAGTATGGCATGCTTGCAAGCGTGGGTGCTACGAGGCGCCAGATAAAAAGCAGTGTTAAGACAGAGGCAGCAATGCTTGGAGTGGTTGGTATTCCTGTAGGTACCATGAGTGGTATTTTGGCATCGCTTATACTTGTCAAGGTGGTAAATGCGCTGTCAGCAGGCTGGCTTAACTTTGCTTTGAGCTTTCATACTTCCCTGCCTGCACTTATTCTTGCTGTGATAATGAGTATAGCAACCATTTATTTCTCAGCAACAGGCAGTGCAAGAAGGGCGGCAAAGGTCACACCGCTTGAGCAATAAGAAACACAAAGGAGATTAAAATAAAGTCAGCAAAGCTTAAGACACCGGCGATTATAGGCAGAATCTGGGGTATCGGAGGCGTTATCTCATATAAGAATATAAAGAGAAACAATAAAAAGTACAGAACCACAGTGACATCTATTGTTATCTGCTCAGTAACCTTTATTGTGATATCATACTTTATGTCTATGGCCTTTAGCGTTGTTGGGATGTCATATGCATCAACAGATTACAATATTGGAATAAATATGTCATGTAAAAAGGACATTGATATTGAAAAGTTCTCTAAGCTTTTGAGTGGCATTGAAGGAGCTGAGGATTATCTGGTTGGAGCAGGCTATGATTTCGATGTCAGTAAGCCGGAGTATACAAAGGAATATGGAGAGTATTGCAGGCAGCTTTATGATGACAGTGAGGATGTCTCGCAAATGTTTTTAATCACGGTTTTGGATGATAAATCGTATGATAAGTATGCGTCTGACGCAGGCATAAAAAATGCAGCTGCAGGAGCAATTCTTGTGAATAAATGCACATTTGATGTGTATAATGAGAATAGCTCAAAATACGTCAAAAAAGAGATGGAGCTGTACAAATATAAAGCAGGAGATATAATCGAGTGTGGCTACAATGTGTATGATGATGCTTCTTCTGATGATAATGCAGCAGAAGGCGATACTGAAAGCAGCACAGATGATAATAATGCAGTGGAAGGTGATACTGAAAGCGGCACAGAGGATAACAGCGGATACGTTGACGAGGAAACAATAAATAACGGAGTCAGAAAGACTGTGGATGTAACTATTGCAGGTGTCACAGACAAGGTACCAATAGGTTATAAGGGCTACAGCAACACGCTATTGTTTATGAACCAAAAAGGCTTTGAAAGCCTATGGGGTGACGGTAAGAACGGTAATGAGATTAAACCGGGATATGCGTCATATTCGGCATATGTGGTTGCAGAAAATGCAGATGAATATCAGGATACATTCGAAAAGGAGACGGAAGGAAATCCTGAGTATTCGCAGATTAGTTTTTATGTCAGCAATCTGGATAAGCAGATGCGCGATGAAAAGTCACTCTTTACACTGCTTGGAGTATTTGCATACGGACTTATTGTAGTCATTGCCTTAATAGGAATCACAAATATCATCAATACCTTAAGTACCGGAATGGAGCTTAGAAGCCGCGAGTTTGCCACATTAAGAAGCATTGGAATTGACAGATAAGCAGTTTGTGGGAATGGTCAGGCTCGAGAGTGTGTTTTATATCTGTGAAGGCGCTTGTAATAGGAGTACCGCTTGGTATTTTAATAAGCTATCTCTTATGTGTTATGATGAACAGGATGGATGATGCAATCATTTATGAACCGCCGTATAAAGCAATTATATTGTGTATATTGGTTGTAATAATGCTGATTTATGCTATCATGGAAACTATCAATGACGAAGCTTAGACACAATAACATTATTGAGACAATCAAGAATGAAAAATCTGTAGGAAATGCGGGAGCTGATATGGAAAAAAAATACTTCTCATAGAGGACAATAAAGGAATAACAGAGGGACTGTGTGATACCTTTACAGAACCTGAATATGAGCTTTTGACAGCAAGCAATTTAAAGGAGGCTGGGGCACTTTTGAGTGAGCACCCCGGCCTTGTGCTGCTTGATGTGTCGCTTCCGGATGGGAACGGCTTTGATTTTTACAGCGAAAGGCTGGAAAAAGAAAAAACACCGGTGATTTTTCTTACCGCAAGGGATGAGGAAAATGATATAGTAAAGGGACTCGAGCTTGGAGCGGAGGATTACATCACAAAGCCTTTTTCCGTAAGAGAGCTTGTGGCGAGGGTAAACCGCGTATTTTTACGAAGGAAAAGTGATGACAGCTCATCTGTCATACACGCAAGAAGCATAAGCTATGACATGGACAAAAAGGAAGCAAGAAGGGATGGACAGGTGATTGCTCTTTCAAGTCTTGAAAACCGCATACTTGATCTGCTTTTTACCAATCACGACAAGGCTGTGTCCAGAAATGCCGTGCTTGACTGCATCTGGGAGGCAACAGGCAACGATGTCTATGACCATACAGTGACTGTCTATATGAAGCGCATCAGGGCAAAGCTTGGTGAGGATGTGATAAAGACTGTGAAGGGAATCGGGTATCGTGTTGATTCAGATGAAGCTATTTAAACAGTATCGGCCGACAGAGACAGTTCCCGGGGGAAAGCATGAGAAAGAAGAAATATAATTTAGAGAACAGAAAACATTTTGTGTATTTTGCGATAATTTATACATGTATATGTGTGACGGTTATGGCTTTTACCGTTTTTTTCCAGTACAGGGCATATACGAAAAACTATAACATCACAGTGGCTAAGCTATGTGCGCTTATTCATGAAAAATATCCCGATGTATCAGATGGCAGTATAGCTGCGATTCTAAATGACAGCAGCTCAGGCAGCGATTATACAAATTTAAAAAGCGCAGAGACGCTCTTAAAAAAATACGGCATTGATATGGAAAAGGATTCTGCGGTTTTGTCAAATGAAAAAGCGCTTAAAGGAGCGCTTTGGCTAGACATATTTCTTGTTGTGCTTTTTGCAGGGGGCTTTTGCCTTTACATTGTGCTTATAAGATTTAGCTTTAAAAGACAGGTCAGACAGGCTGCGGATTATCTGCGCCGCATAAATCAGGGAGACTACAGACTTGTTATGGCAGATAGCACAGAGGGAGAGATTTCTATACTAAAGGGAGAGCTTTACAAGACAGCAATCTATTTGAGGGAGTCTGCGGAAAATGCAAAGGCAGACAAGCTTTTGCTAAAGGATGCGCTTTCTGACATATCGCACCAGCTTAAGACTCCGCTCACATCACTTTCGATAAATCTGGAAAATCTGGAAGGAAATCCTGATATGGCATCTGAAAACAGAAACAGGATAATGCGCAGGGCAAAGCGCGATGTGGACAATATATCGCATATGGTGCAGGCTATCTTAAAGCTTTCAAGGCTTGAAGCGGATGTTGTGGAGTTTGATGAGAAGGATACGCTGCTGTCTGAAATTGTGTCTGAGGCAGCTGATAATGTTATGGCACTTTGCGATTTGAGAGACATAAGGCTGTCCATAGATGAAGGCTCTGATAAGGATGCCTGTATACATGCTGATGCATACTGGCAGTGTGAGGCCATTACAAACATAGTAAAAAATGCAGTGGAGCACGCAGAGAGTGAGGTAAGGATAGGCTTTTACAGGTATGAGATGTATGCAGAGATAACAGTGCAAAACGATGGAGAGACCATAAGTGATGAGGACAAAAAGCATATTTTTACGCGTTTTTACAGCGGCAGCGGACAGCCGGCAGACAGCATCGGCATAGGACTTTCGCTCGCGGAAGCAATTGTGCGTCATGACAATGGATATATCCTTGTGGAGGATTGTAAAAAAGATGTATTAAATGAAAAAAATGAATGCAGTGGCACACGCTTTGTGGTAAGATATTTGTGATAAGTTGAGAAAAATTATCAATAAATACACTAGGAAGCGATAAAATGACACTAAAAGAACTTGGCATAGGACAGAGTGCCAGAATACTTACAGTAGGCGGTGAGGGCGCACTGCGTCAGCATTTCCTGGATATGGGAGTAATCCCAAAGGCCGAAGTGACAGTAATCAAATTTGCACCGATGGGAGACCCGATGGAGCTTCAGGTGCACGGCTATGAGCTCACATTGAGGCTTGATGATGCGGCACAGATTGAGGTAGAATTAATTGACAGCCGTTCAAGAAAGCATGAGGGTCCTAAAAAGATAAGTAACACAGCCCATCCCGGACTTGGTGAGGAGGGCAAATACCATGTGAAGGGCAGTGGCAATCCCCTTCCGGATGGTGAGAAGCTCACATACGCACTTGTGGGAAACCAAAACTGCGGCAAGACAACACTTTTCAACCAGCTTACAGGCTCAAACCAGCATGTGGGCAATTTCCCGGGAGTGACGGTGGACAGAAAGGATGGCTCTATTAAAGAACATCCGGATACATCAATCACAGATTTACCGGGCATTTACTCAATGAGCCCATATACTAATGAGGAGATTGTGTCGAGAAACTTTGTGCTCGATAACAAGCCAAAGGCCATAATAAATATCGTAGATGCGACAAATATCGAGAGAAACCTGTATCTGACCATGCAGCTTCTTGAGATGGATATACCGATGGTTATCGCTCTAAATATGATGGATGAGGTGACGGCAAACTCAGGCTCAATCGATGTAAATAAAATCGAGGGACTGTTAGGAGTGCCTGTTGTACCGATTTCAGCCGCGAAGAATCAGGGTGTTGATGAGCTGGTGCGCCATGCAATACACATTGCAAAGTATCAGGAGCGCCCGGGCAGACAGGATTTCTGTGATGAGAATGATTTTGGCGGTGCCGTGCACAGATGTATACACGCGGTCAGTCACCTGATTGAGGATCATGCAAAGCTCGCCGGAGTTCCGATTCGCTTTGCTGCTACCAAAATTATCGAGGGGGATGCACTTATATTAGAGCAGCTTCATCTTGATGAGAATGAGAAAGAGGCAATAGAGCATCTGATTGTCCAGATGGAGAAGGAGCGAGGCCTTGACAGAAGCGCTGCAATTGCGGATATGCGCTTTACATTTATTGAGAAAATATGCGAGAGCACCGTGGTAAAACCAAAGGAGAGCAGGGAGCGTATCAGAAGTGAGCGCATCGACCGTGTTCTTACAGGCAAATACACGGCAATACCGTGCTTTATAGTGATAATGCTTGCGGTATTTTATCTCACCTTCAACGTAATCGGAGCAGGACTTCAGTGGCTTTTGGAGCAGGGCATAGGAGCACTGACTGTGCTTACGGATAAGGCACTCACAGCGGCAGGCGTGAATGAGGTGCTGCACGGACTGGTAATAGACGGCATCTTTCAGGGTGTTGGAAGCGTATTAAGCTTTTTGCCGATTATCGTGACACTGTTCTTTTTCTTATCCCTCATGGAGGACAGCGGATACATAGCGAGGGTTGCGTTCTTCATGGACAAGCTCCTTCGTAAGATAGGACTTTCAGGACGAAGCATAGTACCAATGCTCATAGGCTTCGGCTGTACGGTGCCAGCTGTCATGGCGACACGTACACTGCCAAGTGAGAGAGACCGTCGAATGACTATACTCCTCACACCGTTTATGAGCTGTTCGGCAAAATTGCCAATTTATGCATTCTTTGTTAGTGCATTTTTCCCGAAGCATGGCGGACTTGTCATGGGAGGACTTTACTTCCTTGGAATAATTGTCGGAATACTTTTCGCGTTTATCTACAGAAAGACTTTGTTCAGGGGTGACGCAGTGCCGTTTGTCATGGAACTGCCAAACTACAGGATGCCGGGCGCCAAGAATGTGTGCCAGCTGCTCTGGGAGAAGGCAAAGGACTTTTTGCAGAAGGCATTTACGGTAATACTTATTGCCACAATGCTGATATGGTTCTTACAGAGCTTTGACATACACTTTAACATGGTAACAGACTCAAAGGACAGCATGCTTGCCGTTATTTCAAGTATTATCGTGCCTGTCTTTAAGCCTCTGGGACTCGGCGACTGGCGTATATGCACGTCACTTATCAGCGGACTCATGGCAAAGGAGAGCGTGGTATCAACACTTGAGATACTGTTTGGCGGAACGGTTACGACAGCACTCACAACACTTTCAGCCGCATCTCTTCTGGTGTTCTCGCTGCTCTACAGCCCATGCGTGGCTGCTATAGCATCCATAAAGAGAGAGCTGGGTGCAAAGTGGGCAGTCAGTGTGGTGCTTTTGCAGTGTGCGATTGCATGGGGGGCAGCATTTATTGTAAGAATTATTGGACTGCTTGTGATGTAAAAAACCTGCTGAATAGTTACAAAAAATATAAAGGAGATATGTGATGGAGATTAAACTGGAAATGAATCACTTGAGCTCACGATAACAGCTTCGGAGCAGAGCTTAAAAGCATCACCGGCAAGGAAACTGGTACACAGTATCTGTGGGATGCCGATGAGAAAGTACTGGAAGAGAAGCGCACCGGTGCTTTTCCCGTTTGTCGGCAGCTTAAAGGACAAGAAGTTTACCGTTGATGGGACAGATTATCCGATGGGACAGCACGGCTTTGCAAGGGATATGGAGTTTGAGCTTGTGTCACAGACAAAGGATGAGGCATGGTTTTCACTTAAATCAAATGATGAGACTCTTGCAAAATATCCGTTTGAGTTTGTGCTCGAAATCGGCTATAAGCTCTCAGACAGTGAGATAAAAGTGACCTGGAGGGTGACTAATCCTGCGAAAAAGGATTTACTTTTCTCAATAGGTGGTCATCCGGCATTTATGTGTCCGGTCGCAGAGCAGGGAAAGCAGTCAGACTATTATCTGAAGCTTGACACAGACAAGGCAATCACCTACGGACTTATCTGTGACGGAGGACTTTTAGACAAGGATGACAATCTGCTTAATGTGGATGTGGATGGATACTGTCAGATAGATGAGCATATGTTTGATAAGGATGCGCTCATAATAGAAAACAGACAGGCTTCAAAGGTGAGCCTGTGTACACCGGATAAGAAGCCATACCTTACGGTGTCCTTTGATGCGCCTTTATTTGGTCTGTGGTCACCGGCAGGAATGGGAGCACCGTTTATCTGTATTGAACCGTGGTACGGCCGATGCGACAGAGCAGGCTTTGCCGGAGAATTAAAGGACAGGGAGTATGGTAATTCGCTGGCACAGGGTGAGAAATTTGAGAAGTCATATACGATTGCAATTGAGCTGTAGATTTTCTTGTTCTCAATGTGACTTAAATACTTATTAAAATAATAATATAAGACATAATTAGAATCATGGGGCTGCGGTATATTGCAGTCCCATGATTTTTAGATAGTAAGGATTTTTCACGAACTTGAAATAATGTAATGTAGGATAGCATAACGCTATATGTGTCTTGATGCACCTGCTTTCTTCAAGTTTACCTGAAGCAGCCATTTCTGATCAATTTTCTTAAGATCTTCACCGAATCTGACATGCAGCCGAACTGAGCCTTCGAGCTGCTCGATATGTTCAATGGTGCCCTTGCCGAACTTTGGATGATTGACATCGTCATTGATATTAAATTTTACAGTACTGTTTTTATTTTTGCGGTATTCCTGCTCGCGTGAATATGTGTCGCGGATAGGAATACTCTTGTCAGTAATTTTCTTTTTGAGAACCTTATCATAATCGTGCTTAATAAGTCCTTCACCGGCTTTGTAGTAAGGAGTGGGAGCTGCTCCGATAAGTGAGCAGCAGTATTTCCACGCACTTCCGTGGATGCCGGGCTGCCAGTTGTATTTGTCCGGGATGTCCATATTGTACTGCATATAGTGGGCATATTCGTGCTTATATAAATCCATCCTGTCATCCTTTGACAATGGCTTTGCCACACAGTAGCCGATGAACAGCAGTGAAAAATGAAATTCTTCTTCATCCTGCCCAAAGCCCGGAGTGTATGCGCCAAGCCTGTCCGTATCAAAGCCGAAGGTGATGGGAATCCTTGCACCGTTAAGCCCAAGCTGTCTGTCGAGCTTCTGGTAGAGAAAGCGGATTTCCGCAAGATGTATTTTGGTTTCGTTTTCGAGTAGTTGTCGTAAATTGTTGTCTAAGTTCATAAGTATATCTCTTTTAAAAAATCAGTTTGTTTTCAATACAATAATGATATATTCCGTCTTCCTCAACAGATTTGCATACAAAATCAGCCTTATCTTTGACTTCGTCCTTTGCATTGCCCATGGCAATACCCATGCCTACAGCTTCAAGCATTTCAATGTCGTTATATCCGTCACCGAAAGCAATTGCTTCATCCTTTGAGAAACCATAATGTCTAAGCACTGCAGCAACTGCATTGCCTTTGCCGCTGTTAAGCGGAATAATATCAACGGCCTTATCCCACCATGCAGTTATCTGTGAGTGGGGCGCGCCGGATAGAATCTGTGAGTGCTCATCTTTTTTGCAGGAGCACATAATCTGATATATATCAGTCCTGCTTATCTCGTCAAAATTGTCAGCAATTTTAAGCTTTTCACTGCCAAAGGCAAAGTACTGCTCTAAATCAGGTCGGTACCGTTTGTGACAATCATATGCTCGTTGCTGATTGCAATGGCGCGGTTCATCTGCTTTAGATTGGAAATTATCTGATATTTGTCGTGCTCATTAATAGGATTTTTGAAGATGATATCATTGCCTTTGGTGACGAATGAGCCGTTAAAGGTGAGCAGGACATCAAAATCAATTCCATCAAAATGAGGCACACCTGTGTAGCATCTTCCGGTAGCCATACAAAGGATGATGCCATTTTGGTGGAGCTGCCTAAGTGCAGCAGCAGTGTTTGCCGATAATTCTTTATGTCCCAGCCGAAGCAGGGTGCCATCCACATCAAAGAATGCTATTTTAATCTATAATTCACCTGCCTGTTTTACTGAATTTCAATAATATTTCATTTACTTTAATCATAACATAATAAGCGCAAGATTAAAAACATTTATTTAAATTTCTGTCACAACGTAAGGTACGTAAGCCGGGGACTGTTGGGGACACGCGCTTTAGCTATCGCTACGCTTAGCAACTAAGATTCTGTACGAAATTATGCTCATGAAGCGTAGAAACGCACCTGCATGGACGCAGGGGAGAGGAAGATTTACATATGTGTACGCAGGAGGACCTGGTTCATAAAGATTACCATTTCTTATAACTGTGTTCTTGATATTAAAGGACACAAGTGGCTTTTTTCAAT